>ERZ780076.266-NODE-266-length-28519-cov-6.593838_pt1 | contig 28519 bp, 29 predicted proteins | sample MGYA00511022_ERZ780076 | MGnify/ENA primary metagenome ERZ780076 (study PRJEB29588, sample SAMEA2148733) | human gut metagenome | biome: human gut; feature: human-associated habitat; material: faeces | place: Denmark | collected 2008/2010 ... | reverse complement strand
CTTTCGCTCCACAAGGGCTTGCCCCTCGAAAGCGGATGCAAAAGTACACACTTTAAAAACAACAACCAAATATTACAACGACTTTCTTTTATTTATAACTTAAATTTAACAAACGTTTACAATTAAAGGCAGCAAAAGCGTAAATTACACCTTATTTTATATATATGCGAAAACACATACGAAACGGACATTTGCAACGCAAAGAATAACATTTATAAAATAACGGAAGCACTATACAAGGCATTTCGCCTTGCAAAAGGCTGCAAACGGCACGATGAAATGCCGCGTTTTGCAAACTAAAACGCGGTCTTTTACACAACTAAATACGGCATTTTGCAAAGCATGACGTAAAACGTTGAATATCAAAGAGTTGCAAAGAAAGCAGAATGCGAAATAAAAGATTAATCAATAACAAGCAAGTTGGGCACATGTGCAAACTTATAATCATTATCAAGAACTGCAGCATTTGAAAACGTTATACCGCTATGTTCCTCTATCCCATAAAGAGCGTGCTCATGACCAAACAAATGGCAACGCGGCTTTATGTTGAATACCTGTCGCCGAAGTATCACATCGCCATGATGAGCCGGGCCTGACCCGTAGTCAGAAAAATCCATTATGCCGAACGGCGGTTGGTGGGTTACAAGCACGTCTACGCAATGAGGAATATCCTGCAAACGTCTGTCATACAAACCGTTTACGCAATCTTGCATAAACATAGGCACACCGTAAAACGTCAGCCCATCAACGATTACGGACGAACTACAAAGATAATGAACGTCAGAAGGCAACCCATCTACAGCTTCAGCGCCATACATACAGCCGTCATGGTTGCCGGCAATGAATATTTTATGCCGGTAAGGCAAATCGCAAAACCAGTTCATAAAGTCGTAAGCCTCAACCTCCGAGCCTGTGAAAGTGAAATCGCCTGAATGCACAACGACGTCGGCTTCGGGCAAACCATGCAGCTCACCGTGTCTGCCATGAGTGTCAGAAAGATGAAGAATCTTCATTTATTTTGATTTTAACATTATCTACAATGCTCTCACCCGACGAGAAAACCCTGAGCATACCGTCGGCAGACAAGTCGCTGAAAACGGCGTCGCTGTCTTTATGAATAGGAACAACGCCGATTTTCGGCGAGACCTCACGGCATACGTCAAGTAAAGTATCAATATCAGCATGACCGCTGGTATGGAAACCAGCGCGCGTCCCGTCGGCTATACGGTTGCCAAAAAGTTGCCTCAATTCAATTACTTCTTTTACCGAATACGGTTTGCCTGCATCTGCATACCCGCCCCACATGGAGTATATAAGCCAAGCCGGCTCGTCGGCATATATGCCCATCATCTTTTTCACCATACGGCCGCCCGACATACGGACAGGCATCAGAAAACCTCTGTCGGCCAGCCTGCGCCTTACGTTTTCTGTTCGAGGATTAAGCAAACGGAACACTCTGTCAAAATTAAACAGCCCAGACTTGCAGCCAACATACTTAGTGAACACGTCGAGAACGCTTTTCTGATAACCGTCGACAACAAAATCGCGGCCAGTCAATTTGCAGGCAGAATGAAAAGAGGCAAGCCTCTCCATGTCGGTTGACGAGCACAAAGCGAACACGTACTTATGGTCTTTCAGCAGCCTTACGACGTTGTTTTTAATATCATTTTCAGATATCACACGTTCTTGCCTACGTCCAAGCATCGTGCCCTCGATAATCAGCACGTCTACATTGCCGACATGCTCACGGAGCATACGCAACAAAGCTTTACCTAAATAACCGTGACGCCTGAAATCACCAGTGTGTAAAATTGTCCTGCCCTCACATTCTATCTTGAACATATAAGCGTCAAAGGCCGAATGGTCGACAAAATACGGCGTCACCGTAATAAGCCCCTTACCGCCTACGTCGATGCCCCGCGAAGGCGAATAGACGGACATCTTACTGACAAGAGCATAGTTTTCAGGTTGGCGTAAAGCCTTGTATTTAAGCAGCATAACCTCCTTTGCCCCTCCACCTATATACTGGGGCACGTCTTTCGGAACTAAAGGGTGAAGCCCTACGTGGTCGCCGTGGTAATGTGTGTAAAATATCGCATCTGCGTCCGATGTCAAAGCTTCAACCTGTTCTTTGGAAAACTCACTCTTGCCAACACCCGGCAAATTGCTGCCAAAGTCAATGAACATACTGCAACCCTCGGTGGATATTTCGGTAATGCAACCGCCTATCTGGTTTGCGCCACGATGGATTGTTATTTCCATACGAACAAATTTATCTGAAAAGGATGAAGTCCCGGTCAGGACTTCACCACCCTTTTAAACACAACCACAATGTTACGCAGCTTCAAGGCCGGCTGCCCAAGCCTCGCCGTCATGTCCTTATACCGTTCCTTCACCCAGTCAACCACCTTGTTGCGGCACTCATTGTCGTAATAAACGTCAACCTGAAGCGGAACGTTTATCTTTCCTGCGTCGGCCAACGGAGAAATTCCGCTTTGTGCATCGGCAGGCTTTACAGACGTAATCCCAAGAATATAAGCCACTGCCGAGCCGTTCAAAGTACACCTGTTGGCCTCATGCTCATATCCGAGTTCATTGCGCACGCCGTCTAAAATGTCTGCCAACGCCAACATTCCGTCCGACAAATCTTTCTCGCATATCGCGTTAATCTCTGCGTTGGCCACGGCATCATCGTCGGCAATCTCAGGCGCACGCTTGTTTCTGTTCCACCTAACCTGAAACCTGAACGACTCGTTTTTCGTCTTTACAGCTATCTGTTCCTTGCGCCTTTGGTCTCTATTCTTGCTCATCTTCTGCTTACTTTAATGTGTCAAAAACATATTTTATAAATAATGAGAACAAAACATAAAACCTCATTCTTTCAAATCATCTTTCAATGTTCCCGAAAAAGAGGCAATATCTCCTTGAGCATCTAAGGTGTAATACAACGTGTATAAATGAAACGTCACATTCAGTCCACCTATCCAAATATCGTCCAGACATCCTTCTTCGTCAGGTTTTCTTGGCCCAGGCATCAACGTAACGACATCCAAATGCAAATGTTTTGGGACATCTGCATCATGCTTACTATTACGCAATATCTTCCACCACAACCGTCCACTTTTCTTCGACCTTAACAAACTCGCAATAAACGTCGCATAAGTCAAAGCCTGGAACATAACTTCTTTCTGAGGTTCTCTACTTTCATTCCCGTCTTTTAATTCAATGACAGCAAGCCTAAACCAAAATTCATTTTTATGCTTGACCCTTGCAAGAATGTCTATTCCGCCACCATTAGTTCCTTTCGCCAACACTTTCGGCTGATGAGTACTGGCCTTTAACGGCGTAACAAACTGGAAAAACGCCCCTCCAAGCCTGACAGGCTGAATCCACCTTAGCTTCTTGTCATCCTTCCCACCTTTCTTTGCAAAGTCACACAACATCTGGCTTTCCACACGATGCTCTTTTATCCCGACATCAGGTATTTTACCTTTTACTTCCTCTGAATAAAACATCTTGAAGCTCTCAGACAGCATTCCGCCATCCCATTTATCACACTTTGTCAGCCAATTATCATCAAACTCAAAATGTTTATTTCCATATTGAGGCTGATTCTTTTTAATCTTAAACTTTGGGGCATCGCCTTTATCAATGGTTATATTACCAACACTCTGCCCTGACACCCTAATGTCGAAAACAAATTTGCTGCTGTTTTCCACCCTTCCTATACTGCTATACACAACAAGGGGATGCTTTACTTTAAGTTTCCTCGCTTCCTTTTTATAAATATCCTCATTGAGAACAATGTCATTCGCATATCTTTCATAAATGCGTTCCCATTCATCATTACTTCTTAATCCGCTCAATGTTTCATTCACAAAATCTACGTTTTCCATAATACTATGTATTAAAAGTTTTATCTTGACAGAATTATTATTTGCAAATATAAGCATTCTACTTTAACATTCCGAATTATTACCTCAACTTTGCACGATAATCTTTCAAAAGAGAAACCTTTAATTCATGCGGAATTTGAAAGCGAGGTTTGAACATATATATCGAATTGGCATGAGAATGACATTCAATGTAATCTTTTTCATGTCCCTCACAATCAATCACGACATACGAGTCGTCCGTAAAATCCAAATGCCCAACCATTCCGTCATAAGGCATTTTCCAATCTGTTTCAACACGTTCCTTCATCTTCAGATAACGTTTCCAGCATATTTCAACAGACGGTACTTTATGCAAAACAATGGCAAGACGCACTTTCAAACAAGAAGCATCAAACACTTCTACAAAATCTTCCTCATCAAACCGTATGGCATCACCCGTCCGTCCACGGAATACGGAATGATCCTTGTCGTAGTCTTCATCAAGATTTGAACAATACGACCTATCCACAAGTTGCCCGCCACAATCGTAAGCGAACGCCTCGGCAAACTGTCCGTGCGAAACGTTTTTACCAAACGGGAGTTTGTAAACATACGCACAATAAATTTCATCCGAATGTTTCCCATTCACAATGCGTCCCAAAACCGCTTCCGCTTCTGACAATGACTGATAAAAACTCGAATTGGAAAGCCACACCTCAAACACTGGATATTTACAAACTTCCTTGATATAACGTCCTGACATATTAAAAACGTCAAGACGATAAAACACGTCCCCTACATAAGGTTGAGGATTTTCGGCCAGTTTCTTAAATTCTTCAAACTTCATAATTCCACATATTTCATCCTACAACAATGGCAACCTCCACACTGTCGCCAAGGCTATCGTCAACGTAAATGCCCCATTTCACATTGCGCAAAATGTCGGACGGCCAATCTTCCAAAAGCCAATTCAACTGTTCCAATTCACTCACTTGAAGCGGATGGGGTGCGTTTAAATCTATGAAAATACAAAAAACGAAACCGTGACAGTGACTTAAACAGATTTCGTCTGGCGAATTTAAGGATTCCATCACAGCATCCTCCAACCGCCTGAAACCCACGCCGTGACCTATCTGCATCACAGGTTCGCGCCCTTCCATATACAAACTTTCAATGTCTTTCACGTCAAGCGACAGGATTCTTTCCCCCTCGGCAATCCTCTTAATAAAATCTTTTATTGTTCCCATAAATAAAGAATTAGTTACTTACTAATACGAAGAAGGTTGCAAAGGTAAATGCTAAATCGGAAGTTTAGAACAATATTAGCGAACAAAAGAACATATCCATCACCGCCAACGACTAGAAAAAGGACAAGAAACGGATAAAAAACAAAAAACCGCCTGCTGTTTTCAGCAGACGGCTTTATCTCAAATAAAAATTTCTATGCTATCGAAACATTATTCCGCGTCAGCACTCTCGGGAGCCTTGTCGATAAGATCCATGAACTGGTCGAGCTTCGGAGTGATGATGATTTGCGTGCGGCGGTTGCGCTGCTTGCCCACTTCGGTATCGTTAGACGTTACCGGGTTGAACTCGCCGCGGCCTCCGGCTGTGAGACGTTTCGGCTCAACGCCGTACTGGTTGATGAGCGCCTGTACTACGCTTGAAGCGCGGAGGCAGGACAAATCCCAGTTGTTACGGATGTTCTTCATCGACACTGCCGACGTGTTTACAGGCACATTGTCGGTGTTACCCTCGATGAGCACGTCATAGTCCTTGTAGTCCTTGATGATTTTCGCTATCTTGCTGAGCGTCTCGGCGGCGCGTTCGTTTATCTCGTAGCTGCCGCTCTTGTAGAGCATGTTGTCCGCCAAAGAGATGTAAACCACGCCCTTGAGCACCTGCACGTCAACCTCTTTCAGCTCTTCCTTGCTGAGCGAGCGTGTCAGGTTGTTGGTAAGGATGAGGTTGAGCGAGTCGCTCTTGCTCTTCACCTCCACCAAGTGGCGTATGTACTGGTTGGACTCGTTGATTTGGTCTACGAGTTTCGAGATGTTCACCGTTGTCTGGTTGCTTGCCGTGAGGCTCTTGTCGAGCGAGCTTTGCAGCGACTCGAGCGTGCTCTTCGACTGTTCCAGCTGCTCTTCGAGGCTGGCCACGCGCGTGCGGCTGGCAGCAAGCTGCGCGTTGGTGTCAGACAGTTTGTCCTGCGTGTCCTGATATTTGCTTGTCAGCTCTTTGTTCTCAAGCTGGCAGTTTTCCAATTGTTTCTTGCTTACACAGCTGCTTGCCAGCAGGCATCCCGCAACAAGTGAGATTGCCAAAACATTCTTCTTCATAATATAAATATTTACGTTTGATTGATAATTTGTCGCAAATTTACATATAAGACGCGCCATTCGGGTCAACGTTGAACGGCATTAACTTAAATTAACTACGACGAGAAAGGACGCGCCCACCCACAAAAAACAGTCCAATGCGCTCCGAAGCATGTCGGGGCGCATTGGACTCGTGACCGCAGCATCATACTTTCAGCAATACTGGAACTGGTTTACCTGTGGGAATTTGGCCATCGTTTTCGAAAGCTTTATAGTCCATATTCCATACGTCTGGCGGACGTTTTGCGGCAAGAGGTTGGAATCTCTCATTTTCACGAGCAAATCCCTAAGAGGAGAACCAGGGCTGGGCTGGGAATCCTTTAACAAACCGGCACGGTCCAACTCCATGTTGGCTTCCATGTCGTCAATTTCCTTCTTACCCTTGGAAACCATGTATTCGTCAAGGCAGGAAAGGATAACAGAGAATTTCTTGAAATCTACCATGACACTAAAATTTAAGGTTTTGATACGCTACAAATATACGTTTTCTTTTCGAGAGCGCAAAATATTAAGGAATAAAATTTCGCTTTCCCCGAGCTTTTAAGCTTTTTTATCGGTTTTGCAAACAAGCTGCAACCAAAATGTAGCATACAGATTACAATCCGCAGCATGGAAACACATATTTCTTACGGATTAAAAGAAAGGCCTCGCCGGCAGGCGACTGCCACGTCAGATGTCGAGTTCGCGTGTAAGTATGCTTTCCAGCTGTTCGGCCGACAAGCGCAGATGGAACTGTCCGCGCAGTGCTACGGATATTCGCCCGGTCTCTTCGGACACCACGATGGCTATCGCGTCGCTGTCCTGCGATATGCCCATGGCGGCACGGTGGCGCAGCCCGAGTTCCTTGGGTATCTCGAAGCTGTGACTTACCGGCAGTATGCAGCCGGCGGCGCGTATCCTGTTCTTCGATATCACCATTGCGCCGTCATGCAGCGGCGAGTTCTTGAAAAAGATGTTTTCTATCAGGCGCTGGTTTATCGCGGCGTCAATCACGTCGCCCGTAGCTATCACTTCGTCGAGCGGCGTAAGCCGTTCTATCACGATGAGCGCTCCAACCTTGTTCTTGCCCATGCTCATGCAGGCCATCACGACGGGCATTATGGCTTCCATGTCGTCCTTGTCTTTTTTCTCGCCCGACGAGAACAGGCGTATTATGCTGTTCACCTTGCGGTGCGTGCCGAGGTTGTAAAGAAACTTGCGTATCTCTTCCTGGAACAGTATTATTATGGCAATGACGCCCACACTCACCAATTTGTCCATGATGCTGCCCAAGAGGCGCATCTCGAGCACCTGGCTTACGAACAGCCACATCAGGATGAACACCATGATGCCGATGAACACATTGATTGACCGCGACTCCCTCATGAGGCGGTAAATGTAGTAGAGCATCAGGGCGACGCACAGTATGTCGATAAAGTCTTTTATGCCGAATTCAAACATTTGGTATGTTTTATAAATTCTGATTTAACCATAATGGGATGCTTAATCTTTTTTATTTCGGTCGCCTTTTATATTTTACCGGCGTCATTTTGCCAAGTTTCATCGGTCATATAGCCCGCTATACTCCCTCTTCAACTTGCAAACTGACACTCGCTAAAATAAAAAACCGCCTCGACATAATTTACAGAACATCCCAATATTTCATCGTTTCTTTCACTATTTTCACGGCCTCGACACATTCCTTCACGTCGTGTACGCGCAGTATCGACGCTCCGCCAAGAACCGTCGCGAGGACGTTTGCCGCCACGGTGCCCGTCAGCGCGCCTGCGGCATCGGTGCCGAGAACGCGCGAAATCATCGACTTGCGCGACACACCGGCCAGCACCGGCAGCCCCATCTCGCGCAAGCGGCCCATCCGTGCGAGCACTTCGTAGTTCTCGTCAAGCGTTTTTCCGAAGCCGAAACCGGGGTCGAGGATGATGTCTTTCTGCCCGAGGTCGCGAAGGAGCTGCACCTTCGGCGCAAAATCCTGCATGATGCTGACGATGTTCGGGCGCGAAGACATTAATATATAAGGTGCTCCCAACCGTGCCGCCTCCACGAATATCGGGGGCGCATCGTCCACTGAAACGCCGCGGTAAGCGCTTTCAAGCATCTCCTCGCCGCCGAAAGCCCCCTCTACGTTGCCGCCCGAAACGTCGTTGATGATGGCCGCGCCATACTCCTCGACCGACATCCGAGCCACCTCGGGACGGAAAGTGTCGACCGAAACCACGGCCTCGGGCTCGGCCATGCGCACCGCCTTCAAGGCCATGCGCATACGCTCCATCTCCTCGCCGGCCGTAACCTTGGCTGCACCGGGGCGCGTAGAGTAAGCCCCCACGTCAATTATTGCCCCGCCCTCGGCCACTATCTGACTGGCGCGCGAGGCTATTTCCGCTTCTGTCTGCCGGCGGCTTCCGGCGTAAAACGAGTCGGGCGTGGCGTTGAGTATGCCCATAACCAACGGCTCCGACAAGTCCAAGAGCCGCCCTCCAACGTTTACCGTATATGGAATGAGTCCTTTCATACATTGGCAAAGGTAATCAATAATATCGACACACGGAGGCTTTTGACGTTTTTTATCTATATATTTCATCGCCATGACAAGCAAATTGACAATGCGAACATACACGCACGAAGTAAAAAGTCATGACAAAACAAATTTGCAAACCAGCCAACCCGACCTTGAAAAGGCAACCCACGGAAAGCGGAAAAGAGCCTCGCCATGGCACGTTTTGCTATCTTCGCATGACAAAACAGCCGCTAAATAGAACACAAAACACGGATAAAAGCACGGCAGAAGACGGTCTATTGCCATGTAAAAAGCCATGTTTTGCAATGCAAAAAGCCACCTTTTACATTTACAATCAACGCCGCCTGGCACGCGTTCCTCCACAACCCACTGATTATCAACGCGCTACGCAAAACGGCGAAAAACGGTTGTTTTTCAGCCAAAAGCCAGTTTGCTGCACGCCGACGGCATTCTCAGGGCGTCAAATCCGCCGATACGTGAGATGAAGACTGAATAACATTCCACCCACAAAAACGGACAGACTCCGCACGCAGACGCAGCTCCTCCCCTCGGGGAGACCGGGAGGGGGCTTCCCCTTATGATGAAAATAAAAGGACAATTCAAGCCCTTTTCTTTTGCGCTTCACTCGGCTTGCACTATCTTTACATAATATAGGCTGCGCCTCGGAAGCAAAAAGAAAAGTGTTTTTCAAGCCCTTTTCTTTTGCGCTTCACTCGGCTTGCACTATCTTTGCATCGATTTAAGGACACTGAAATGGACATATCAGAACTTTACAAAATCTTCACCGCCCACCCTTCCGTGACGACCGACAGCCGCGACTGCCCCAAGGGTTCGGTATTTTTCGCGCTCAAAGGCGCGTCGTTCAACGGCAACGCCTTCGCAAAGGCCGCCTTGGAGAAGGGCTGCGCATACGCCGTAGTGGACGAAAAGGAGTACGCCGCAGAAGGCGACAGCCGCTACATACTCGTTGACGACTGCCTGAAAACCCTGCAACGGCTGGCAAACCACCACCGCCGCACACTCGGAACGAAAATAATCGGAATAACCGGCACCAACGGAAAAACCACCACAAAGGAACTGCTGGCAGCCGTTCTGGGCGAACGCTACAACGTGCTTTACACGCAGGGAAACTTCAACAACGACATAGGCGTGCCGAAAACACTGCTGCGACTGACCAAGGAACACGAGATAGCCGTAATCGAAATGGGCGCCAGCCATCCGGGAGACATCAAGACACTGGTTGACATCGTTGAGCCTGACTGCGGCCTGATAACCAACGTGGGGCGCGCCCATCTTCAGGGGTTCGGCTCGTTCGAGGGCGTGGTGCGCACCAAGGGAGAGCTGTACGACTACCTGCGGGCACACGGCTGCACGGCGTTCATCAACGCAGGCGACGAACACCTGACGGGCATTTCGCAGGGTCTTGACCTTATCAAATACGGGCTTGAGGGCGTGGAAGGCGCCACGGTGACGGGCGAAGTGACCGTATGCGACCCTTACCTGAACTTCCGCTGGCATGCTGAAGGCGGACAGTGGCGCGACGTGAAGACCCACATCATAGGCAGCTACAACGTAATGAACATGCTCGCCGCCGCCTGCGCCGGGCTCCATTTCGGCGTAACGCCCGGACAGATTGACCACGCCTTGTCGTCATACGTTCCAAAAAACAACCGCTCGGAGCTGGAACGCACGGCGCACAACAGCCTCATCATCGACGCATACAATGCCAACCCGACCAGCATGGCCGCAGCTCTGGCGAACTTCCGCGACATGAAGGCCGGCAAGAAAATGGCCATCTTAGGCGACATGGGAGAACTTGGCGCGGTAAGCGCGGAGGAACACCAGCGCGTGGCCGACTTCCTCAAGACTGCAGGTTTTGACGAGGTGTGGCTCGTCGGGACGGAGTTCGGCAAGACGGACTGCCCCTTCCGCAAGTTCAATGATGTCGATGAAGTGAAAAAAGAAATAGAAGCCAACCGCCCCGAAGGCTTCTGCATACTCATAAAAGGCAGCAACTCGACACGGCTGTACCAGTTGCCGGGATTGCTGTAAGAATTTTAAGGAATTTATAGAAGTTAGAGAAGGTATAGAAGTTAAAGCCAAATGCTTTGTTTGCAGCCCTTTCATTCAATAGGCAAAGCATTTGGCTTTAACTTCTATACCTTCTCTAACTTCTATAAATTCCTATCTTCCCGAACACTCCTTGACATACTCCGCAAACAGCTCAAGCCCCTTCATCATCACCGGACGGGGACATGCTATATTCACGCGGACGAACGGACGGTCGTGCTCGCCGTACATCTCGCCGTCGTTAAGCCAAAGCTTTTTCTCGCGAAGAAGCTCGTCCACGATGACGGTTGACGGCTTGCCGAGCGCAGAGCAGTCGAGCCACACAAGGTAAGTGGCCTCCAGCTTGGTAACAGGAATTTGCGGAATGTTTTTCGCAAAATACTCTTTCAGGCACTCGTAGTTGCCGTGCAGATAAGCCAGCAGTTCTTCAAGCCACTCCTCACCGCCGTTATACGCCGCCTGAAGGGCGGTAACCCCGAACGGACTTACGTCGCAAACCTCGTTTATGTTGATGGCTTTGTCAATGCGGCGGCGCACGTCATCATCAGCCGCGGTTATGTTGGCAATCTGCGTTCCGGCAATGTTGAATGTCTTTGTCGGCGCTGTACACGTCGCCGAATGCGTCAGGAAATCGTCAGAAAGCGAGGCGAACGGCGTGTACTTGTAGCCCGGCATAACGATGTCGCAGTGTATTTCGTCCGACAAGACGAACACTCCGTGCTTCAAGCAGATGTCGCCCATACGGCGCAATTCGTCAGCAGTCCACGCACGTCCAGCCGGGTTATGGGGGTTGCACAGCAGGAAGAGCTTGACCTTCGGATCGGCGGCACGCCGCTCGAAGTCGTCAAAATCAATTGTATAAGTGCCGCCGTCGTACACCAGCTTGTTGTCTTCCATCACACAGCCGTTGTTCCTTATGGACGAAAAGAAGCAGTTGTAAACCGGCGTCTGCACAAGCACCTTGTCACCGGGAACGGTCATCGCCTTGATGACAGCAGACACGGCAGGCACCACTCCGGTAGTATATATCATCCACTCGCGCCGCATGCGCCAGCCGTGGCGGCGGTCAAACCAGTTGATTACGGCCTCGTAATACGAGTCGGGAACATGCTCGTAACCGAACACTCCGTGGTCAACCCTCCTGCGCAAAGCCTCAACAACGCACGGCGCAGTGCGGAAATCCATGTCCGCAACCCACATGGGCAGAGCGCCTTCCACCTGTCCGCCGTCCCACTTCTCGCTGTCAGTGCCGCGGCGGTCTACAATCTCGTCGAAATCAAATTTTGCCATAACATTATCATAATAAGTTCCACATGAATGGCGCAAAGTTACTAAAGAAATGGCGTAAAATATGTGGGAACACATCCACAAATGCGCGCTTTTCAAAAGAAATGTGTATAAAATAAGTAAAAAACGCACTTCTATAAATGTTTTTTTGTACTTTCGCAGGTTGTAAAACCTATTAGCATACAGAGAAAAAACGCATAACCCAACGACATAAAACTCACGACAACAAGTATGGAAGAAAACAATGTGAAGCCTGCAACAGGCAAACTTGGAATATTGTGCATCGGCCTCGGAGCCGTCAGCACAACGTTCATGGCAGGCACAATGATGATACGCAAGGGCATGGGAAAGCCCATAGGCTCAATCACGCAGATGGCGAAGATACGTGTGGGGAAGGGCGACGGCAAGCGATACATGCACGTATCCGACATCGTTCCGATGCCGACACTCGACGACATCGTGTTCGGAGCATGGGACATTCTTCCCGGAAACGCTTTTGAAAGAGCTCTTGATGCCGGAGTATTGAGGGACAGGGACATCTATCCTGTAAAGCAGGAGCTTGAAAACATACAGCCGATGCGCGGCGTTTACGACCCCGATTACGTAAAGGCCATGGACGGGACATGGGTCAAGGACACACATCTTACGCGCCGGGAGCTCACGGAGCAGGTGCGCGAAGACATACGTTCGTTCAAGGAAAAGAACGGATGCAGCCGCTTGGTGGTTGTGTGGGCGGCTTCGACAGAGATTTACGTGCCGCGCGAAGACAGCGTACACGGCAGTCTTGACACGCTTGAAGAGGCGATGGAAGCCGACAACCGCAAACTCGTTGCGCCGTCGATGTGCTACGCATACGCCGCCATATCAGAGGGCGTTCCGTTCATAATGGGCGCGCCTAACACCTGTATCGACATCCCGGCAATGTGGGAACTGGCCGCAAGACACGGCGTCCCGATAGCCGGAAAAGACTTCAAGACAGGGCAGACGATGATGAAGACCGTCCTGTCCGCCGCTTTCCGCACACGCATGCTGGGAGTGAACGGATGGTTCTCGACCAACATCCTCGGCAACACCGACGGCCTTGTGCTTGACGTTCCGGAGAACTTCAAGACAAAAGAGGTAAGCAAGCTCGGCGTGATTGACACCATATTAAAAAAAGAGGAATATCCCGAGCTTTACGGAGACATATTCCACAAGGTGCGCATCAACTACTATCCGCCGCGCGGCGACGACAAGGAAGGATGGGACAACATCGACATCTTCGGCTGGATGGGCTACCCCATGCAGATAAAAGTAGACTTCCTGTGCAAAGACTCCATACTGGCCGCACCGCTGCTGCTCGACCTTGCCCTGCTGGGTGACCTCGCGGCACGCGCCGGAAGAAGCGGGATACAGCCTTGGTTGTCGTTCTACATGAAAAGCCCGATGCACTCCGACGGCGAAGAACCTGTACACGACCTGTTCCAACAATACACCATGTTGAAGAACGCGCTACGCGAAATGGGCGGATATGAAGCCGATGAAGAGATTGACTGACAAGAAGAAGCTCTTGTGTCTTACATTACAATCGCTGTCGATGGCATCGGCCGCGATTGTATTTTTTATCTATGCGCACACCTTCATGCCGCTACCGGCGGAGAACATGAAGAGAAGCGTCGCACTTATTGAAGCCTTTTCACGCTACGAACTGCTTGCCGACGGCAAACCCGTGGCCTTTTTCAGCAGCATAAACGACAGCCTGCAACCGGAAGGGATGTCGCCTTCCGCCGACCAGGACACGGCCACCAAGACGTATGCCACAGCCTGCTGGGTGAACCGCTGGCCGCTGCTGCCTTCATGCAACGGCCTCCTGCTGACCGCCAACAACGACAGCGCAGCCGCGAAAAGGCTTGCCGCGGCAAACAGGAGGATGCCAGAAATAATAAGAAAGGCCATCGAAGACACACGCACGAAGGTGGGGTTATTAAATAAGACGATTGAAGAAACCGGCTATTACATGAAGACCCACAACGTGAACGACGACGGCTACAACATCATTGCGGAGTACGCCGAAGGATTGGAGCAACGCAAAGCCAAGGCCGAAAGGCTGCTATCAGTCCTGACGGCGGCATCGGAAGGCAGGCAGACTGCCATGAGGCTCGTCACAAAATACACCGTAATAAGCAAAGACACCGCAGGGAACACTCTGCGCACGCCATGCTCCCGGCTTACCACAGACAACACAAAACCGCTAATACTGCTGCAAACCAACGACAGTCGCACGCCCGGCGGCGCGGTAACCCTGTACCCACACCTATGGCTTACACCGCAAATTGACAGCGGCGACGGCATCACCACGGCGGCATTTCCCGGCTGCCGACTGTACGGCTACCGCCCTGACAAGGCCAAGCCCCAGATTTCAAGCGGAACGGCAACCGGCAAAGACTGCCACGACATGCCAACGGTGCTCGCACCAGACGGCTCTCCTGTATTCACCGCTAACGGCGTTTTCGCCGGCATAAGCGTCAAAGGAAGGATTATAAAGCCCGCAGAGACAGGCTTCGGACTAAACAACCTGCTGCCATGAAACACATTACAACCATACTTGCCCTGGCCGCATTGCTCGTGCTGTCGGCGTGTTCAAAGGTTACACCCGGCGGCAATACCGCAACGCCAAAGACCGGATGCACCTACCGCGGATGGACAGCCGACGGGCTGCCTGACGGCTACGGCGTGCTGACACGCGGCGACAGCACCATTTACAGCGGACAATGGAAGGCAGGAAAGAGGCACGGCACCGCAGCCGTTACCGACCCACAGGGACGCACCGTGGCTGCAACATTCAGGGCGGACACCGTTGTGAGCGGCACGATAACCGACAGCCTCGGCACTTACCAAGGCGAGCTTGACAGCCTATACCGCCCCAGCGGCCACGGCATTTACCGCGGGCGCGACGGCTCTTACTACGACGGAGCATGGCGCGAGGGCGCAAGAAACGGATTCGGATGCGGCATAACGGCAGAGGGGAAGGTACAGACGGGAGAATGGACGGGCGGAGTCTACCGCGGAGAACGGATGACCTACACCGCCGAACGCATCTACGGGATAGACATTTCGCGCTACCAGCACGGCAAGGGGCGCAAGAAATACGCGATAAAATGGAACAAGCTGCGCATAACCCACCTCGGAAACATAAGCCGCAAGAAGGTCAGCGGCAAGGTTGACTACCCCGTATCGTTCGTCTACATCAAGTCGACCGAAGGCGCATCGGTGCGCAACCCGTACTTCGCCAGCGACTACCGCGCGGCGCGCAGGCACGGAATTCCAGTAGGCGCATACCATTTCTTCTCGTACACGTCAACCGCGCAGAAGCAGGCGCAGTACTTCCTGCGCCACTCGCGCTTTTCCAAAGGCGACCTGCCGCCGGTTCTCGACGTAGAGCCCACAGCCCGGCAAATCAGTAAGATGGGCGGAGTGCAGGCCATGTTCAACCGCATACGCACATGGCTCGGCATCGTACAGAGGCGCACCGGGGTACGGCCAATACTCTACGTGAGCCAGCAGTTCGTCAACAAATACCTGCCCGAAGCGCCCGACCTGATGCGCGACTACATGGTTTGGATAGCCCGCTACGGCGAATACAAGCCCGAAGTGCGCCTCGCCATCTGGCAGCTGTGCCCCGACGGGCGCGTGGACGGCATACACGGCGAGGTTGACATCAACGTGTTCAACGGCTATCACGACCGCTTCCAGCAATTCCTTAAAAAGGAAACGATAAAGTAAGCGTAACCCATTGACTGTCAGTGCATACGCAAAAGGCCACCTTTTACAGTGTAAAAGGTGGCCTTTTGGCTTGTAATTGACGGCCTTTCGGAAGACAAAAGACGGCAAATTATTTTTTAGGAGTTAAAGACACTTGTTTAGGAGTTAAGAAGTTATGTAGTTAAGAAGTTAAGACAAATGCTTTGTCTGCTTGTCCCTCGTTACTCGTCAACTGACAAGGCATTTGTCTTAACTCCTTAACTACATAACTCCTTAACTTCAAAGCTAATGACTTTAACTACTTAGCGACCGCAGGGAGCGTTAACTACTTTAACTACTAAACAACAACTCCTTTAACTACTGAAAATACTAAGAACCATAACTCACAATCACCGTTACTTTTACAAGACGGTAGCGCGTGCCCGCCTTTCGTGAAGAACAAGGGCCGTCGCACCTCAGCGCGTAGACACGGTTCTGCCCCTTGCCGCGCACCGTAAGCACCATAGTTATGCCGTTTTCGGTGCGCTTTTCTATGAAGTCGCCCGTGCCCTTCTCGCGCTTGAAAGCAGCAGAGAAGCTGCCGGCATCGGCGTCAGAGAGTTCGAGCACCTTCACAACCTTCTGTATTTTCCGTGTATTCGGGTCACGCTCCACCACCGAAGTGAACTTGCTCCGCCCCACCGACGAGCAGTCTTCGACAAGCCGGTCGATGCTGTTCTGCCCCAAGGCCGACGCCGCGCACCCGGCGATGAACATCAATATAAAAACTATCCTGTGTACCATCATTGTCGTTTTTAGCTATTCCAACATTTCTTCCACCTGCCTGCGCATGCCAGGGTCGTCAATGCTGCCGAGCACGTCAAGTTCGGCCTGCTCCACCACCAACCGCCGGCCGATGCGGCTCTCTATACGCTCCGCGTCGGCAAGAGCAGCCTCTATGTCGCCCTTTATACGCCCAAGGTCGTCTATGCGGTGGCCGTTGTCTATTACATAACTGCCCCCGTAAAGCCGCGCCAGCGCCTTGTCTTCGCGGTAATCAATGTATGCCTGCACGCCAAACAGCAGCACTATGGCAGCCGCCGCGCCGCACACGGCACGCCATACAACAGGCATGAACCTCGCCTTGCGCCCCTCCTCGGTCCGCATAGAGCCGAAGGCGGCCATCACGGGCCGGTATTTCTCAAGCTCCGTTGGCAGTTTCTTGCCGCTGAACAGGCGGTAGAGACGGCGCTCCTCGGCAAGCGTCGTCTCACCGTCGAAAAACCTTCGGAGCAGCCGCTCCGCCTCTTTTGCCTTTCTGTTATTCATCGTTCAAATCATTAAGAAGATGTTTCCTTACAGCCATACGCGCCCTGCTAAGCGTCTTGCGCACAGCCGCCTCACTGCTGCCGGTGAGCCGTGCGATGTCGCTCGTCGGCATTCCGTCGATATGGCGGAGGCGCAGCACCACCTGCTGAGTCGCAGGCAGCGTGTCGATTACCTTCATTACGTGTGCGAAAACGTCGCCGTCAGCACCCTCATCCGCCGGTGCCGGCATGTCGGCAAGCCCAATGCCGACCTTGGATTTGCACCTGCGCAGGCGGTCTACGCACACGTTGCGCACAAGGACTTTTGCCAACGGGGCAGCCGGACTGCGCAGCTCCGCGGCCATGCCCCACAGCTTCAGCAGCACGTCCTGCACGGCGTCTTCGGCATCCTCGGCACTGCCGAGCAGGCTTTCAGCCGTCTGCAACAACATGGGGCGCATCACCCCGGCCTCGCGTTCAAAGTCCTCTTGCGTCATAAAGTCACCGGCACACAAGCCATAATGCGTGCTGTTCAGAATTTGTTAAGCTCCGATGTTTTGATATGCGACACGCCCGAACCGGTAAACTCCGTGTTGTCTGCCGTGCCGGAAAGCGTCACCTCGATGCGTCCGCTCGCACTTGCCGTCACGCTTTGGCAGTCGAGCGAAAGGTTGAACATGCCTACTCCGCTGCAGGCAAGCTCCGCCTTGCCGCCGGTAAAGCTCATATCGTAGTCGCTGCGGCCACTGACCTCAACAGAAAGGTTGTCGGCCTTAAGCCTGCTTTTCCGCATGTCTACGCCAGAATTGTATATGCTTATGCCGCGTGCGGTCACATCTCCGTCAATGTCTGACCGCCCATAATTGGCATATTTGTAATCGCCCTCAAGGGTGAACGCGCCCTTTATCATGCCCACGCCGCTATTGTTGAAGTCGGCCGAACCGCCTTTCACGCTGCACGAGAAGTCCATACGCCCGTGGTTTGTCATCTTCAGAATGTCCGAACTTACCGTGCCGTCGCCGAACATAAGCACGCCGTTGTTGGAAATCGTCATAGTACCGGCCTTGACTGACGGCACGGCGATGTCCATACGGCCATTGTTTGAAACGTCGAATGCCGAAGACGAACCGCCGCCTGCCACCGCATCGGCCTTGAACGTAAGCATTCCGTTGTTAGTAATCGACAGTCCGCCGGTCTTCAGCGACTGCGCGGTAAAGTCCATCCGCGCATTGTTTTGTATGCTGTTTACAGCCGGGGCAGTGACGTAAAGCGTGATGGTGTGCTTGTCGGCATCACTCTGATAACTGTCCTTCTTCCGCTTTACCGAGAGTTTTCCGCCAATTACGGATATATTCGTCATGCTAAAGGCTTCTTCGCTGCCGCGAGCCACAACCTTATAGGTCTGCCCCTGAGTGTAATTGATTGCCACAGGCCATGATGCCGTAAAGCCATTGAAGCCGCTAAGGTTAAGTGTTTTCTCCACATCGCCGTAGGAAGTCGCGGCGTTGCAGGCCGCTTCCTTGCTGGTTCCGCCGCATGCCGCCAACGAAAAAAGCGCCGTTGCGGCAGTCAATGCAATTGTCTTGATTTTCATAATCCGGTGTTTTTTTTACAGTTCTTTTACCCATAGTACGCAGAAAAGCCGCATTTGTGACACCTCGCGGCGTGTTTTTTCATGTTTTCAGCATGTTTTTCTTGGCATAAGGCATAATAAAAGGCCGCATATCCCATACAGGACTGCAGCCTTCTCAAGAAACATTATGGATTAAAAAGTAAATGTCCGCGTAACGGTTCCGTCGTAAGTCTCGATGTCTATGCTTACATCGTCGCCCGCTGACGGCTCTACCGGCAGACGTGAAACGGCAATGCTCACGTATGCATCAGTGGTATAATATTCAGGGACTCCGGCCTGGTCGTGGTACAGGCTTAGGCGTACAAAGCGCGTGCCGTCGGTCCGTTCGTCAACGCCGAGGCATATAACGCCAAGCGTCTGCGTGCCATACGAACCGTCAACCGAGCCGGTCTTCACGCCAAGTTCAAGGTTCAGGTACTTTCCGTTGCGGCTTGTCCACGAGCTTACAAAGTCAACCGGGTCGGCCTTCAAGCCGCCTTCCAAGTTCTCGAAAGGAACAATCTGCGGCACAAGCACCTGCGACATGGCGAGCGGTTCGGCACGATATGTACCGTCGTCCGCCTCCACCTTATTGTAATATAGCAGTGCGCGATACACCGTGTCGGGACGTTCCATCCAGCTTACCCTGACCGCCTGCGAAAAATACATCTGCTCGCCGTCGTCGGTTTCGATGCTTACCGCGTTGGCGTCGGCATCGGTCTGCGCCTCGACAAAGTAGGCACGCATGTTCGACAAGGCACCTTCACCGGTGCGGTAGGCGTCGTTCTCGCACGCCATAAGGAACAAGACAAACGTCAGGAAGATATATTTCAGGCAGTTTTTCATCGTGTAGCGTTGATATGGTTGATGGCAGGATTGGCGTACATTACGAGCATACGCTCCATGAGGAACGGCTCGTCCTTGCCCGGAAGGTCTATTTTAGCGAGCTGCCCGGCAAGGTATTTCTCGAACACGGCCTTGTCCTTGTCGGTATATTCACCTGCATTGGCACTGTCGCCGCGCAGCATGTCGAGAGCGATATAATTGGACGGGTACAATCGGTAGTTGCGGTGGATTTCATGGTCGATATGCTCCGCGATTACATCAAACACATCGGCCTTTGGAATATCGCCGCCAAGCGTGTCGAGCCAGCCGTCGATGCACGGCGCACACTGGTAGTGAACGCGCCCCTTGTAGCCAAGTATTCCGGTTTTCATGCTTATGATGTCGTCTTCGGCAGACTTCTTCCAACCCTCAATGTCGCGCTTCTGCTGGAACTCCTTGGCCTTCAGGTAGTCGCAGGGGTCATACTCATACGATATCGCCAACGGCACAATGTGCAGCCGGCGCAGCTTTTCCACAACGTCGCCCTTGCCTCCTCCGATTGCCATCATCTTCAGGATGGCCGGCTGGGTGCGGTCGTCGGAATCCTTGGCACGGCCCTCACGCTGGGCAATCCAGATGTTGTCGTGCTTCTCCTCTATAACGAAGTGCATGTAATCGGACATCAGCTTACTGGCCATAAGCGTCTCGCGAGGCGACAGTCCGCGCCTTACGATGAACGACTTGTTCACCCGGACAAGGTCTTTTACCCACGGAAGAGCCAGCAGGTTGTCGCCTATGGCAATCTCGCAGGTGGTCTTGAAGCCGTTGTCAATCAGAAGTTTGTCAAGGAAACCAGAATCAAGCACGATGTCCCTGTGGTTGCTCACAAACGTGTAACGCCCGGCCTTGTCCACTGCCGAGACGTCCATGTCGCAGCCTGCGGTAAGCTTGTCAACCAAGGACTGCACGAAACCATAACAGAAAGACAGCTGGAACTCAAGGTTTGTCTTGCACGAAAGCATCTTGTCACGCACGCTCTCAAAAGGCAAATCCGGCAAGGCATAAGCCAGAACCTGCCTGAACTGCCCGTCGGCGAGCAAGCGTTCAAACACTTGCGGCAACTCTTCCGGCTCATAAGGGCGGATGCTGTCAAATGCAGTGGGAACTTTCATAAATTGTCAAGGATTAGTTTCAAACGATAGACAAAGGAGTTAATGGAACCGTAAAAACAAACTCCATTAACTCCTTTAACATCGCAATGTTTTATCTGAACTGGTTTTCAACAATGTCGGTCAGCACGTCAGTCATGTTGAGTCCTGCCGCCTTGACCTGTTGCGGGATGAAACTTGTGGCCGTCATGCCGGGAGTGGTGTTGATTTCAATCATGTTCACCTTGTCAACTTCCTGCCCGTCACTGCCCGTTCCACGGCTTATGATGTAGTCGATGCGTATAATTCCGTTGCAGTGCAGAATGTCGTAAATTTGGCTCGTAATGTCCGCCACACGCTTGGCTGTGTCAGGAGCAAGGCGCGCCGGTGTTATTTCCTGAACCTGGCCGTTGTATTTGGCATCATAATCAAAGAACTCACGCTGCGTCACAACTTCCGTAGCAGGCAATACAACGCTCTTTTCGCGAGTCTTGTAACAGCCTATCGAAATCTCCGTTCCTTCTATGTAGCGTTCCACCATCACGTCCTCACTCTCAAGCATGGCCTTCCTTATGGCCGGAGCAAGCTGGTCTTTGTTCTTCACCTTGGACACGCCGAAGCTGCTGCCGTCGGCCACAGGCTTTACAAAACACGGCATGCCGATGCGTTCTTCAATCTCGTCGTCGCTTACAATCTCCTCGTATCCCTTGCGGATAAGCAGGCTGTCGGCCACGCGGACACCGTAGCCGCGCAGGTACTGGTTGAGCACGAACTTGTTGAAAGTCAACGCCTCAACGAGCACTCCGCTAGTAGAATAAGGCACATGGACAAGCTCGAAATAGCCTTGCAGTATGCCGTTCTCACCCGGAGTGCCGTGTATTGTTATGTAAGCGTAATCGAATTGCACAAAATTTCCGTTCTCCATGAACGAGAAGTCATTGCGGTCTATCGGTGCGGTTGTGCCGTCAGGCAATTCAACATGCCAGTCAAGCTTGCTCACAACCACGATGTAGACATTGTACCTCTCCTTGTCAAAGAAAGAATAAAGCCCTTGGGCTGAACGCAAAGAGACACCATATTCGGAAGAATATCCTCCGCAAACTATGGCAATAGTTCTCTTGAGATTTTTCATAAAGTATTTTTATTTAAATTCATTTCCTTTTATATACGCCCTCCATTTGCCTATTAGCCGTTCCATGTCATCAGGAAGCGGAGAGGTAAAGTCCATCTGCTGCCCCGTGACAGGATGCACAAAACCCAGCGTCTTGGCGTGAAGCGCCTGCCGTGGACAGGTTTTGAAGCAGTTTTCGATGAACTGCCGGTAGCTGCCCGTACGGTTTCCACGCAGTATTTCCGTACCTCCGTAACGCTCGTCGGCGAAAAGCGGATGGCCGATATGGCGCATGTGCGCCCTTATCTGATGTGTCCTTCCTGTTTCAAGGATGCACTCCACAAGAGTGACATATCCGAAACGTTCAATCACACGGTAATGAGTTACGGCATGTTTGCCCGTTTCCGACCCCGGCGGATATACCGCCATGCGCATGCGTTCTTTGGTATCACGCCCTATGTTGCCCTCTATGCGGCCCTCATCTTCAGTGAAATTTCCCCACACGAGGGCGTTGTAGCTACGGTGTGTAGTCTTGTTGAAGAATTGCAAGGCAAGTTTCGTCTTCGCGTTGGGTGTCTTAGCAACGACCAGCAAGCCGCTCGTGTCCTTGTCGATGCGGTGTACCAGGCCCACTTCGGGGTCGTTGGGGTCATACGTCGGAACGTCTTTCAAATGCCAAGCTACGGCATTCACCAATGTACCGTGCCAGTTTCCACAGCCCGGATGCACTACAAGTCCGGCAGGTTTGTCAATCACAATAAGCTCATTATCTTCATAGACAATGTCAAGCGGAATGTCCTCCGGTTCTATTGTGTTGTCATATTGCGGCCTGTCAAGCATCAACGTTATGACATCAAGGGGACGTACACGGTAGTTACTCTTGACCGGACGGCCATTGACCTGTACGAAACCAGCATCGGCGGCACACTGTATGCGGTTGCGGCTGGTATGCTGCAGTTTCTTTAGCATAAACTTATCGATGCGCAACGGCTCCTGTCCCTTGTCCACAACGACACGCAGATGCTCGTACAACTGCTGCCCGTCATCATCATCAAACCCTATGTCGTCGATATAATCTTCTGCCATGAATATTCGGTGCAAAAAGTCCTGGCACTCAATATTTACTGTTCCGGCCCCGTGACAACCTCAAACTCATCAACGTCTCCACTTTGTTCTGGAGTTGTGTACAGCACTCCGTCCGACGGGGGCACCGCCTCCACAGAGTCGCCGAGCTCGTCGTAAAACTCCGGCTCCGCATACACAATCGAGTCGCTCATGTCACGCATGCCGTCACCTACCTGCATCACAATGACATCATTGACTGACACTTTCTGCCCGTTATGCAACATCCGTCCGCCAGACTTAAGCCCGTAAAGCCAGTCACCCTCGCCCGGTATATATTCAGTGGTACCAACCTTGAAGCCCATCGCTACCAGCTTGGCGCGCGCTTCGCGGTAAGAGCAATTATCTATTATGTCGGGAATGGTGAGCATCGGCGAGTGCGACGAGTTGATTACCACATACACCACGCGCCCAGACTTTACAACCTTGCCCGGTTCGGGCGACTGTTCAAGGATGCAGTCGGGCGGAAGCGTCTTCACATAGCCGGTATCACTCACCGCCACTTTCAGTTCACGCCCGGTCAAAAGATATTCCGCATCGGCGAAAGACTTGCGCCTGACATCGGGCACGACTATCTCTTCGCCATGGTGGGTGTAAATGTCAAGCCCCACTTTTACGCCCAAGCACAACAAAACGACGACAACCAGCATCAAGGCCAGGTTGAGCCAAAGCCTCAAGCTGAAGATTTTTCCAAAGAAATCTTTTGTCTTCATCCCTGTCGTATGATTTCACTTGAGCATACGCAAGCGGCGGAAAGCATCCTGGATTCCACTTCCACGAGCGCAGCCATATTTTCTGCAAAGGTATGAAAAAAACAGAAAGAAGCAAAGACATCGCTTCACTTCTTTCCTTTTCTTGTCCAATTTCTTACCTCCCCGGCTGTTATTTGCCGTGATGCTCGTCTGAAACAGTAAGCTTCTTGCGACCCTTTGCACGGCGCGACGCAAGCACGCGGCGACCGTTTTTCGTTGCCATTCTCTCACGGAAACCGTGCTTGTTCACCCTGCGCCTGTTGTGCGGCTGAAATGTTCTTTTCATATTCTTATATTATTTTGTTGTTATTCGTTCCACGCTTTGGGCTGCAAAAGTACACATTTCTTTTCAAACAACCAAAGATAATGCGTTTTTTAGACATTTGTTTTATGCTTTTTTCTAAAAAAATAGTAACTTTGCAGCCTGAAAGTCAACTTTTTAGGCGTATACGGCGGAACAAACGGACGAAGCGCCGCCTTCAAAACGCCGCCTTATTGGCACTTACAGACAGGCGACAACATTCTAAATTACACATACAAAATGATTAACTCACAGGAAATAAAGAAAGGTACCTGCATCCGCATGGACAACCAGGTATGGATTTGCATCGACTTCCAGCACGTTAAACCAGGAAAAGGCAACACGGTGATGCGCACGAAACTGAAGAACGTCACCGACGGACGTGTGCTTGAACGCACATTCCAGATAGGCTTCAAGCTCGAAGACGTCCGCATAGAGCACCGCCCCTACCAGTACCTGTACGAAGACCCGACCGGACTGATTTTCATGAACCAGGAGACATTCGAGCAGATTCCAATCAACCGCGACTCTATAATCGGCGTTGACTACATGAAGGAAGGCGACGTGGTTGAAGTCGTTACCGACACCACCGACGGCACAATCCTCTATGCCGAGATGCCGGTAAAGACAAACCTCCGCGTTACGCACAGCGAACCGGGCATCAAAGGCGACACCGCCACAAACGCGACGAAGCCCGCCACGCTTGAGACAGGCGTGGAAGTACGTGTCCCATTGTTCATCAACGAAGGCGACCTGATACAGATTGACACACGCGACGGCAGCTACCTGAACCGCGTAAAGGAATAAACTTCCATCCAGAAGTTGACTTATTTAAGGAGTAAAGGAGTTAAGACAACTGCCTTGCGGTTATGACATAATCCTGCTGCAAGCCGCTTGCCTTAACGTCTTTGCTCCTTAATGTTTTATCGTTCCGGCATCACGCCGAAATCCTTAACATGTTAAATCCTTAACTCCTTTTCCCATGAAATACTCTTTCATCGTTCCCGTCTACAACCGTCCCGACGAGGTTGACGAACTATTGGCCAGCCTTACCACACAAACCGTCAAGGACTTTGAGGTAATAATAGTCGAAGACGGCAGCTCCACGCCATGCAAGGACGTATGCGAGAAATACAGCGGAAGCCTCGACCTGCATTATTACACGAAAAAGAACAGCGGCCCGGGGCAGAGCCGCAACTACGGCGCGGAACGCTCCAAGGGAGAGTATCTCATTGTGCTTGACTCCGACGTGGTCGTACCCGAAGGCTACCTGCAAGCAGTTGACGACGAGCTCAACCGCGAACCGGCCGACGCCTTCGGCGGTCCCGACCGCGCACACGACTCGTTCACCGACACGCAAAAGGCCATCAGCTACTCCATGACGAGCTTTTTCACCACAGGCGGAATACGCGGCGGCAAGAAAAAACTCGACAAATTCTATCCCCGCTCGTACAACATGGGCATACGCCGCGACGTCTACCTGCGCCTCGGAGGATTCTCAAAGATGCGCTTCGGCGAGGACATCGACTTCAGCATACGCATATTCAAGGCAGGCTGCCGCTGCCGCCTGTTTCCCGAGGCATGGGTGTGGCACAAGCGGCGCACCGATTTCCGCAAGTTCTTCCGCCAGGTCTACAACAGCGGCATCGCACGCATAAACCTCTACAAGAAATACCACGAATCGCTGAAACTCGTCCACATGCTGCCGACGGTGTTCACCGTCGGCGTATGCGCGCTCGTGCTCACGTCTGCCGTTGGCCGCGTGCTGATGGCCTACGACGACATTCACCGCTGGTACTGGCTGTGCGCCGCGCCCTGGCTGCCCATCATCCTTTACTGCCTGCTCATCACCGCCGATTCCGCCGCAGCCAACAAAAGCCTCAAAGTAGGCCTGCTAAGCGTCCCGGCGGCGTTCGTCCAGCTCTTCGGCTACGGCTGCGGCTTTATATCTGCATGGTGGAAACGCTGCGTGAAAGGGCAGGACGAGTTCCATGCATTTGAAAAGACTTTCTATAATTGAGAATGGAGAATTGGGAATGGAGAATTATGATTATCTTTACATATCAAACCAATTTGATAAAATCGGACAATAAAGGCAGAGGAACAAAATAGGGGAACAACAACACATACAATGTTGCAGAGGAAAGAAAACATAATACAGGAAAAGACAGAAGCTTACGCCTCAAGAATAGTCAGACTATATATTTATTTAAGAGACGTAAAGCATGAACAGACCCTTTCCAAGCAAATTTTGCGCAGTGGCACAAGCATCGGAGCAAACACTGCGGAAAGCAGAAACGCCCAAAGCAAGGCTGACTTCATCAACAAACTGAGCGTTGCATTGAAAGAAGCTGACGAAACCGCCTTTTGGTTGAAAACATTGTACAGCGGCAACTACATTACCAAGAAACAACTACAATCCATGATGAACGACAATGAGGATATTATACGTATCCTTGTCAAGATAATAAAAACTTCAAAAGAGAATTTACAGCCATAAATAACACAAGTTGCACATTAAGAGCAAAGGTAATCATAATTCTCCATTCCCAATTCTCAATTTTCAATTAAATAAAAATGACAAAACTTTCCATCAACCAATGGTCGCCCGAAGACCGTCCGCGCGAGAAACTCATGCGGCTCGGCGCTGCGGCACTGTCAAACGCCGAGCTGCTGGCCATACTCATCGGCTCCGGCTCTCAGGACGAGAGTGCGGTAGAACTGATGAAGCGCGTGCTTGCCGACTGCGGCAACAACCTTAACACACTCGGGAAAATGACTGTCGCCGAGCTCTCCGGCGGACAGTACAAAGGCCTCGGACAGGCAAAAGCCGTGACAATCATCGCCGCCTGCGAACTTGGCAAACGGCGGCAGGCAGAAAAGGCCGAAGAACGCCGAAAACTCGATTCCGCCTCAGCAATATACGAATACATGCACCCAAAGATGCAGGACTTGCCCGAAGAAGAGGCGTGGGTGCTGCTTATGAACCAGAGTTTCAGGCTGATAAAAAGCGTCATGCTGTCGCACGGAGGAATTACCGAGACGGCCGTGGACATACGCCTCGCCCTAAAGCACGCACTGCTTTGCAACGCCACCGTCATAGCCCTGTGCCACAACCACCCCAGCGGCAACACCCGTCCCAGCAGCGGCGACGACACGCTTACGCAGCAAATGAAAAACGCCTGCAAGACTATGCGCCTGCATTTCCTCGACCATATAATAATCACCGACGGCCGGTATTACAGCTACTCCGAAGAAGGCAGGCTGTAAACGGAAATCATGCCGCCTTGCCCTGCATGCCTTCGCGCAGGCGCTTTACAGCCTGCGCGGACCCGTCACAGCTCAACAGGTAGGTGCGGCCGCTACGCAGCCTGATGTAAAAGGCATCGCAATAACAGCCAACATACTCGAAATGGGTACCGAGACCGCCGCCGGAGAACCATCCGATGAAGCCGTAGAACGCACCGCTGCCGCAGAAACGGAACAGGCTTGACGGCTTGCCCGTCCACAAGCCGGCGTCCGCAATATCGGCATAACGGAACACCTTGCGCCCCAGCACACGGTGGAGCACGAGCGCGTCAGCCGTCAGCTCGACGCGTCTTGGCGACATCAAGAGAAAACAAAGCAGGCATGCAAGCACCGCCAACGTGACAACCAGCGTGACGGTAAAGGCAACAACGTCAAACGTTTCACGCAGCATCATATACCACACAGCTGCGAACACCGCAACAACAAGCACCCAAACACCTGTCGTCATACCGCGCACCATGTTCGACTTGGTAACTTTATACACCATGTTTGCACTTGTTTCCATTTTGATAATATTTGTTCCCGTATCTGCAAAGATACTGATTTATTTCCAAAAGGACAAAAGACGGTTTGCAAAAAGGTAACCTTTTACCGTGCAAAAGGTCACCTTTTACAAGGCAAAATGCCGCCTTTCGCAATGCGAAAGACGGCATTTTGCCAAATGTCTGGCATTCAAAGCGTTACGCGGCAACGTGCTTACTTCTCCGAATAGAGCACCTGCACCACCGTCTGCCCTACCGCTCCGAGCGTGGCGCGGTCAATATGCTCCATGTCGTCGCTGACCGTATGCCACGTAGGCCCGAACGTGCTCTGCTGGCAGTCGGGGTAGTATGAAACGATGTCGATTGTCGGTATCTTGGCCTTTTCGTTCACAGGGATGTGGTCGTCGGTAACGTATCCGCCGTCCTGGTTGATGAAATAGCTGCCGAAGCCTACCACATCGGCTGCCGCCCACACCTTCTTCACTATGTCGGGAGCGTACTGCATCGACATGCCTTCGCGCCAGAACTGCGCGCCTTGGCCGCCAACCATGTCGAGCAGGATGCCGTAACGCGCCTTGTAGCCAGCCTTGTGCGGATTGGCCGACCAGTATTGTGCGCCCAATGCCCACGAATTGCCGTTGTCGGCCACGTCGCTCCAGCGCGGCACACCCCAGTCTTCAGCGTCGAACCATACGAAATCAACGC
>ERZ780076.259-NODE-259-length-29040-cov-6.283595_pt1 | contig 29040 bp, 23 predicted proteins | sample MGYA00511022_ERZ780076 | MGnify/ENA primary metagenome ERZ780076 (study PRJEB29588, sample SAMEA2148733) | human gut metagenome | biome: human gut; feature: human-associated habitat; material: faeces | place: Denmark | collected 2008/2010 ... | reverse complement strand
TCCGCCGTAAGGGGAGACGGGGCCGCGGCTGGAACGCATCAAGTCCACTCGCCAAGGCTCTACGCTTACGAGGACGCTGCGCGAGCAGCCGCGCCTGCGCATGACGCTGCTTTCCGCGCCCGGCAGCGACGACCCCGAGGCCGACCTTGTGGAAGAGGCCAACGCACTGCTGAAGACGCTCAAGGGCGGCAGGCAGCTGCCTGTGAAGGGGCGCACCGTGGCCGACAAGACCGGCGTGCTGAGACGCGCCTACGCGGCTTCGGCCGTTCTCAACGTACAGATAAGCGTGCCCTTGGCGAAGGGGGCGGACTATGTTACGGCCTTGGCAAACAAGATGAGCCAAGTGTTCAAGGCGGTTACGCTCAACCGCGACAAAATACGCAAACTCGAACCTAAAACAACAGAAAAGCATGATTAGTTATCAGAAGACATTGACCGCCGCCGTAGAGCCGTGCGACCGCGAGACGTTTGCGCGGATACTCGTAAGCGACATCGTTGTTAACACCTGCGCCGAGGTGACCGCCCTGCGGCTACGCGAGGGGCAGGCCGCCGACGAGGAGGAGAAGAAGCGGCTGCACGACGAACAGGCGCGGCTGAAAAAACGGCTGCCTGCGTTCCTCTTTATGGCCTCGTTCCCCGGTGGACGTCGCAGGCAGAAGGACGCCGTGCTGAACGGCCTCGTGAGCCTCTACGTCGAGAACGTGCCCTCGCCTGAGGCCGCCTTCGGGCGGTGGAAGGCCGAAGGCCTGATAGAGCGGCTTGGCATACTGCTCGTGCACGCCACGCCAAGCGGCAGCGGACTGCGCGTGGTGGCGAAGGCCGACGCCGCCCGTGGCAACCTTGCCGACAACCAGCACTACATCGCCTCGCAGCTGGGCATGCAGGCCGACGAAGCCTGCAAGGACGCCTCGCGCATAAGCTTCGCGTTCCCATTGGATTACCTGTTTTACGAAAACAAAGAACTTTTTACCTATGAAAACAAGGAATATGACAAACGGTTTGGCCGCCAGTATCGCGGCGGCGACAGTGCTGCCTCTGCTGATGGCGGCGTTCGGAGTGGCAAACCTGCTGACGCGCCTGCTGGCAATGCCCGCGGCGGTGCTGGGGCGGATGGTGGACAGCCTGCTGGACAGGCTGACGGACAGGCTGTCGTAAGCCTGCAACTCAACGATAAGGGCGAGGCAGTCTTCCGCGGCGTTACGTACAAGGCCATCATAACAGAGTGGTGGCGCGAGCAGGGAGGCCAGCCCGTGGTGGGCGAGCGCAACCAGAAGCTGCACAGGCTGGCGGCACACCTGCGCTACATCTGCGACAACTCCGCCGACGCGCTAATGCAGGTGATGCCCACGTTCGGCCTTGCCGACGCGGAGATGCGCCAGCTGTGCGAAAGCGCGGTGAAGCTGAAGATGTACGGAGGCCGCCCGAAAGCCCTCGACAAGGTGCTTGCCGCCGTGGGCGTGAAGTATGACGAGGACACGGAGGCCGAGGCCGACACACGCGACCTTGAAGACGAGTACCGCCGCAGGCTCGACGCGCTGGCGCTGCCGCCAGCCCTGCGCGCCGTCATGGCCGGAGTGCCCGACGACGTGCGCATAGGCGCACTGCTGGCCTCGCTGCCAATGCTGTACACGCTGGCGAGCCGCGTCACCTTCGCCCACTTCGACGGCACGGAGACGCGCCTGTCGGGCATGACGTTCATAGTAGGCCCGGCAGCCAGCGGCAAGAGCTTCATCCTGCAACTCGACAAGCTGCTGATGGAACCCATACGCATGGCCGACAAGGCAGGACGCAGGACGGAGCAGGAATACCGCGACTCGAAGGAGCTCAACAAGAACAAACAGAAGCAGATGGAGAAGCCGCACCCCGTAATACGCATAACGCCCATACAGATATCGAACACCATGCTCGCCCTGCGTATGCGCGACGCGGTCGACGCGCAAGACCCGTCGCTCCACCTGCACGTGTACTCCTGCGAGGCCGAGCTTGCCACAGCCCTGCGTGCGCAGAAGGGCGGCTCGTGGATTGAGAAGAACGACCTTTACTGCAAATCGTTCCACAACGAGTATTGGGGAATGGATTACGCCAACGACCAAGCCATAAACGGCGAGATACAGGTGAACCTCAACCTCGTGATAAGCGGCACGGAGGATGCCTTCGACAGGCTCATACCCACTTCGACCGTGCTTAGCGGACTGCCCACGAGGCTGATGTACTTCCAAATGCCGTCGGCGCACTACAAGATGATAGCCAAGGGCAAGAAGCGCACAAGTCCGGCGGCGGAAGCCCTGCTGAAAGACACTGCGTACTACCTCGACCAGGTGCGCGGCCACGTGGACGCACGCAAACTTACCGACCACATGTACCGCTGGTGCGAGAAGATAGCCCGGCGTGCCGAGATTGAGGACGACGAGGAGCTGGACGACCTGCGCAAGCGCACCGCCATAATAGGCGAGCGCGCCGGGGTCGCCTACGCCCTCGTGGCGCAGCGCGAGGCTTACGAGAAGGGCAAGCCGCTCGCGATGGACAAAGACGTGCTGGCATTCGCCGAGTTCGTGGCCGACTACTGCCTGTACTCGCAGTACAGGAAGTTCGCCGAGCGCATGAAGGAGCAGAAAAAGCGCGCCTGCGAGGCCGCAGGCATGAAGCGGCAGCCGATGCTGCGCTCAACGGTGGACAACGCCCTGCGCCCGACGTTCACCTTGGACGACCTTGCCGCCCTGCGCCAAGGGGTAAGCCGCAACTCCCTGTATTCCAACATCAACAGGTGGAAAAACAAGGGGCTGATAAAAGCCGTCGAGAACAAACATTATAAGAAGATAGTAACGAAATTATGACATCATGGAAAAAACAATGACAGTAGTGAAGGTGATGCCCGTAGTGGAGAGGCAGTACACCGACAAGCAGGGACAGCAGCGCATAATGACATCGCGCGGACTGATGCTGACAAACGGCATAGACACGCTCTACGCCGAAATCTTGGGCGACAACGCCCGGTCGGCCAGCGTGCCGGGGGGGAACTTGCGCCGGTGCGCAAGGGGGGGGCCCTGCCGCCGTTGGGAAGACAAGAACCACGACGAGCACTATTCAAACGACATAATCATAAACCGCATAGGCAATGACACCAAGAGGAATACGCAACAATAATCCGCTGAACATACGCCGCGGCGGCTCCGCTTGGGTGGGTCTGAAAAAGAGGCAGACCGACAAGGATTTCTGCCAGTTCGTAACCATCGATTACGGCTACCGCGCCGCGTTCAAGCTGATGCAGACGTATTTCGAGAAGTACGGAGTACGAAGCATGGCCGACCTTATAGGCCGCTGGGCGCCGCCTGCGGAGAACCGCACGGCGGAGTATGTAGCCACCGTACTGTACGACATCGGGCGGCAAGGCTACGACTACGACAGCCGCCAGCCCCTACCCACGCCTGCAAGGGACAAAAGCCTGTGGTGCGCCATTGCCCGGGCGATGCTGCGGCGGGAATGCGGAGCGGCGGCAGCCGCCAGCCCGTATGCTCCCGACGACATATCGCGAGGCTATGACTTGGCATTTGTCACAACATCCATAAAATAGGTTTTAGTTTTTTAAGTAGAGCGAGGGCGGCCCGTGAGGGTAGCCCTCGCTTTTTTACGTTTTCCGACGAAAAGTTTTGTTTTTTGCCTGCATTGCATTATATTTGCAAGACAATGATAAATTTCATGGTGGCCGCATTATGATGTCCGTGAGGACATGCGGCTTCTCTCAAGAAGAGAGATTAGTTTTAATAATTTTTCAGGCGCGCCTGTGAAGGTGCGCCTGTTTTCATCCCAAATCTTGCATCTTGCTTTCTTGCATCTTGCATTCTTTGTAACATATTTACAGAGTTGCGAGATACTGCCTGAAGTCGTCGTACCTGTTGGTCATCGGCACGGATTGCTTTCTGCCGTGCATGAATGCGGCCAGGCGCGGCGGAACGCTGACGGGCGCCCCTATGACAGGCTCTATGGTTTCCTTGAACTTTGCCGGATGCGCGGTTTCGAGGAACAGGCCGGCTTCGCCGGGTTGCAGGCTTCCGGCCAGCGCTCGCCAGGCGCACGCGCCGTGGGGGTCGAGCAGGTATCCGTCAGCCTTGTAGCACAGGGCGACGGCCTGGCGTATCTGCCCGTCGGAAAAGGCGGCTCCGCTTATGTCGGAGGTAATGGCCGCGTGTGAGTTGCGGTACAGCTCGAGTATGCGTGCGAAGTTGCTGGGCGCGCCCACGTCCATGGCGTTGGCTATGGTCTGCATGCTGGGGCGCGGCGTGTATGTGCCGGTTTTGAGGTATTCGTAGAACACGTCGTTGGCGTTGTTGGCGGCAATGAAGCGTTTTACGGGCAGGCCCATGCGGCGGGCGAACAGTCCGGCGGTGAGGTTTCCGAAGTTTCCGCTTGGCACGCTTACAACGACGCCGCTGCCGCAGCCCTGCTCTTTCAGCCTTGCGTATGCGTTGAAGTAGTAGAAGGCTTGGGGGAGGAAGCGCGCCACGTTGATTGAGTTGGCCGACGTGAGGCATGCCCGCCTGTTAAGCTCCGCGTCGGCGAAGGCGTCTTTCACAAGTGCCTGGCAGTCGTCGAACGTGCCGTCAACCTCGATGGCTGTGACGTTGCGCCCGAGAGTGGCGAACTGGCTCTCCTGTATGGGGCTGACCTTGCCTTTTGGGTAGAGCACGTGCACGTGTATGCCGTCAACACCGAGGAAGCCGTTGGCCACGGCGGAGCCTGTGTCGCCGCTTGTGGCCACGAGTACGTTTATGCCGCCTGCGCCCATGCTTGCCGGGCGGCCTGTCCTGATGAAGTATGAAAGGACGCGCGCCATGAAGCGTGCGCCTACGTCCTTGAAGGCCAGCGTAGGGCCGTGGAACAGCTCAAGCGCCCGGATGCCCGGGCTTACGTTGACTACGGGGCAGTCGAACGACAGCGTGTCATACACTATGCCACGCAGCTCTTCTTCATCGATGTCTTCGCCGAAAAACCGTTTTGCCACTTCAAAGGATATTTCACGGAACGACAGGTTCTCGATGTTCCTGAAGAAACTTTCGGGCAGGCGCTCTATCCTTTCGGGCATGTAGAGGCCGCGGTCGGGCGCGAGCCCGTGTATTACCGCCTCGGCCAATGTCGCCTCGGGAGCGGTATGGTTTGTGCTGTAGTATTTCATTGTTGTAATGGGGGTTATGGGGGTAATAGGAGTAATAAGAGCAATGGGTATTAAGGAGTTGAGGATGTCAGTCTCTTAGGAACGTCTGCATGAACTCGCCGAGCTTCAGCAACCCATAGCTTCCGCCGGCGCAGCTGTATTCGTCAAAGCAGTTGACCGTGTCGGCCTCCATCCCGTTGTGCCATATCGCGAAGGGCACGGGCTCGTCCACGTGGGTGCGCAGCTCCACCGGCGTGGGGTGGTCGGGCAAGAGGGCTATGCTCACAGGGTCGTCGCGCCATGTCCTTACTTCCTCGTATATGGGCCCCACCACGCGCCGGTCGAGGTTCTCGATCGTCTCGAGCTTCAGGCCGAGGTCGCCATCGTGTCCGGCCTCGTCGCTTGCCTCGATGTGCAGGAACACAAAGTCGCAGCGCCGCAACGCGTCGAGCGCGGCCTGCACCTTGCCTTCGTAATTGGTGTCGGCAAGCCCCGTGGCGCCTTCCACCTTTATTATGTCCAGCCCGGCGTAATGGCCTATGCCGCGTATAAGGTCGACGGCGGAGATTACCGCCCCCCGCCTTATCTGCGGATATATGTCGCACAGTTTTCGCATGTCGGGCCTGTAGCCGCCGCCCCACGGCCATATGCTGAGCGTCCCGCCGGAGGCGTGCCGTGGCTCGCCGGGGTTGAGGACGTCATGTGATTGCAGGATAAGGGCGTTGATGAGGGCGGCGGTTTCCAACCCTGTCATGCGGTCGCCGTCGCGCCTGTGCTCCCATCCGGGTTCGGGCTTGGCCAGCAGTGGGCGCCAGCAGGCGTCGGGATGGTCGTGCGGCGGTGCGCACACAACATGCTTGTTGCCGCGCCGTATGACGAGAAGGTTGCGGTATTGCACGCCCGTTACGAACCTGATGTCGTCGCCGCCCAAGCGGTCGTTAAGGCGTTTTATGAGCACGTCGCTGTCTTCCGTCGTCAGGTGTCCGCCGTGGTGGTTCTTTATCCTGCCGTCGGCCAGGGTCACGATGTTGCAGCGCAGGGCAAGGTCTCCGGGGCGCATCTCGTAGCCGATGCTTGCGGCCTCAAGCGGGCCGCGGCCTTCGTAGACTTTGTCGAGGTCGTAGCCGAGTATGGCGGTATTGGCCACTTCGCTTCCGGGAAGGTAGCCTTCGGGTATGGTTATGAGGCGGCCCGTGCGCCCCTCGCGCGCCAGCATGTCCATATACGGCTTGCGGGCGTACTGCAAGGGCGTTTTGCCGCCAAGCCGCCCTATCGGGTGGTCGGCCATGCCGTCGCCGAGTATTATGATGTGTTTCATTTGCGTTGTTGGATATTTGGCATACGGAAATCAGATGTTGGCGATGCTCATTATGTTGGCGAACACTCCGGCCGCCGTCACGCTCGCCCCGGCTCCGTAACCTTGTATGAGCATGGGGTACTCTTTGTAGCGTTCGGTTGTCAGCATGACGATGTTGTTGGAGCCTTCAAGGTTGTAGAAGGGATGTCCCTTCCCGACTTCTTGCAGGGAGACGCAGGCATGCCCCATCTCCATCTTAGCCACGAACCGCCAGCGTTTGCCCTCGGCCTCGAGCCTCTTGCGGCGCTGTTCGAAGTCGGCGTCAAGCCGCGGCAGCCCGTTCCAGAAATCGTCCAGCGTGCCGCCGAACAGGTCGTCGGGGATGAACAGGTGTTTTTCCACGTCGCCTATCTCCACCTTGTACCCGGCCTCGCGCGTCAGTATCACGAGCTTGCGTATCACGTCGGTGCCGCTCAGGTCGATGCGCGGGTCGGGTTCGCTGTAGCCTTGCTCCTTGGCGCGCCTCACGGTCTCGGAGAATGGCACGTCGGCTGAAATCTCGTTGAATATGAAGTTGAGCGTGCCGCTCAGCACCGCCTCAATCTTCAGTATGCGGTCGCCGGAGTTGCATAGGTCGTTTATCGTTCCGATGATGGGCAGGCCGGCGCCGACGTTGGTCTCGAAACGGAACTTCACGCCACGCGCCAGAGCCGTCCTTTTCAGCCTGACGTAGCTGCCGTAGTCAGACGACGCCGCAATCTTGTTGGCCGCAATGACGGATATGTTGTGCTCGAGGAACTCTTGGTACAGCGCGGCCACGTCCTTGCTTGCCGTGCAATCGACGAAGACGCTGTTAAATATGTTCATGCCGATGATTTCGTCACGCAGGCGTGCGGTGTTGCTTTCCGCCGAGTCCATCAGCTGTCCGTGGAAGTTGTCAAGATCGATGCCGTCACGGTTGAATATGGCGTGCGTGCTGCTGGCTATGCCCACCACGTTGAGCTTCAGCCTGCGGTTCTGCTTCAGTTCCTCATATTGCAGCTTGATTTGCTCGATTAGCTTGTTGCCCACCGTGCCTACACCGCAGATGAAAAGGTTGAGCACGTTGTATTCAGACAGGAAGAACGAGTCGTGCAGCACGTTGAGCGACTTGCGCAGGCTCTTGCCGTTGACAACGAACGATATGTTTGTCTCCGACGCTCCCTGGGCACAAGCTATCACACTGATGCCGCTGCGTCCGAGCGTGCCGAACAGCTTGCCGGCAATGCCCGGGGTGTGCTTCATGTTCTCGCCGACTATGGCGATTGTGGCAAGTCCGCTCTCGGCGTGCATCGGGAACATCGCGCCGGTCTCAATCTCCTTGGCGAACTCCGCGTCGAGCACCTTTACCGCCTCTGCCGCGTCGGAATCCTTTACGGCAATAGACGTTGAGTTCTCCGAGGAAGCCTGACTTACAAGGAACACGGAGATGCCGTTGTTGGCCAGGGCGGTGAAGATGCGTCGGTTGACACCGATGACACCCACCATCGAGAGGCCGGTCACCGTTATGAGGGTTGTACCGCTGATGCTCGATATGCCCTTGATGGCCTTGCGGTCGTTGCTTGCCTTTTCTTTTATTATAGTGCCGGGATTGTTGGGGTTGAAAGTGTTTTTTACCTTGATGGGTATGTTCTTTACGCATACCGGATATATAGTAGGGGGATATATTACTTTCGCGCCGAAGTTGCACAGCTCCATCGCCTCCTTGTAGCTTAGCTCATTGATGGTGTATGCGGTGCGTATAACCTTCGGGTCGGCGGTCATGAAGCCGTCAACGTCAGTCCATATTTCAAGCACTTCGGCGTTGAGTGCCGCTGCTATTATGGCCGCCGTATAGTCGCTTCCTCCCCGTCCGAGGTTGGTTGTCTCGCCGGTGCGTTCGTCGCAGCTGATGAACCCAGGCACTACGGATATTTTGGGCAGCTCTTCGAACGCCTTGCACACCAGCTTGTTGGTGAGTTCGCTGTCAAGCGTGTGCTTGTTGTTCTTGTGGCAGGTCTTTATAAATTCCCTCGCGTCATACAGCTTCGCGTTCTTTATCAGCGCGGCCGTGATGTTTGAGCTTAGGCGTTCGCCGTAGCTTACGATGGCGTTCTGGGTCTTTTCGCTTAAATCGTGGATGAGGTAAACGCCGTAATATATGCTTTTCAACTGTTCGAAAAGCGAGTCAACGGCGTTGAACAAGTCCTCGCGCTTCTTGGGTTCGGTGAAGATGGTGTCAATCATCTGGTGATGTCGCGCTACCATCGCGTCAAACTCGTCCTTGTAACAGTCGTCGCCGTTAAGGGCGAGCTGAGCGGTTGACAACAGCTTGTCGGTTATGCCGCCAAGGGCGCTTACCACCACTACTACAGGCTGACGCTTGGCCTCTTTCTCTACAATTCTTTTCAAGCAAAGGATGCTTTTAACGGAACCTACGGATGTTCCTCCAAACTTCAATACTTTCATTTTTGGTGAATTTTTGTTTCGAGAACCCTGGAACAAACAGGGGATGCTCTCTGTTAATTGAATGCAAAAGTAGCAATATTTATTTTTATTACGGCATTTTTGTTCATTAATTTGAGAAAACCGGACTAAAATGTATGATTTTGTCACGAATTTACGTAAAACGATATTCCATTGTCCGCCGTCCGTGCCCATTTCCGCATAGGTAGAATGGCTTGCAACTCAATACAAGAGACTTAAATTGGCTAAGAATAAAAAAAAGTAGGAAAAACTTTGTTAATTGGCTGATTTGTCGTAACTTTGCAACCGATTTTCATAAAAACATCCGTAAAAACAGTTGATGAAGAACGACAAAAAGAATTTTTACCGCGTGAATGAGCAGATTCGCGTAAAAGAAGTCCGCATCGTAAGCGACAACGGTTCTACAGTAGTACCGACACGCCAGGCATTGGATATGGCACGCAGCCAAGGCGTAGACCTCGTTGAGATTTCGCCGAACGCGCAACCGCCGGTTTGCCGCCTCATCGACTACAGCAAATTCCTGTACCAGCAGAAAAAACGCGCAAAGGAGCTTAAGGCGAAACAGGTGAAGCAGGAGGTGAAGGAAATCAGGTTCGGGCCCCAGACAGACGACCACGACTACAACTTCAAGTTGAAGCACGCCAAGGAATTCCTTGAGGAAGGCAACAAAGTACGTGCATTCGTATTTTTCCGCGGCCGTTCAATCCTGTTCAAGGAACAGGGAGAAGTGCTTTTGCTGCGCTTCGCCAACGACCTTGAAGAATATGGAAAGGTGGAACAGATGCCGGCTCTTGAAGGCAAGAAGATGTTTCTGTACCTTAGTCCGAAGAAGGCCGGCGTGGCAAAGAAGAGCCAGCAGAAGATGGACAGGGAGCGCCGTGAGGCTGAAGCCAAGGCTCAATCCGCACAGACGGATGTAAAGGCTGACGACGACATCCCTGCAAGCGGAGGTCTGTTCGCCAATGCAAAGAACGGAGCTGACGCTTTGAAAAAGCTCAATGAGGGCAATGAAACCGAATAAGAAACAAGAATATAAATGTGCGTAACGTCCTGGTATATACGTTGCCACAGCTGTAAATAACAATAATTAAAAATTAAAAAAATGCCAAAGCAAAAGACAAATTCCGGTGCGAAGAAGAGATTTAGCTTCACCGGCACAGGTAAGATTAAGAGACATCACGCTTACCACAGTCACATCCTGACTAAAAAAACAAAGAAACAGAAGCGTAACTTGCTTGGTTCTACACTGGTAGACCATGACAACCTGAAGCAGGTGAGAGACTTGCTCCGTCTCCGTTAATCTATGTCTAACAAAACTAAAGGGAAAAAATTATGCCAAGATCAGTAAATCACGTTGCTTCAAGAGCAAGGAGGAAGAGAATTCTTAAACTTACCCGTGGATATTTCGGAGCAAGAAAGAATGTCTGGACGGTAGCGAAGAACACTTGGGAGAAGGGTTTGACGTATGCATACCGTGACCGTCGTAACAAGAAACGCACTTTCCGTGCATTGTGGATACAGCGTATCAACGCTGCCGCACGCCTTGAGAACATGACATACTCTACTTTGATGGGCGCACTTCACAAGGCAGGCATCGAGATTAACCGCAAGGTTCTTGCCGACCTCGCTGTTAACAATCCCGAAGCATTCAAGGCAATTGTAGAGAAGGTGAAAAACTAAATTACAACAAGTCTTACAGCTTATAAAGCCGCATGTCCAGCTTATCTGGAACTTGCGGCTTTTTCCGTACATACAGCGGAAAGTCAGCTGTGCGCTTGTGTTTGTCGATAATAATGCCTACCTTTGCACACGTTCACAATCAAAAGATAATGCAAACAAGCGGAAAAAGAACTTACTCTCAATTTTCCAAGAGCTGCTTGTCTTATGCAAAGATAAAAATTTCATATGGGAATTGTCATAGGCATTGATGTCGGCATAAGCACGACAAAGATAGTCGGAATATCAGACGGAAAGGTTGTCTCGCCGATGCGCATAAAGGCAACCGACCCGATTACGTCCCTTTACGGGGCTTTCGGAAAATATCTGTACGACAACAAGATTCTGTTGTCTGACGTGGAACACGTAATGTTGACAGGGGTCGGCTCGGCTTATATCAACAAGCCTGTTTACGGCTTGCCTACAGACAAGGCCGGAGAATTCATCGCCGACGGCCTTGGAGCGTGTCATGTTTCAGGCAAAGATCACATCATTGTTGTCAGCATGGGTACGGGAACATCGCTTATCAAATGTGAAGGCGACAGGATTGAGCACATCGGAGGCATAGGCATAGGAGGCGGTACTCTCCAGGGCTTGTCACGTTTGCTGCTTAAGACGGACGACATACGTACCGTATCGGAAATGGCGATACAAGGCAACATCTCGAAAATCAACCTTCGTATAGGCGACATCAGCGCACGTCCTTTGCCCGGTCTGCCAATGACTGCGGTAGCATCATTATTCGGAAACGCCAAGAGTGACGCCTCACGTGAGGACATTGCGATTGGGCTTATATGGACTGTATTGCAGTCAGTGGGCCAGTCGGCAGTACTGGCATCGATAGGAAGCAGCATACGTGAATACGTCATGATAGGCAACCTTACGCTACTCCCCCAGTGCCGTATGGTATTTCCGCCGATAGAAAAGCTGTACGGCGTCAAGCTAATCATACCTGAATATTCTGAATTTTGTACAGCCATAGGTGCAGCTCTATGCTATTTTGACGAAAGGTTTGAAACAGAGTCTCTGTAGATTTTGACCTTGTACACGCATTTTTAACATTTGAGATACAACTTTTCCCATGGAAGCGAGTATAATTAAATCGTTATGAAACAATTGATTGTACGGCGGCCAACACATTTGCATTCAAACGTAATTAAACAATAAATCTACGGAAAGGCTCTGGTTGTATATGTAGAAAAATGCGGAAATGCCAATTGTGACATTTCCGCATTTGCCATTCAAATTATTTGTTTGGGTTAGGCGTTTGACGAGTGCGCTTTAAACGAAAAACTTTTTATGTTCTCATAAACGAATCGATAAAAAATTACCGAATGCCTCATTTTCTGCCAAATGAGAAAAGACAATCAAGCTCCTATATTTCCAAGAGCTGATGAACGTCAGTAATTAGTTATGGATTGGACTTCAACATGTGACCTTTTACCTTCCGAAATGTCATGTTTTACAATGCGAAAGGCCGTCTTTTAGATGACAGGAAGATGCACAAGCGATGTAAACGTAATGTAAAAAAGAGAAAAGAAAAGCATAAAATCATCCGTCACCTGTCACATCACAGTGTAAGGACATTGGCTTACACCGAATTAGGACGTGACGGATGAATACTGAAAAGCCTTATCCTGCAATCGATTTCGGCAAAGCCTTGGAGGCTTCCAATTCTTTCTTTAGGAATATCGGGGTAAAACCTTTGCCGCTCATTGCAACCTCTTCAGGCGTTCCTGTAGACAAAACAAGTCCGCCGCCGCGTCCGCCTTCAGGCCCCATGTCAATTATGTGGTCTGCAAGTTTTATCACGTCAAGGTTGTGTTCTATAATTATTACGGTGTTGCCGCGGTTTACGAGTTTCTGCAACACGTTCATAAGGATGCGTATGTCTTCAAAATGCAGCCCCGTGGTAGGCTCATCAAGGATGTATAAAGTCTTTCCCGTGTCACGTTTGCTTAACTCCGTAGCCAGCTTCACACGCTGACTTTCGCCGCCGCTAAGAGTTGTTGACGGTTGGCCGAGCTTGATATAGCCAAGTCCGACATCCTGTATCGTCTTTATCTTGCGAAGTATGTCAGGCACGTTTTCAAAGAACTCTACAGCCTGATTTATAGTCATGTCAAGCACATCGGCAATGCTTTTGCCCTTGTAGCGCACTTCCAATGTTTCACGGTTGTAGCGTTTGCCGTGACATTCTTCGCACGGCACCATGATGTCAGGCAAGAAACGCATCTCTATCGTCTTGTATCCGTTGCCTCCGCACGTCTCGCACCGGCCGCCCTTCACGTTGAAAGAGAAGCGCCCCGGCTTGTAACCGCGGATTTTAGCTTCGGACAGATTGACGAACAGCGAGCGTATGTCGCTGAAAACTCCCGTGTAAGTTGCAGGATTTGAACGCGGCGTACGCCCGAGCGGACTTTGGTCTACGTTGACAACCTTGTCTATATACTCCAGGCCTTCAATCGAGTCGTATGGCATGGGCTCTTTCAAAGAACGGTAGAAATGCTTGCTCAATATGGGTTGGAGGGTCTCGTTTATCAATGTAGACTTACCCGAACCGCTTACTCCTGTAACGACAATCAGCTTGCCGAGAGGGAATTCCACGTCGATGTGTTTCAGGTTGTTGCCCGATGCTCCGTGCAGTATTATGCTGTGGCCGTTGCCCTTGCGCCGTTCTTCAGGCACTTCTATTTTCATTTCGCCGTTGAGATATTGCGCTGTCAAGGTGTGTGTATTAAGCATTTCCTGCGGCGTTCCCTGGAACACTACTTCCCCACCCTTGCGCCCTGCCTTTGGACCTATGTCAACGATATAGTCGGCGTTGAGCATCATGTCTTTGTCGTGCTCAACAACAATTACAGTGTTGCCTATGTCGCGAAGTTCTTTCAGCGACTTGATTAGCCGGTCGTTGTCGCGCTGGTGCAACCCGATGCTCGGCTCGTCGAGGATATACAGCACGTTGACCAACTGCGAACCTATCTGCGTGGCTAGACGTATGCGCTGGCTTTCTCCGCCCGACAATGTAGCAGACTGCCGGTTGAGGGAGAGATAGTCAAGACCTACTTCCAGCATGAAGTCGATGCGCGTAACGATTTCCTTTATTATTTCGTCGGCAATCCGGCGTTGCCTGTCATTCAAGTGCGTCTGCGCCTCAGCCAGCCACGACTTCAGCTCGGCTATATCCATTTCAGCAACTTCGGATATGTTCTTGTCCCAAATGCGATAGGAAAGCGATTCCCTATTAAGCCGTTGGCCGTTACATTCCGGACAACGGCATACGCTTTGGAACTGGTCTGCCCATTTCTGACCGCTTGAACTGTCGTCGTTCTCTATAACGTTTTGCAGGTATTTCACTATGCCGTCGAACTCAACAAAATAGTCACTCGACGTATGTACCAGCTCTTTACGAATGCGGACATTATCCATCGAGCCGTAAAGTATCTCGTTCATGGCCTCTTCTGGAATTTCGTTTGCAGGCGTGTCGAGTGTGCAGCCATACTTTTCAAGGATAGCCTCTATCTGCCAGAATATCATCTGGTTTTTGTATTTGCCCAGTGGCATTATGGCACCTTTGCGGATAGAGAGCGACGTGTCAGGCATTACCTTGTCAAGATCTATCTGGTTGACGTAGCCTAATCCCTTGCACCTTGGACATGCTCCTTCGGGTGAATTGAACGAGAACTTGTTGGGGGCGGGATCTCCGTAAGATATTCCCGTTGTGGGACACATCAGACGCTTGCTGTAATACTTGGCCTCGCCCGAGTCTTTTTCCATTATCATAAGCAGGCCGTCGCCTTGCCTCATGGCTTCAGCCACGCTGCGTTTCAGGCGTTCATCGTCTTTGTCCTGCACGCGCAACTTGTCAACAACCACTTCTATGTTGTGGTTCTTATAGCGGTCAGTCTTCATGCCACGCGTTATTTCCTTAACCTCGCCGTCAACCCTTATGTACAGGTAGCCCTTGCGACGCATGCTCTCAAACAGTTCGCGGTAGTGTCCCTTGCGGTTACGCACTAACGGGGCTAATATCAATATGGGCTGCCCACTGTACCGCTCGTGTATCATGTGGAGCACGTCCTCCTCCGTGTACTTCACCATTTCCTCGCCCGTTGCGTAGCTGTAAGCTATGCCGGCACGTGCGTAGAGCAGGCGCAGGTAATCATATATTTCAGTAGTTGTGCCAACGGTAGAGCGAGGGTTCTTGTTTGTTGTTTTCTGCTCTATGCTGATAACGGGGCTAAGTCCTGTTATCTTGTCCACGTCCGGACGCTCCATACCGCCAAGGAAATTCCTCGCATATGCAGAAAACGTTTCGATGTAGCGGCGCTGCCCTTCGGCGTAGATTGTGTCAAAAGCCAACGAGGACTTTCCCGAACCGCTAAGCCCGGTTACTACGGTGAGGCTACCGCGTGGTATTTCAACGTCGATGTTTTTCAGGTTGTGTACCCTCGCGCCCCACACTTTTATTTTATCGGCAGCTCCGATTTCTGTCTCTTCTTCAGTTTGTGTGCTTTGAATGTTGTTGCCTATATTGTCTGTCATGTTGCCTGTCATTGCCTGCGTGTCAGTAAAAATGAGGGAATGAATGAAAAAGACATGTGTCAATTGAACGTTCCGCCGGACTCTTCGGTATATCCGCGCAGCAGGTTCACATCGCGCTTTATGTTGTATTCCTTGCCGTCCGCGCCACGCGCTTTCACCAATACGAAGTAAACACCTTGCGCAACGTCCTTTCCACCCGACTTGCCGTCCCATCCGCCAGCAGGGTCGTCCCATTCATATATCTTCTTTCCCCAACGGTTGTAGATGCTTGCATGGAACTCAACGATTGACTGATAGTTTGATTTCGCTTTGTATACGTCGTTTATACCGTCGCCGTTTGGCGAGAAAGCGTTAGGCATTTCAAGACGGCTCTCACTTACGGTGACGCGCAACGGACCACGGTCAGCCCAGTATTCCTGCGTATAGGCAATCGTATCGTTGCCGTTAACAAATGTGGCGTACAGCTCGATGTTGTGGGTTCCAGCGGCGTTGAACGTGTATTGCGTGTCTTGCTCATAGCGAATTAGGTAAGGCTCCGTCTCCCCTTCCATCGTGAAACGCCACTCATAGTTTGCCGTATAATCACCTACGTTTTCCGGATTGGCCTCGAAACGACCTGCCAATGGGGCGTTGCCGGAGTAATCCTCGCTTTCTTCCTCACCGTTTTCAGTCGTATACGTGGCTGTCGGGTTTATCATCGGCAATTCATCGTATTGCTGGGCGTATGCCGTTACCGTAGCAACCGTAAGTAAGGCGGTCTGCGCCAATATAAATAATGTCCTCATTCAGAAATAGAATATTTGTGCAAAATTACGCATTTAAGTTGACTTGCCAACTATTTTCATCAAATATTATAAATAATGTGGTGCTTGCAGATGTCCGTACAGAATGCTTGAAGTAGCATTGCCACTGGCGTGTTACTGCGGTTTAGTATGATTGTGGTGCTTCTGACAGAATTCAATTGAAAGCGACAGAACAGATTTCTTTTTGATTTCCATTGCCATAAAATCCCAATACACGATTTCAGATTAAAACAAAAAGGTGAATGCAGGAAATCCGACATTCACCTTTTGGGGATTACCAACAGCAAAGCTGTCTTTATTTCTTCTTTTCTGTCTTGGCTGGCTTGTAAGCCTTGTTCAAGCCGGAAATGACCTCGTCTGTAATGTCGTATGCTTTGTCTGCGTACAATATGTTGTCACCGGCCTTACTAAGTATAAGCGAATATTTCTTGTCCTTGTTATATACAGCAAGATAGTGCTGGATGCTGTCACGAAGGGCTTTGTTGAACTTGTCGGTTTCAGCCTGGAACTCAGAACCAAGCCTCTGTTGTAACTCCTGAAGATCTGCATTCTGTTTCTGCAAACCGGCATTCACGGCCTCAGCCTGTTGCTGGGTGTATTTATTGTTCTGAATGTCCTGTTGGAACTTGGCAACTGCATTCTGAAGCGAACGTCCCTTTGACGCAATTGTGTTCTGGATATTCTGCCCCTTCTTCTCAAGGATGGCCGAATACTCCTTGCAAAACTTGTACTGTGACATTATCGAATCAACTTCGATAAATGCAATTTTCATCTCTGTGTTTGCCGCTGTTGCTGTAGCAGGCTTTTCGTCAACCTTTGGAGCCTGCTTATTGCATGAGGTCGCCATCAGAGATACTGCTGCCACGACCAAAGCCGAACAAATAACTTTTCTCATAGTGAATTCCTTTTTATTTTATTATATTATTCCATTAGCTGTAATATCAGTAGCCCAACCCGTTTCGACGCGCTTCCCTGTCCTGCTCCATGACACAACGTATCTTACGCTTTCTCAATCCGGGACTGTCATCCACATGTTGTGACGAGAACTTTCCATCCTTACGCAATATCAACTTTATGCAAAGCAATGACATCGATATAGCAATTATTAACACGACAACAAGGAAAGTTTCTACCATTTTTACGTATTTTTGCGGCAAAGATAGTGCAAATCGAGTGAAATGCAAAATAAAAGTGAGTGAAATGAGTTTTTATTTTAATTTCCGAGAGGCAGCCTATCTTATGCAGGGATGATGCAAATCGAATGAAATGCAAATAAAAAAGAGAATATAGAAAACATTTAATAACAACTAAAAAACAAAAGACTTCTGATAATGGATAAAAATGATTTGAAACCGCAATGCGTCTTTGAGCAGTTTGCCCAAATAAACAAGATTCCACGCCCGTCAAAGCACGAGGAAAAGATGATAGAATTTCTAAAAGACTTCGGCAATGGCCTGAAGCTTGAAACCGAAGTTGACGAAACGGGAAATGTGATAATACGCAAGCCCGCATCACCAGGTTATGAAAACAGAAAGACTCTGATATTGCAAAGCCACATGGACATGGTTTGCGACAAACTGGTAGACGTGGACATTGACTTCAACAACGACCATATAGAAACATACATAGACGGCGAATGGTTAAGGGCCAAAGGCACAACTCTTGGCGCTGACGACGGAATAGGATGCGCCATGCAAATGGCTGTACTCGCAGATGATAAACTGGAACACGGCCCGATAGAATGTGTTTTCACAAGGGACGAGGAGACCGGGCTAACCGGAGCACACGGAATGAAACCCGGCTTTATGAAAGGCGAAATGCTTATCAATCTAGACAGCGAAGATGAGGGGCAGTTCTTCATCAGCTGCGCCGGAGGCATGACAACCAAAGCCACTTTCAAAATAGCAAGAGAAGCCGCACCCGAAGCCTACTTCTTCATGAAGCTCTCGCTGAAAGGATTGCACGGAGGGCACAGCGGCGACGACATTGACAAGAAATTCGCAAACGGAATAAAGCTGCTTTCACGCTTCATGTACATCATAAGTGAAAAACATGATGTGCGTCTGGCAAGTTTCAATTCTGGAAGGATGCACAATGCAATACCAAGAGACGGTGTCGTTATATTCGCCGTGCCAACGGAAGCCAAAGAAGACATACGTATTGCGCTCAATATCTTCTCAAAGGACGTGGAAGACGAATTCCACGTCACTGAAAACAGCATCCAATTCAACCTTGAAAGTACTGATGCTGAGCCTGTTATGCCACAGCAAACCGGTAAAAACATAATATCCGCACTGCAAGCCGTAGACAACGGCACATTCTCAATGTGTCAGGACGAGGCTTTGTCATGGATGGTCGAGACATCAAGCAACATTGCAAGCGTAACAACAACGGCTACAGCCGTGAACATTGTAGCATCGCAACGCTCAAACGTGACAAGCAACCTCGAAAATATGGGCAACACGGTCAAAGCCGTGTTCCAGCTGGCCGGAGCGGAAGTGGAGCAAGGCGACAAATACCCGGCATGGAAAATGAAGCAGAACAGTGAACTGACGCAAATCGTAGCGGACACTTATCGGAAATTATTTAACCGGGAACCTAAGATAATCGGCATACATGCAGGTCTTGAATGCGGTCTGTTCTCCGAGAAATATCCTTATCTCGACATGGTTTCAATGGGACCGACACTGCGCGGAGTACATTCGCCTGACGAGCGTCTGCTAATCCCCACTGTACAAATGGTATGGGATCATCTGCTTGAGATAATGAGAAACATTCCGATAAAGAAATAAAAGACACATAATTTATTAATGCAAGGGATATTTCTGTTGGACAAAACAGTATTTTGCATATCCGATATTTAATTCCAAAATACGCTATGCTCCAACAAAAATATCCCTTCCCTATAAAACTAAAATAGTTCATTAAATTATGTTGAAGAAAATACCAGCATACATGGTTGCAGTCCTTTTATTGTGTGCCTGTGGCAAGCAGTATAAAGCTGAAGATACGGTGAAAGCGTTTCTCGACATCAACTTGAAATCAGGGAACTACGATGTTAGTTTCACAAAAATCGATTCAACCAAGCTCATTTCCGACAGTATTGTCAATGTAATGAGAACCATTGCCGCTAAAAACACAGCTTTCAAACCAAACATAAAGTATGGCGCAGAACCGCCACAAGCATCATATATCTTTACAAAAGCAAGTATTATCATCGGCAACGACACCATGAAACATACGTTCTATCTAACGCCAGAATTATCAAATGTCGTTGCATTCAAAAACAACTGACAATATAAGCCTCACTTTTTTAACATAGGGAAAAACCACAGACAATACATGACACACATATATCCGTTAAAAAGATTCTGGAAAAACGATGCCGTATTGAAAAAAATCCGTAATTTTGCACAAAAATAAAAAACCGCTGTAAATTGATAGAGAAGCACATTGTACTTGAAGACATAGACCCCGTAATGTTATATGGGGCGGGAAACACATACCTTCAGATAATCAAAGCCCTTTATCCAAAGCTGCGCATAGTGGCAAGAGGCGATGTGATAAAGGTGCTTGGAGATGAAGAACAAACGGCCGAATTTGAGGAAAACATCGAGAAACTAAGGTTGCATGTCCTGAAATACAACTCTATTGATGAAGAAAACATCATAAACATAATAAAAGGAAGAAAGACCAAAGAAGACACCGCCAAAGATGTAGTAGTTTACAACATAACGGGGCGTCCCATTAAAAGCAAAAGCGAGAACCAGCAACGTTTAATTGAAGCATATGGCAAGACTGACATGGTGTTCGCCATCGGGCCGGCAGGTACAGGAAAAACATATCTTAGCATAGCTTTAGCTGTAAAAGCCCTGAAAGAAAAAACAGCGAAAAAAATCATATTAAGTCGCCCAGCCGTCGAAGCAGGAGAGAAATTAGGTTTTCTCCCCGGAGATATGAAAGACAAGATTGATCCGTACCTACAACCACTTTATGACGCACTGGAAGACATGCTACCAGCAGTAAAGCTGCAAGACATGATTGAAAAACGCGTGATACAGATAGCACCATTGGCTTTCATGCGTGGACGCACCCTTAGCGATGCCGTAGTAATACTCGACGAAGCGCAAAATACTACTACTGCACAAATAAGGATGTTTCTCACAAGAATGGGATGGAACACCAAGATGATTATCACAGGCGACCTCACCCAAGTAGACCTTCCACACGGTGTTACAAGCGGATTGCGTGAAGCAGTAAACATATTAAAAAATGTTGAAGGCATATCAATAATACGCATGGACGAGAAAGACATTGTAAGACACAAACTCGTAACACGTATCGTCAAAGCCTATAACGAAGCGGACAAAGCAAAACAGATTACAATACAATAAAATAAGACAATGAAGGCATTAACAAGAACCGATTTCCATTTTGAAGGACAAAAAAGCGTTTACCACGGAAAGGTACGCGACGTTTACAACATCAACGACGACCTGCTCGTCATGATAGCGACAGACAGGATTTCAGCCTTCGACGTGGTTCTGCCCAAAGGCATACCATTCAAAGGACAAGTGCTCAACCAAATTGCAGCAAAATTTCTTGACCAAACAACGGACATCTGCCCCAACTGGAAGCTTGCCACACCCGACCCTATGGTGACAGTCGGACTGAAATGTGAAGGTTTCCGCGTGGAAATGATAATCCGCTCAATTCTTACGGGGTCTGCTTGGCGTGAATACCAAAAGGGCTGCCGTGAATTGTGCGGCGTGAAACTGCCGGACGGAATGCGCGAAAATCAACGTTTCCCCGAACCAATCATAACCCCCACAACTAAAGCAGACGAAGGCCATGACATGAATATTTCAAAAGAAGAAATAATCGCACAGGGCATTGTCAGCAAAGAAGACTATGAAGTAATGGAGAACTATACCCGTAAGATTTTCGCACGTGGACAGGAAATTGCCGCAAAACATGGCCTCATACTTGTTGACACAAAATACGAATTCGGCAAACGTGACGGGAAAGTTTACCTCATTGACGAGATACACACTCCAGACAGCAGCCGTTATTTCTATGCAGACGGCTACGAAGAGAAATTAGAGAAAGGAGAACCACAGCGTCAACTCTCAAAAGAATTTGTACGCCAATGGCTCATAGAACACAATTTCATGAACGAACCGGGGCAGACTATGCCTGAAATTACAGACGAATACGCGGAAAGCGTGAGCGAACGTTACATAGAGCTATTTGAGCACATCACCGGCGACAAGTTTGATAAAGCTGCGGAAGAGGGTGACATCGCAGCCCGTATAGAAAAAAACGTTACAGAATATCTGAAGACATTATAAAGGCAATATCTGCACAAGCTGAAAGAAGAGGCTTGAAACATATTGTATTCATTCGCAACAATACATATGTCAAGCCTTTTCTTCAGTTGCCAATCATCGACAATCAGAGCCTATTTCAAAAATGACTTACCGACAAGAACGCATAACGCCATACGGAAACGGCGAAGAAAAGAGCAGACAAGTGGAGACGATGTTCAACAACATCGCCCATTCCTACGACACGCTCAACCACCGTCTTTCATTCGGCATAGACTTCCTTTGGCGGAAAAAGGCGATAAGGCAACTCGTACCATACAAGCCTAAGAAAATTCTCGACATCGCAACTGGCACGGGAGATTTCGCCATTATGTCGGCCAAGAAGCTACATCCGGAAAACGTAGTAGGCATTGACATTTCCGAAGGAATGATGCGTATTGGCAGCGAAAAAGTCAAGGCGATCGGACTTGATGACGTGATTTCATTTATGAAAGAAGACTGCGAGCACATGTCATTTGCCGACAATACGTTCGATGCCTTGACGGCCGCATTCGGCATAAGGAACTTTCAAAACCTCGATGCTTGCCTGAAAGAAATGTGCAGGGTTCTCAAAAAAGGCGGTCAACTAAGTATCCTCGAACTTAGCCGTCCTATAAAATTTCCGATGAAACAATTATTCTGGATATATTCACACAGCATCCTTCCCCTGTACGGAAGACTTATATCCAAGGACAGTGAAGCCTATAAATATCTGATATCCACCATCGAATCGTTCCCGCAGGGCGAGGAAATGGAAGGTATTTTCAAGAAGGCAGGATTTGCAGAAGCGAGATTTACGAGACTCACCTTCGGCATATGCACATGCTATTTCGCAATAAAATAACAAGAGATATGGACAAATACGGACTTATCGGCTATCCTCTCGGGCATTCTTTCTCCATCAGTTATTTTAACGAGAAGTTTGCAAACGAGAACATCGACGCAGAGTATATCAACTTTGAAATCCCCTCAATCGATGATTTTCCTGAAGTGCTGGCTTCAAATCCCGAACTAAGAGGGCTGAATGTCACTATTCCATATAAGGAAAAAGTGATGAGTTACCTTGACACCATAAGTCCCGAGGCCCGCGCCATCGGTGCGGTCAATGTAATACGCGTAGAGCACAAAGGCAATGAGACGAAATTGAAAGGATATAACAGCGATGTGATAGGCTTTACCAGAAGCATAGAGCCTTTGCTTGAGCGTTTCCATAAAAAAGCCCTGATACTCGGAACTGGCGGAGCTTCAAAAGCCATTAACTATGGTTTGAAATCGCTCGGTCTTGAGACTGTATTTGTCAGCAGGTACGAACGTCCCGGCACAATACAATATAACAAGATAACTCCAGACGTAATACGCGAATACAATGTCATTGTAAACTGCACTCCATGCGGAATGTACCCTCATATTGATGAATGTCCGTTGCTGCCTTACGAAGCAATGGACAGCAGGACTTTGTTATACGACCTGCTTTATAATCCCGACCAAACTCTCTTTATGAGGAAAGGGGCCGAACACGGAGCCACCGTCAAGAATGGTCTTGAAATGCTGCTCCTGCAAGCCTTTGCGAGCTGGGAATTCTGGAACGGGAAATAGAACCATCCCCATGCGGCATTCCGCATCCTTGTGTTTCAAGACAATACGACAATGCCTTGAAACATCAACATACAAAAAACTACCCCAACCCCATAAAAAATACAGATGATGGATACAAGCAACAGATACATGATGCGCGGCGTTTCCGCTGCAAAGGAGGATGTTCACAACGCAATAAAGAACATCGACAAAGGTATATATCCACAAGCTTTTTGCAAGATAATACCTGACATTCTCGGCGGCGACCCTGAATATTGCAACATAATGCACGCCGACGGAGCCGGAACAAAATCGTCACTGGCATACGCATATTGGAAAGAAACCGGAGACCTTAGCGTATGGAAAGGCATAGCTCAAGACGCTCTTATAATGAACACCGACGACTTGCTGTGCGTAGGAGCTGTCGATAATATCCTCGTTTCAAGCACCATAGGACGCAACAAGATGCTTGTACCGGGCGATGTCATATCAGCCATAATCAACGGTACAGACGAACTGCTGGCCAGCATGCGCGACATGGGCATAGGCATCTACGCAACAGGCGGTGAGACAGCTGATGTAGGCGACCTCGTAAGGACAATTATCGTTGACTCTACCGTTACGTGCAGGATGAAGAGAAGCGACGTAATCAACAATGCAAACATCCGCCCTGGCGACGTAATCGTAGGCCTTGCATCGTTCGGTCAGGCAACTTATGAAAACAGCTACAATGGCGGAATGGGAAGCAACGGACTGACAAGCGCACGCCATGACGTATTTGCAAAATACATCGCAGAGAAATATCCTGAGACTTACGACCACGCCGTACCCGAAGAACTGGTATATAGCGGCAGTTACAAACTGACCGACACCGTACCTGACGCACCAGTCAACGCAGGCCAGTTAGTCCTCTCCCCCACCCGTACATACGCTCCCGTCATAAAGAAAGTGCTCGACGAGCTGCGCCCTGAGATACACGGAATGGTGCATTGCACCGGAGGAGCACAGACAAAGGTACTCCACTTCGTCGGCGACAACTGCCGCGTAGTGAAAGACAACATGTTCCCCGTACCTCCATTGTTCAGAATAATAAAGGAGCAAAGCGGCACCGACTGGCAAGAAATGTATAAAGTGTTCAACATGGGACACCGTATGGAAATCTACGTAAGACCTGAAATAGCGGAGCAAGTGATTGCCATTAGCAAGAGTTTTAACATTGACGCACAGGTAATCGGACACATAGAGGAAGGCAAGAAAAGCCTTACCATAAAATCGGAATACGGAGAATTTAACTACTAAGCCATGCCCGACAACAACAGCATATTGGAAAAACTTGAAGGTCTTGAAAGCCGTTACGAAGAAATCTCGACGCTTATCACCGACCCGTCTGTAATTGCAGACCAGGAAAGATATGTGCGGCTTACGCGCGAATACAAAGACCTTGACGACATAATGAAGGCACGCAAAAAATACATTGCGTGCCTCAACTCCATCAAAGAAGCGAAAGACATACTTGCAAACGAGAGCGACCCCGACCTTAAGGAAATGGCGCGCGAAGAGCTGCAGGTCAACGAGGAACTGCAGCCCAAGATTGAAGAGGAAATAAAAATGGCGCTTGTACCGAAAGACCCGGAGGACGCAAAGAACGTACAAATGGAAATACGGGCAGGCACCGGAGGCGACGAGGCCGCGCTGTTCGCCGGAGACTTATTCCAGATGTACAAGAAGTTCTGCGACAGTATGGGCTGGACGCTCTCCGTTACGAGCGTAAGCGAGGGTGCGGTAGGCGGTTACAAGGAGATTGATTTTGCCGTCAGCGGCGACAACGTTTACGGCACATTGAAATACGAGTCTGGCGTACACCGCGTACAGCGCGTACCTGCCACCGAGACCCAGGGCCGTATGCACACCAGCGCGGCGACTGTGGCCGTACTGCCCGAGGCCGACAAGTTTGAAGTGAATATCAATGAAGGCGACATCAAGTGGGATACATTCAGAAGCTCGGGTGCCGGCGGACAGAACGTCAACAAAGTGGAGTCAGGCGTGCGCCTGCGTTATCCCTGGAAGAACCCGAACACCGGCGAAGTGGAGGAAATACTCATTGAATGTACCGAAACGCGCGACCAGCCGAAGAACAAGGAGCGCGCACTGTCGCGCCTTCGCACGTTCATATACGACCGCGAGCACCAGAAATACATCGACGACATAGCGAGCCGCCGCAAGACACTCGTCTCAACAGGCGACCGCAGCGCGAAAATACGCACGTACAACTTCCAGCAAGGCCGCGTGACCGACCACCGCATCGGCTACACCACACACGACCTGCAAGGCTTTCTCGGCGGCAACATCAAGGACATGATTGACGCATTGACCGTTGCCGAGAACGCTGAAAGAATGAAAGAAGCAGAACTGTAAACCAAGTTGACAAGCAAACAAGATACAAGCAGACAAGGACATTGCGACAGTTGTGCAACCACTTCCAAAGGAAATATCCTTGTTTACTTGTCTGCTTGTCAACTTGTCACTATAAAAAGCAATAACAATGACCCGACAACAACTCATCGAACAGATTTTCACAAAGAAGACTTTTCTTTGTGTAGGACTTGACACCGACATCAAGAAAATCCCACAGCACCTGCTTGGAAACGACGACCCGATTTTCGATTTCAACAAAGCCATAATCGACGCTACCGCCGATTACTGCGTGGCTTACAAGCCCAACCTCGCCTTCTACGAGTGTATGGGCACAAAAGGGCTGGCCTCTTTCGAGCGTACCGTAAAGTACCTGAAGGAAAATTACCCAGACCATTTCATCATTGCCGACGCAAAACGCGGCGACATCGGCAACACATCGGCCATGTATGCGCGCACATTCTTCGAAGAGTACGACGTCGACTCGCTGACCGTAGCCCCGTATATGGGCGAAGACAGCGTTACCCCGTTCCTGCAATATGACGGGAAATGGGTCATACTGCTTGCGCTGACAAGCAACAAAGGCTCGCACGACTTCCAGCTTACCACCGACCAGGACGGTGAGCGGCTGTTTGAGAAAGTCATCCGTAAGTCGCAGGCTTGGGGCAACGACGAGAACATGATGTACGTCGTCGGGGCAACGCAGGGCGAAATGTTCAAAGACATTCGCATGGCAGCACCTACCCACTTCCTCCTCGTACCCGGCGTTGGTGCACAGGGCGGCAGCCTTCAGGAAGTGTGCAAATACGGCATGACCGAAGACTGCGGACTAATAGTTAACAGCAGCCGCGGCATAATATACGCATCAAGCGGCGAAGACTTTGCCGAAGTTGCGGCAGCAAAGGCCAAGGAACTGCAAACTGAAATGGCAGCAGAACTTGACAAACTGAAAAGCAAATAACATAAACGGCTCGCATAGAAGCTAACCGCGCGTAAGGATGGACATAGCCTTACGCGCGGTTTTTCATTATGTCAGGCAAGCGGCGACTTCGCTTACAAACTGTTTTTCGCTGGCGCACCACAGCAGAGATATTTACAGACAAGCAGAGATTTGGTCGCAAATACGCCATTCTACGATGTGCAAACGCAACTTACTATACAGCAATGCGTTACAGTTTCAGCCCCAAAAGTGTGCAACAAATACGGCGTGGAAAAGTCCCAAAAGCCGCCATTATGTTCCGAGAATACCGCCTTTTCGCATCAAGATAACGGCATTCAAACACCAAGATGACGGTCTTTGACACTGTAAAACACGGCATATCACACTTCAAAACACGGCCTTTTGTCCATCAATATGTAGCAAAACACGACATTAAACATGGCCGACGCCACCACAGGCAACCTATTTCATCACTTTTACCCGGCAAAACCGAAATGGACAAATGACGTGCAAACAGCCGTTTGCGCTTACAATCTGACATAACGGCGGCAATGCTTTACAGTGAAAATTAACAAAGCAAGAGTCTCAGTCCCAGCTGTTCCGTCCGGCACATTGCGTCCCATAAAACCGTAAAAACGCCTTTCAACTAAAAAGTTTAGTTATAATTTGCAATTAGACAGAATTATCATTATCTTTGCAACGGCATCACGGCCGATTAACAAACCAAATTCTTTTGACATGAAAAAACTTTGCCTTATCTGTTTGCTCGCAGCCTTATTCTCACTGAAAAGCCTTGCAGTGGTTCCTGACGGGGTTATTCCGTTTATCTTTGACGGACATCTGTACCTTAAATCAACATTGAATGACACCATTCCTGTTACAGTCATCTACGATACAGGAGCCGACTTTCTTTATCTTGACGAAGATTATCTAAGGCTCAACAATCTGCAAAACACATTCGGGAGAAAAGGCAAGTCAATGATGGGAGGTGTAGGAAACAAAGGAGATGTACCAACAGAAATATTCATTGACCCGGTTAAAATCCATTGTGGCGAGTTGGAGTATCAAAACAAGATTACGCCAATAATCAATCTGCGCGACATTCTCGGAAGATACACCGACGGCATATTAGGCAATACCCACTTATTAAAAACTCCTTTGGAAATCAATTTCAGCGAGAGCTACTTACAGCAGTTGAAAGAGCCATTACCAGCTGACCTACTTGATAATTATACAAAGCTTGAAGCCCGGCTTAAAGACAACCGCATTGACGTAAAGGCAAAACTACAGATTGACGACAAAAACATATTGGAAGGTTGGTTCAGAATGGATTTGGGGTCAGGCTCCAGTATTACCCTGACTAATGAGACCGCATCTTCTCTACATTTGGCTGATGCTCCAAAAGCGCATTTCTACACACAATCCGGAGGTTATGGCGGAGGTTCTGACGATGTTACAATAAGAGCAGCAAAATTCTGCATGACCGACACGCTTGAAAACCTTGTGATAGATTATTCTCTCAATGAGAAAGGCGCATTGTCATTTGACAGGCCCTATATAGGCATAATAGGTAACGAAATATGGTCGCTCTACGACATTGTGATAGACCCGAAAAACTCTTCCGTATGGGTAAAACGTAATAATGACAAGGGCACTTATACACAATCGTCAGTAACGCACATGGCATACATCGACCGCACAGACATTTGCGACGGCTGGATTGTCAATGGCTTATACAAAGGCGGCATAGCTGAACAGGCCGGCATCGAAATAGGCGATATAATCATAGCCATAAACAACCGCCCTGTCAAAGAAATAACGTGGGAAGAACAACGAAAGGGCTTGGGGCTTAAAGGCGAAACCGTATATACCGTTAAGAAAAAAGACGGCAAAACTGTTTCATATACCTTATTCATTGATAAACAGATAATCTAATCACAAGCGCAACTTTTCCAATATTGGGCTGTGCCTATTTTGGTACAGCCCACTTTGTCGTATTACCCCAGCGACAGCAAACAAAAAGACAGACAAAGGTCCTAATAAAGTTTCTAACGAAGGAACTAAATAATTTATTATGTCCACACAAAAGATTTGCAGTTTGTAGAAAAAATCTTAATTTTGCATTATTGAACATAGCCACATAATGGGAAAACCGTATAAGGATAATGACAAACAAGGTACTTGACAAGCTGAAAGGACATCCGCATCTGACTGAAGGAACGGTCTATACAATACTTTTCACCATCGGCACTTGCCACCTGCTGAACGACATGATACAGTCTGTCATACCTGCTTTGTACCCTTTGCTTAAAGACAAATTCGGATTCACATTCGCGCAAATTGGCATCATTACGTTTGTGTTCCAGATAACATCGTCAGTGTTCCAGCCGTTCATCGGCAACTACGCCGACCGCCACCCACAGCCTTATTCGCTGGCCTTGGGAATGTGTTTCACACTTTTAGGTCTGCTCGCGTTGGCCTTTGCACCCGGCTTTCTGACAATCCTGCTGTCCGTTGCACTCATCGGCTGCGGCTCGTCGGTATTCCATCCCGAATCGTCGCGCGTGGCACAACTCGCTTCTGGTGGTAGGAAAAGCCTTGCGCAGTCGATATTCCAGGTAGGAGGCAACGGCGGCAGCGCCATAGGGCCGCTGCTGGCCGCGCTCATAGTGATGCCCTACGGCCAGCACGCAGTTGGCTGGTTTGCGTTGGCCGCATTGCTTGCCGTATTC
>ERZ780076.255-NODE-255-length-29222-cov-5.009051_pt1 | contig 29222 bp, 23 predicted proteins | sample MGYA00511022_ERZ780076 | MGnify/ENA primary metagenome ERZ780076 (study PRJEB29588, sample SAMEA2148733) | human gut metagenome | biome: human gut; feature: human-associated habitat; material: faeces | place: Denmark | collected 2008/2010 ... | reverse complement strand
CCGCAATTCGCGCACGAGACACCGCCATTCGCATTCGAGTTGTTGTTCGACCGGCACACCACACGGTTAGCAGTATTACTTACATTAAACTCATCACAATAATAAGTAGTCGAACTTCCTTTCTGTGAATGTACTCCTACAATATCCATATATTTCTGATGATACATACCAGTACAATATCCACTAACAGTACCAGACTTTACCTTTCTAGTGCTTCCATCTGGCATCTCTATCAACAACTTATATTGTTCCTGAGTATTCGTATTAGGAAAAGAAACACCTGACAACCATTCATACTTATCACCGTACAAATTCTCATATCCCATGCAGTTTGTATTGTAAATGAGAGAATATACATTATTTCCATCTTCATTTGGGCGTACATACCATGCATTGGAAGTCTGATGTGCTCCTCCATCTGAATTATAGCTTATGGTATCCTGCATACCAAGCAATGCCGTAGTTCCGATATTTCTCTGGTCTGTTGACTGTCCATATCCGCACTGGTCCTGAGAATCACGACGACCATAGAAAGCAAAAAACAAGTTAGCTATATCCTTGTGCATCTCCCAGTCAATAAGTTGAAGTCCCCTTTGCTTGGCATAATAGATGAAATCACTCTGAGTCAATGAGCCAACACTTGCATTACCTGTAGCAGCCGAATACAATTTAGTACCTATCGTACATGCCTCAAAGACAGCTACCAGACACGGTTCATGCTCAACCCAGTCAGGTTCCATATCTTCAATCTTATCGCTGTTGCTCAATACCACGCAATCAAATTCCGCATACTTATGAATAGTAAAGTTCAATTCCGTAGCCCCTTCCGGAACATCACAGATAATATACATACCATTGACAAACCTATTGTTTAGAGAATCTACAAAAACATCCTTCACTACATTCTTTCCGGAATCCGTAAAACATGACCCAATCATTGATGTACCAAGTACAGTCGGGAATCTCACTTTCTTATATCCAAACACGTTAACTTTACAGACAAGATAATTTGAATCCTGTGAATAAGCATCATCAAGATGCTGTCTTCCAACAGTCAGTTTATACCCTTCACGCACATTCTTTTCAGACTCAATCTCATCATAACCAATAACCTTACATTCAGGTCTATCCGGCATTTCTTCATTCGAACTGAAACATGAATACTTCTTGTTATTCAGGTAGTCATTGATACCCTTATACCAATAATGAGGCTCATAGATATACACGTCACCTTCAGTAGAATCCAACTTAGCCGGTGTTCCTGAAGCTGCTACTTCCGCATCCGCATAATAATTACTATCCTCATCATGAAGCTGGCATATAACCATCTTTCCTTCTGATTTCAGCTTACCAAGTACCCGATGTCTGTTTCTCCTGATAACTGATATATGAGCACTTGTCTGATAAGTATTGCCAAACTTGTATCCGGTCTCATTATCAAGGTTAGATATATTTGCATCGTCCGGAACTGTATCATCAAACTCAATCATAGTATATTGAGGCTGACGAATATTCAGCTCATCAAACCGTTCAGCATATTTAGCATACACTTCTTCATCAAGATACTTAGTCAGTTTGTAGTTGCCAACCAGCTTACACCTTGTATTTGTAGTGATACCTTGAGCGTCAATACCTCCAATACCAGAATCATACCAAACCTTCAAATCACTTCCGTCTCCTTCCAGATTAATTCCAGTTATACGAACATATTTCAATGCACCTTTAAGAGCGAACATCTCATCAAATACCTTTTTACCGTCTATAAGGGCACAATTTTCAATCCATAATCCTGTAAGATTATTCTTTGCATCAAATGTGATAGCATCCCATTCTATATATTGCATTGAACGCAGTACAAGAGTCTGGAAGTTTTCAGGAAGATGAAGTTTATTAATAAGCGCACCCTCAGCAAAGGTTATTGTAGACATCTTTGTACATCCGGATGCGTTCACTTCTTCCAGACGGTTGCATCCTGACAGGTCAAGGCTCGGAAGGTTGGTGTAGTTGACTACCTCAAGCTTACGCAGCATCGGTATCTTCGTACCAAGAACAAGCTCTGTCAGTGCGTATGTCTTTGCGCTGCTTCCAAGAATAAGCTCCTCAAGAACAGGAAGCGTCGGAAGGCTCATGTCCGTAAATCCACCCCACGCAGACAGGTCCAGTTTCTTCATCCATTCGCCACCGTACAGGTGGAATATTGTTCCAATGTTGGCCATCTGGTTATAAGTATAACTCCATTCCACATCTTTAGTAACCTTTTGATGCACCATTGTATCACCTTCACGACGGAATTCAAAATAGAAATCACGAAGCGGAGTAGCCTTTACTGTAGCACCTGCAGCACTATTTCCTTTGAACGATATATCAGTTGCTGTATATTGTCCCGTACTATATCTTGCATCAAATAACCCCATACGATTCGTTATCCACCAGTGACGGTGTGACTTACGACTACCTTGCATAGCTTCCAGGTACGAATACTTGACATTTGTAACTGAACCATCCTGATTTACTTCAACACCTAATGTCTTCGGCTCAACATATTTGTTCAAAGCATCAAGGTTATATATTCGTTCACAGAACTTTGCGCTCTGCTCGTCATCGAACATTTTAAATATAGTGCTGTTTGACATTCGTTCACGAATACGTCTGTACGCAGCCTGCAATTCTTCCGGGAACTGTTCACGAAGATTCTTCCACAATACACTATCATGACCAGCATAGGCATACACCGTCTTTTCTTCAGTTGAAAGCTCAGGATCGACAGTGTTTTCGTCCACATCCCAGGAATACTTCAGACGGCCGTCGTTACGCACACCCAAAATAGTATCACAGTCATAGAATATCATATAGGCAAGAACCTTGTCTTTTTCCGGATCATACCAGAATCCCATCATCATGTTCTTCACGCGCTGGTCTACGCATCCCATTATTTCAGTAAACATATAATAGTCGCACAAATAGTTTACATCAAACCAGTCCGCGAGCTCAGCCTTGAATTTTCCACCGTCGTTCTGTGTGCTCTTTACCCACTTAACCAACGGCTCAAGATATTTCGGCTTACGGGTTCCAGCCTCATACTCGGCGTTTATGTCGTCATCATCCGGGAATCTCGCCTCAAATACCTTCAGCCAGTTCGGGGTACCGTCATCACCCTTTGTATCAAAATCATCATCCAGGAACATGCCCATCGGGTAGTCATTGTTCAGGAACTCCCAGCACTCGGTCGGGTTAACGCCACTAAACTTATCTGCTACCCACGACTGGTCATGATAACCAGGTATATCGCAGAATCCAAATACAGCTTCTGTTGACTTGTCGTTATTGAAATTGAACTTGCCAAGGAACTGTGGAGTTTCGTCCAGGGTACCGCGGTAGAACAGGTAACAAGGTTCACCGTCGATGGTTGTTCGCACATCATATCCATATTCTCCTGAACAATGTGCCTGAGCAGGAGTCAACTCTCCTGCAGCAGTAAGGATATTCTGTACAATTTTTGCCATACCAGTGTTATGTGATGATGAGGATTCGGCAAAGTCAGCCTTAAGACAGAAACAATCCACAGGAGCTGCTGCCTTGTTGGATGTACCTGCCTGACGGAATGAGTATTTCGCCTCTTCCTGAAGCTCTCCTCCAACACCTTGTTCGTCACAGCCAAGATACAAATCACCGGCTACCTTGGAAGCATTCTTGAAATAAATGCGGTAGTTCTTTATCGGATATGCAAGTGATGAAGTTCCCTGCAGACGGATACATCCTCCCACGCACTTGAAGTTCAATGACTGGTTCCCTTTCACCACACAAAGCATCTCGTCCACATCATATTTCGGGTCTTTGTCGTTATTGACAGCCGCTTGGAGAACAGTAGGAACCCCATTGTCCTGCCGCCCGGTAATGATGATATAACGCATTCCGTCCGGAACACTGTCAACTGTAACATTTCCGTTGTCATCAATCACATTATTTGATTCATACAACGCAAACATGTCATCAACAGAATCCTGGTCAATCATATAACAATCCAAAACCTGAGAATCACTAAGATACGTTTTATAAGCCCTCAACAGATATACATCTAACGTGGCACCGTCTGCTCCCATGGTAACAAACTGCGGGTCGGACTGGTAAATGCTATCAGAAGCAGACCTCTGTACAGAACCTGACATGATTCCGTTGATATACAGATATACCATCTCAGTATTCAGTTTCTCATATTCTGATGAACCAGATGCTGATTTAGGAAATGAGACAAACATTACCTCATAGACTTCGCCTGAAGCCATCTTCATGGATAATGAGGACTTACCTTTAGTCTGCATTCTTGCTTCCTGTGCGGTGATTACAAAACCGGTTCCATCACCGTCAACGCATCTTATCAACTCAGCTTCATCATCAACAACTTCAGAGACCTTATACTTTACAGCAAAAGCAAAAGCGTTAGTTACGTTCTGGTCTGGTTGCCTTAACGGAGCATATTGAACGACAGCACGAGCTTTGTCATTCAATCTTAACGCATTTCCAATCCATCCGTCACCGCCCCATTTGAATCCTTCGAACACAGTTTGAATGCCGTTATAACTCCATTCTTCACGGTTGACATCATTATTATTTCTTCCCTGTGCAGAAAGTTTGAGAGTCATTCCGTCTGTGGGTTCACTTATATTGAGTTCACTCTTCTCTGCAATCAATCTGAAGCTGTATTCAGTTTTGCCTACAACAATCCGGCACTTCTGTTCTCCATAATTAGAAGCACGAAGCGTAAGATTCTGTACAACGAAAGGAACAGATGATGATGAGGCTACATCTTCACCAACATATACGATGGCATTTGTAGGAGTTTCTTTAGGATTATATGCGGCATAGGATAGTGTATATACATCAAACTGCTTTGTTTGTATGTAAGGCGTATTTTCTCCCAAGATAAGGCTTCCATCAGGATAGTCGAACCTTGCATATACTATCGGAGCATTATTATCAGTTTCTCTAACACCTATTGCAAAGTATATGCTGTTTGATTTAATTATATTATCCTCAGACAGCTCAAGTTCTACGACAAGCTGAACAGAATGGGTTCCATGTGACATTCCAGATGTATCTATACTGAATGATCCATTCGCTGTTGAAGCAGTTATACTTCTATCTTCCTTGTCAACACCATCAACGTAGCACCTTAATGTTTTGTTTCCTGCTCCTGACAGAGCATAAGGGATAGTGACACTATCTCCTCTATTGATAGATGTTGCAATATTGAATGAACTGGATAGAGTCAACTGAACCACATTGATTGTCCATGTAATTTGAGAAACCTGCATCTCTGCGCCTTCACCGACCTGAACCTTTACCCTTACAGTATTGGTACCTACTCCCATATACTTTGTCACATCAACAGTATTGCTGCTTCCTGCATAGATGTTACTTTCTAATGTATTGGTGTTAGCACCTTGTATGATTGTCACTATCGCCTTAGCCGGATTTCCCGTTGATTCTCCAGTCTCAGAATTGACATGGTCATACTTGTATGTCAATTTCACATCGTCTCCAATCTTTACAGTCTTGTTAGCTGTAACGCGAGTAAGAATTACCTTCGTTGCAAGACTGCTTCCGCCACCGGCACCGGAGAACTGGTCTGTAGTACTTATCACTTCACCACCTGCATTCAAAAGAGAGATAGAATATACCTTCTGATCACCCTCTCCTATCTCGTTCAATTGTATTCCTGACGCCACCGAGCCTGTATTCTTCTTTAACTCATTGAATACAGCCTTTCCACTTACAGGGTTAGTTGAATTTTCATTAACGGCCTGGTCCACTTCAACAACTGGTATCTCAAGGTCAACCTGTCCATGTTCATCCGGCGTCAACTCTTGAACAGAAATACCTTTTGTTACTTTAATTTTCTTAATCGCATCTCCACCTCCGAAACGTTCCCAGGCAGAAGGCTCAAGCCAGCTTTCAATGCTGGTTCCTGAAAAACGATAGTCCTCCCATTTACCTGCAGATACTTCGAATGTAATAATCTTACCCTTCTTATCTTCATCATCTATCTTGTCGTTTGCGATTGCCTGAAGTGCTGTTTCAATAGTGTAATACCCTTCTATCAATGGATGCTGCACAGAAACATTGTAGAATCCGCTTCCAGTACCTCCACCAGAAATCTGTTTCCAGTTACTTTCAGTGCTCCAGTTTTCAATAGAATCACCAGTGAAAGTAACGTCAATCCATGAACCATCATCGGAAAGATAACGCACTTCAAACCCATGAATTCTGAGTTCTTCCGGAACAAGATTGACAGCGGAAACCAAATCTAATCTTTCGCCATTTTTAGATACATTTTTAAAGAAGATATTTTCATCAATCTTATCAGATAGTTCTTTCTTGGTATCAGTAATGCTCTTTTCAATCTCATTGAACTTCTTAAAAAGAGTAGAATTAGCTACAGGACGGTCTGAATCTTCAGATAGTTCCTTATCTGTAATAGTAATAAGCTCTCCTCCATCCTTCCATTTATTTGTCTCTGTATCCCAGTTATAGATGTGACGAGGATTTCCAACATAAGCATAACATCCGATTTCTCCTATAACAGATTGCAATTTTTCTTCTGATTCATAATTCCCTAGAAATTTATTAGGATCGGAACTTCTTTGATAATATAACCAGTAAACCGAAAAGTTATGTGAATTACCATCGGTAGATGTTACTGTCAAAATCAGGTTTGGTGATGGATTCTCGTATTGTATTCTTATATGAACATTATGATGGGTATTATCATAAGATAGCAGATTTACTAAATTACTAGTTCTATGTACAATTAACTGAAGATAATCATTATCATCAACTTTACATATCACTATAGCCAACATTATATCACGTGGGACATCGTATATTCTAATAACACCTGAATCAGAAGGTCCTGTTGTTGCCGTAGATTCATTACATTCCAACACCTGAAACCCAGAATTGACTATATTAAGATTATCTTTCACCTGCTGTTGTTCCTCTTCAGATAAGGCTTGCTGGTATTTAAAAAGTACATCATTCGTTACCCTTTTAGCAGCATCTTCCGCAATAGAAACAGCTTCTTCTCCTTTCTCCTTAGCATTGTCCCCCTGTTCTTTCGCATAATCTCCCTGTTCTTTCGCATACTGCGCAAGTTCACCTGACTGGCCGGCCAATACAGCCTGTCTCTTTGCTTCTTCAGAATACTCCTTGGATTTTTCAGAATATTCCTCAGATTCATTTGCAGACTCTTCGGACTTCTCAGCATAGTTCTGTGATTCGGCGACAGCCTGATTAGCATCTTGAAGAACTTTTGAAGATACATCCTTTGCAAGATTCTCAGCACTGATTTTTCTTCCCTTATTCAGCTCTATAAAATCACCCTCTGAACAAGATTCAACCTCACTCAACTGGTCTATTGTAGCAGAATTTGTCTGTAAGGATTGAATCACAGATGATATGATTTCCTGTTTTTCTTCGTTTGTCATAAATCTATAGTTTTAAATCTGTAATTATCATTATCAATGGTTCTATAACGTGAATCATCTACACGTCTCATTATCATCTTGTTGTTCGTTTCAATATCAGGATTTAACAATGAAACCCTTCTTATTGCCTGTTTAAACACATAAGACCTTATACCCTCTACAAGTACATTCATTTCAGGTACATTAGAATCAACCCTGGCATAACGAACGCCATCGACATAAAAATAGCTGCAACATAATGCCTTGTTTAGCAACTCTGCATACCACACTGGACAGCCTTTTGAACCTCCCATAGTAAGAGACTTCTGTACATTGTCAATACTATATATGTCAATAACATCATTACCTGAAGTTGTATATTGCTCATTATCTACTCCGAAAACCCAATCATCATCCTTAAATCCACCAGGTATTCTGAAATCAAAAAAGTATTGCATTCCATCAATCCAAAATACAGCATCCTTTCTCATCCTATTATTAGGATTTGAATACTGTAATAGAACAGTTCCAGAGACATCATCTGTCACACGGAATACTTCTGAACATACCCCATCAACTTCAACAGAATATAGGCCATCATTCAATCCTGTTATTTCTGTGAAATACAAAGTTTCATTGGGGTTCATCAACCAAGACCTCATGTTAACCATCCGCCTTTTCCCGTCTATTACATCAACGATATATACTGATGGGGAATTACTTTCATTGTATGCTATTATTTGCAAAAGAATATGGTCATACGGAGAGAATGACTGCATATATCTGCTTGATAATCCAATATCCGTAGATGGCTTGAAAAACAATGGTGTAAAAGGACTTATCTTATACATATTAGCATTCAATTAATTCATATTCCAATTTTTCGTCACGGCCGACCCCTATATCCAGACCGCTGACGAATCCTCTGCATGTCCGGCCGTTCCACTCAAATTCCACATATCCGCTCCAGTCTTCCGGAAGCGACATGTCATTTGTGCTCACCTTGATGTCCCCTTCACGGAAAAGCGGGTTCTCAAGCGAAAAGTTCCTGTATATCTGCCTTGAATCAATCATGATGCCTTCAAGGACATTGCTTGACGCATATATCAGCGACGGGGCGAACGAAGCGAGATACCTTTCATTCGCAGATACCAGAAACTGAGGGGCAAGAGAAGCATTAAAGACGGTATCGGTAAACACACCCGACACGGACACGCTGCGGTCCGGTTTATAGCACTCCTCCCCTTCGTCCGCCGCAACAAGAAAAACATTGTTGTCGCTCTCCGTATCGGAAGTGTCCTCGTTCCGTTTCTGTGCAAGCTCCTGGAATCCGTAGCTGTCCGCACGGTACGGACAAAGAAAATCCAATGTCTGCTCCCTCAGGTTCAGTCCGGTGGAGTAGTTCATTGTCCTGTTGAACTCGTCCCTGCCGTTGTTGCCCAAGTCATATTCCTGATCTTCATATCCGACCTTCACATCCGAATAGATGCGCTGTGCGGAAACGGAATATGAAGGCTCGCCGGTTATCTCCAGCCTCTTGGCCGGCTTGTCTGAAAAAACAGAGCTTCTCGGAACGAACCGCACGACATACCTTCCCCCGCCGCCACTCTCCGGAACATCCGTTCCCCCGCCGCTTCCCCTTTCCGGAAGGTCGGGTACGGTACCGGAATACATGAGCAGCCGGTTTCCGGAAACGGCGACATAGCACATTCCTCCGTCATACAGGCTTTCATCGGACATATCCACAAACACGGCTCTCGGATTGAGCCTTCCGTCCTTCTGGTACGATTCCGAATCAGGAAATATCCCGTAATATCCGCCGTCGTCGCCATGATAGAGAAACCTGCCGTCCTGGCGGCCGCACATTATCCGGCTGCGGTCAAGAGTCCCGCTGAAAGTGCCGCTGTCGGAAACGCTCCCGGAAAGAAATCCTCCGAATGCGGCAAGATGATTATATCTCGCCAGATCAAGGGTCCGGAGAGTATAGTCCTCCAGACGCTTGTTCGGAGTATCGGTTATATAGAACTTTCCGCCTACAAGGTCAAAGAGAACGTTATCGTCGTTTACTTCATATGTGAGCAGATTGAAGATAAAATACTTGTCCGATGTCGGAAAAAGGCCGAGATAATAAAACCCGTCGCTTCCCAGTCCGGCAAAATACCAGTCTTCGCAATACTCTACCCTCACCAGACTGACTCCGTCCGGCATCGTAACATTGTTATCTTCCTTATAAGGCAAATCGGAGCTCGTTTTCCCGTAACGGCAGACTTCATCGGCATCAACGGCGATATCTTCGACTTCATAATCCTCCGACACATCCGTATCTCCTCCGCCATCCCCTCCGGAACCTCCGTCCCCGGCATCATCAGGCTCTATCACATACACAAGTCCGGCAACGGTTTCCAGGAACTTGCTGAACTCTCTGAAAGAAGTGCGCAGTTTAGCTTCTGAAAAGTTCCGGATCGATTCACCGGCAACCAGAAGGACATTGTCCGACATCGAACGGATATCCCCCCTGACATACTGCGACATGCCCATTTTGCCTATAAGCGCATCCAGCACGGACAAAGGCTTCACCACATCGATATAGCTTATTTCACCCGTACTTTTCCAGCGCACACTTCCAAGATCGTAGAACCTGAACGAACATACTCCAAGACTGGTTACCGATATGAACTGGAGCCGGTGAAGGCACAGCTGGAGCCTTTCCCCGGGAACGAGCCCGACGGAAAAGCCGGACATGTGTCCTATCTGGGCTGACGCCACCTGCACCGGATCACCCGAAACAGGAATCTTGTAGACGGAAACCATCAAGTCAGTAACGTTTCCGGTCACCTTGTTGGTTGCCTCGACCCCAATTCCGGCAAAATCCACATCAAGCGTCACATTCCGGTTGGCCTCAAGGAAACAGCTGTCCCTGTTCCTGTTCGGTTCTGCCGTCAGCCACGGAGAGGTCATGTCCATTTTTCCGGACAACGCCTCCGTCTGGTCATGGAACGTCACGTCACCTTCAAACTGTACATCAGTCTCGGCATACGACACCGGAGGGAAGTAATATACATAGCCGCTGCAGTCATAGTTTTCCCTGACAGTGTAAGATTCATCGTCCACGGAACTTCCGGCAAAGACGAAACGTGCCGTTGACAGCAGGCGCACCCCGTCGAACCTCAGACGTTTCGTTTCCTTTATTTCAGAAACCGGAAGTTCGAACTTTGTGCCGTTGTTGGCTTTGAGAACGGCGGCGACCGAATTGTCGCCAAGACAGCCGATTTCCGCCGTATATGTGTCGCACTTGAATGTGGAAAAATCGAACGGACATTCAAACAGCAAGTCATATTCCCAGTTATTATTAATTCTATAAACAGCAAATGCTCCTGTCGATTTCAATTTATTCTCAGTATAATAAGAAACAATCATATTTCGTGCCTTTCCAGTCAACGTGATTGTACTACCACATTTTCTCACAACACCACCATAATCAGACCTCACATACGACAATTTTATGTCATCAAGATTTGTAATCATGTCAGAAATATCAATGCAATTTGATTTTGATATTTCAACTTTACTAGAGCCAAGTGATATATAGAATTTGCAATTCATTTTCATGCTTTTTTCAACAAAAGCAAATATATAAAAATAGGCAAACCGACTACGGCTTGCCTAAAATCCTGCTCATCCCAAAACACGCAAACAACTGATATAAAACACATTACACAAAACCGAACTATTTAACCATGCTACTTCTGCAGACAAGTACATCTCCAGCAATCCAGTCTCCAGGACTTATGGATTCCGATGCCGTTGCCAGTACTGTTGCTACATAATTGAACTGCTGAGACTCAATCTTCCCTTCAGAGTTAACAATCATAATATATTCATCAGTCAATTTTATTGCAAACCCCTCCTTATCAAATTCCTTAAAAATCAAAGGACCTACATTCTTTCTTATTGGAACAATCTCTATATATCCATTAACAGAATCCTGCAATTCTTTCAACGAGAAATCACTCCCGTTTGCCGGGAAAGTAAATGATACTTCCCCGGAAGTAGTAACAATAAAACTTTCCATATCAATAAACGGTTACAAGGTTTTCTATCTTAAAGCATCTCATCTCTCCTTTATCTACATCAAAGTATGCAAATGTCTTGTAACTTGGCTTTGTCATTTTTTTTCCGTGAATTGATGTTCCGGCCGGAAGATTGTACAATGTTCCGGAAGCATGTCTGATGCTTCCGTCAACTTTCTGGAATGCAAATTTCACAATACCCTTTCTCATATTTTTAGCAAGTCTGTATAACTCCCATGCCTTAATAAGACAGATTTTCCACGTGTATTCTGTTGTTTTTGCTAACTGGTGTGCATACTTCATCACTCTTACTCGAAAATTACTCTTTTCCATAATGCTAATTATTTGGTTTGACTTATATTTTAATTGTACTATAAAGATAGTTCAGATTGACTATATATGCAATCGTAAACTTCGCCATTTTCAATTGTCAAACCATAATTAACTTATTAATCTACAACACATTGCCTAATCATATTCCGAGCAAACGAGATACGGCTACGAACCGTACCTAATGGTATATGCATCTTTTTTGCTATCTCTTCATAAGAGTAACCCTCAGCATACATTATAGCGCAATCAACGGAACATGATTTTCTCCTGCATTTTTCAATTATCCCATAAAGTTCATTCCTTAACGTTTCATTGTCCGCATCGAAATAAGAATGGATATGATCAGCCTTCTCCTCAGAATCGAAACGTATCAATGATTCATGATTGTATGTTGTTATATATGTGTTCAACATAATAACGCTGCACCATGGTCGGAAGCTCTTGGAAGAATCATATTTACTTTTATTTGACAGAATCTTATACACAGTCTCTTCGGCAAGGTCTTCTGCGTCCATCATATTCCTGCAATACTTTCTTGCCAGTCCCAATATCCACTGATATTGCTCAATCACTATCTGCTCCAACCCCATGTCCATGCAATATTTTCATTCGAGATGATGAAAACTTATTCTGCTTCTCAGTAGACTTTCTGAGTAAGTCTATAAGAAAATCCGGGTTGTCGCAAAGTGACGATAAAAGATGAATTATTATGTCACATTTCTCATTAATTACTGGCAATAAAGCCACATTGTCGAATTTTTCTTCCATGTCTATTACGATTATTAGTGTTACAATCGTGTTACAAACCAAACGGAAAAAAATTCGACAAGCAGCAAAAAAGTTATCTAACGATGCAATTTTCTTTTAATTTCAACATCTGCCTGATGAACCATATTCGCATACACACCTGCAGTAATGATTCTTGTGTCAATATTCATTTTGAAATAAGTCATAAGAAACGCTATCTCCCTGTCAAATGATGCACGTACATCATCAGGAGTATTTTTCTTTCTATCAGCAGAAGAAGTATCTTCAATCCTCTTTCTCATGTACTCCGCTTCTGCAATCATACGGTCTATTCTTGAAGGAATCTTTTCACGCTCAATACCAGTAATTCCCATTTCTGACAGAAGTCCAACAACATCATCTACAGCGTTTATGCTAATAAGCGCCTTCAATATCTTTGCAATAGTAATCCTGTACTTAATCTTTATTTTCTCTTCCTTTTCTAAAATTGCAGATTCTATTCCGGAAGGATTTACTATGCTCTGATACTGATATATCAATTCTGAAGCCACATTTTCCAGCATGGAATTATTATCACCTTCCTCCATAAGAACTTCTCTGTTTCCACAAAGAAGTTCAATAAAATCAAACATACTCAACCTGCTTAATGTAGTTATCATAATCTTGTACTTTTATAATGTTCATAATTAGAGTTGTATGCTTCCTTATGTATTATCTTCATTATTTTCCTGAGTTCTACACGCATTCCTTTCATCTCACGAGATAGTTCAGAATAATCATTTACAACAACAGGACTACTTATTCCTGAATCATATATAGTATTCATTCTTACATTCTCATTGAATTCGCTTATATCAGGGAACACTTCAGCACCTTTCGGTAAATCTACCACGGTAGGAACATCTGGAGTTACCCATGACTTACCACCATACACAACAACCTCCCGCTTTCCACCATCACCAACGATAGCCAATCCTCCAATATGTCCACCGTTCTTAGTACCTTCCTTGTATGCAGGAATCGGTGTTGCCACTATTGTAGCCATCTGTACAGCTCCCATAGCCCCAATCACAGCTGCCAATACAGGATTAGGTGGAATCATTGCCATAGCTTCCATGATACCGCGTGCCGTTGCAATTCCAGTCTGAGCCAATTGTACTGCTTTATCCCACTTAGCCTGTTTCTGCTGAAGCTGTACCTTCTTCTTCTCAAGTTCCTCATTCTTTCTTGATGTTTCAGCTTCAGCAGCTCTTTTCCTTGCTTCAGCTTCTTCCTCAGATATTGCTCCACTTTCGGCAAGTGCTTCAATCCTTTCAACATCAGCATTGTACGCTTCCTCATTTGCCTCCTGTTCATCCTCAATCTTTTCAATATCACGCTCATATAATGTCGACATAAGATTACCGATTGCACCAATGGCATCAGACGCAACATCCATCCATCGCTGAGCATTCTTCATCCGTTTTTTGTAAGAATCTTCTTCTTCATCCTGAACCCTCTTGATTGCAGCAATCTCGGCATCAGCTTCAGCATTTGCCAAATCAGCCTTTGCTTTCTGAAGCTGCTCGGCAAGTTTTTCTCTGTCGTCCTGGCTCAGATTTTCAACAGAAATCTGTTCCTCCAACGAGTCAACAGCAGCCTTAGCGGTATCAATAGAATACCGTTCTGTTATATCAGCCTTCTTTTTCTCATATTCCTCATCCGAAATAAGTTTCTTGGCATGCAGCTTTTCCAACTCTTTCAGGTCGGAATTATATTGTGCATTCCTTACAACCTGTTCGGCTGCGGCAGATTTAGAAATCTCATCAACATAATCAGCAGCATATTCCTCATAAATCTTACGCTTTTCATTGATGTATTTCTTTTCGATGAGGCTCACGTCGGCACCATTACTTTCAGCAGCCTTCATTTCTTCTTCCTTCTGCTTATCAAGTATATCAAGACGAACGGACATTTCTTCCTCACTACCTTCCTCAACGGAAGCAAGACGATTCTGAAGGTCAATACTTGCACGATTCTTTTCATACTCCTCAGAAGCCTTCGCCAATTCGTTGTTCATTTCTTGAAGTAACGATTTTCTCAATGCCATTTCTGCGGATGAATTACCTTTTACTGCATCAATCTTCTGCTGGTAACCATATCGTATTGTGGCCAGTTCTTTGTCAATTCCTTCTTCCATCAATGCGATACGTGATTCCTGCAACGATTTTTCGGCTTCAATGCGTGCTGATTTTTCATCCTCAGTTTCTGTACCGATATTTGTGTTTTTTGGGGAGCTACCGTCTGTACTTAAGTCTTGAAGCTGTCTTGAAAGTGAGGCATTTATTGATGTTTCGTTTGAAAGCGCATCACGAGCGTCATTCAACTCTTCTCTTACCACACCCAAACGCCTATTATTATCAATGCTTACAGAACCTCCAAAAATAAATCTATCCCAAAAATCACTCCACTTGTTTCTCTCCTTTTCTCCATATTCGACACGAAGTTTATCATATTTAGTTGAAGCTTCAGACAACAATTTATCACTATATTCCAACTGCTTCTTAATATCGCTCTTAACATGCTCCAAGGCTGCTTTATAAGCTTCATCCCTTGTCATGCCCTGAGATTCCATATATGAATTTGTCAAGCTTTCAACTTTATCCTGATTGCTCTTATAAGCATTTGCTCCGTTTGCAGTTCCATCAGACTTGGCGTTTTCCAATGCTTTATATGTTTCCTGGTCAGCGGACATACGCAGCTTATTGATTCGTTCAAGCAGGTCAGCAATAACAGTATTACCAAAAGTTTTTATTCTTGCTGTCATAGTCTCAAATGAGCCTCCTGTCATGTCAAATAAATCTGAAACGGCTGTTGCTAACCTCTTTTGAGACTCAATCATTTCTTCTTGAACATCACCTAATTGTCCAGTTTCATCCTTTACATCATCAAGATTAGTCTTAATATCCTTCAATGTTCGTACATATTGCAATCCGGCATCTTCACCAGGGCCACCGAATATGTCAGCAAGAGCGGTACCTACGACAGACGCACTGTCAGGTAACTCACTAAGTCTCTGTGAAACCATCTGTATAATGTCGAATGTGGTTTTCTGACCTGTTCTAAGCTGTTCCTGAACCTTATCTGCGGATATTCCGATACCTTCGAGTGCCGCTGCGGTAGCTGTTGTCATTTCACGGATACGAAGATTACCTTCCTTGATAACGTCCACACCCTTATCAGAATAGATACCAGACTTAGCAGCCTGGGCAGTAATAGCAATGAATGTTTCAGCACTGATACCGGCTTCCTTGAAATATGCAGGATACTCCCTCAGCGTGTCCAGGAACTCACCGTTTGCATCGGCACCTGCAATGAATCCGTCCTGAATCAGTTTCAGTGATTCTTCAGCGGATATACCAAACTGCTTCGATACAGCATTTGCACCAATCAATACCTCCTTGAAGTCTTTACCATAGAAGTCTGCAATCGCCTGCACTTCCGTGCGGTAAGCCTTCAAGTCCTCTCCTGACTTCTCAGTGAACTGCTGGGTAAGTCTTGTAGCCTCTGTTAGTCCCTTATTGTAGTTCACCCACCATCCTATTCCGGCACCGGCAGCACCAACAGCTCCAAGTCCCAACAGCCACTTATTCTGGAATATCTTTCCTATACCGGACAAACCTTCAAGCACACTTCCTGCATTACCAAGAGATTGAAGGGAATCACCAAAACTTCCTGATATGATTCCAAAGCTGCCCATAGAATCATTAAGATGGTTTAGTTCCATCCATGCAGCCTTAACCTCTTCCTTGTAATTACCGATGGTCATCTTCTGCTGCGTGTACCGGTCACTGTTACGCTTAATGTAATCTGTGTTTACGCCTATGGTAGAATTCAGCTTACCGAGCGTATTCCTGTAATCCTCATCAGTATCACGAACAAGCCTGACAGCCTGACGCAATTTCTTATTAACTTCATTTGCTTCCTCAATGCTATGCACTTCCTTATCGGATAGCGAAATCGCTTCCTTGATTATCCTGATGCGCTCCTCCTCGGTCATGGTAGCAGACTTTCTTGTAGTGTTCGCAGCTTTCTGGGACTTATTCATTGCCTCCTCAGCCTTTGCAGCCTGCTGCATTGCCTTTGATGCTTCTGCTGATGCCTTAGACAATTCCTTAACCTCTTTTGTACTCAGATTTTCCGCATCTGCTTTTTCCTTTATCTTCTTCATAAGTTGTTCGGCAACCTCAGATTGTTTTCTGAATGCCTCAGTAAGCTTATCCGATGCGGAAGATACATTATTAGCCTGAGTATTATATATAGCCTGCAACTTGTCAATGTCTCCCTTGACCTTGACATCAATAGTAAGCCCTTTGATAAGTTCTGAGGCAGCATCCTTGTAATTCTGCCTTACATCTGATATTGTGCTGCCAAGTTCCTGCAGCTTCTTCAATGATTCCTCATCGACGAAGTCCTTCAATTTTAAATTTCCCATCACAAATAATGTTTATATTCAACAATAACGCCATCCACCTTAGTACCTTCCTTGTCGAACGAATAGGTACCGTCACTCTTCCTGTACACAACGTACACGCATCCATCCAGCATGGCAGCTTTTTTTGCAAGCATGGCCACACGCTCATAGTCAGACATGATTTTCTTATTCTCGCAACCGCATCCCATCATTTATACCCACATTGTTTGAAAAAACGTTTCAAAAAAGGCTCGAGAAGTTGAAGTACAACATACTCTCTTGCGTCCTTTCCCAACATCAGAATGTCATTACCGTATTTCCTTACTATGTCAGGACCATCCACAAATCCAACGGTATCAATCGAGAGAGTATCACCTGCAACAGATGCGCGGATACTTTCATGGAACGGACCGGTGATATACAAGTTAGGAACATCAACAGGCCTTGGAGGAAGATTCAGTCTCGGGCTTTTTATCGGAGGTGTTATCTTCTTTTTCCATGCTATATATCCGTCAGGATTGTTATGCCATATGGAGGTAGTCTCATGAAAATACGGATCATCAGAATAACCCGGCCTCAGACTGTCTGTATTACCGTCAAGACCAGAATATAGCTGTTCCCTTACAAGGTCTGCAATTTCTATATTGTTTTCCTGAAGGCAATCCATACATGACTTTTCAAATCCTGATGCAATTCTGTTTATCACATTCTCCAATTTCTCGAAATCAGCCATACATACAATTAAAATTAAAGCCGGACTTCCGCCCGGCTTAATCAACCAAAACCATCACTTATCAGCAGACTCACCGTCAGCATCCTTTACAGACTTACAAGCAATCCGGTCATACACGTCAGAAAGTTTCTTTCTTCGATTCTCCTCAGCAACTTTCTGCCAGATACAGGTCATGTGAGTATCAATGAATTTCTTTTTCGACATCATCTTGACCTGCTTTTCCACAAAATTGACTCCATCTACAATCATGACGCTTTGACCACCTTAACAAATTCAACCCATTTGACATCGTTCTCGTACAGAACAGAAGGTGATTTAACTGAAATCTCACCTTCACCAGGAGTAATTTTGAGATAACCGTCCTCATACGAAGCTGATGTAACCCCTTCAAATACCTCGGATGCACCTGAGGACAATGCAGTGGCAAATTCTGCAGTTCTGTCATAGCCACCGACACATTCAATAATCTTGAATTTGTTGCTTTCATTTTCAACCAACATGACCTCAGTCAATCCTTTAATAACATTCGCAGGATTGAAATCCAACTTCAAGTAGTCAAAGTTCAACTGGCTGTCTTCTGCATCCATGTGGCAGAAATTTACCGTCATACTTGACTTCGCACTGCTTGTGCTGAACGGTGTGGCACCTGGATATACTGTTGACATCGGAATTCCGGCAAGAATATCAGTTCCATCATTGTAACCGATAAGCATTCTGTTTGAATCCCAGAAGTACACATCCCATTCCTTGTTAGCACAACGCAACAGCTCAGCATTCAGAATTTCATCAAAACGAGGAAGCGTGAAAGTATCTGTCTGAGCGTTGAGGCCATTGTACTGGTTCGCTCCGTATCCCACAGCACTAACCTGAGCTTCACCACCATTCTTCGCATATTCAACGAATGTATGAATAGGATAAATTCTGCCTGGTCTGTCAGCATGACACTTTTTTTCCAACTCATCGGCAGTAATATTTGCCGGTAGTTTTACTCCATGCTCAACAAGTATTGCACCTTTTACCTTACCCCAGTCAACCTTGCAGGCCGAACCACCTGTATTCATTTCTGCGCTTTCGCACACTCTTGTATTTCTCATTACCTACAACTTTGATTTTTAACAATTAATTCCATCGAGCGTATATTTATGGCATCAATAGGCTCGCTCACTTCCTCTCCGGATTCCGTATAGGCTCCGTATCTGCCATACGAGTAGTTCTCAGAATATTCATGCGGAACGATGCTGTCATAGTATATATCAAACCTTCCATCATTTCTGACTACCTCAATCAGCCTTTCATAAATTGGTCGAAGAATGTTGATGAATGAAGCATACAGACGCCGTTCATTGCTCCAGCTCTTCGTTGATGAACACGCTATAAGGATATTCAGTGAAACCTTTGAATAATAGTCCAGACTGTCTCTCTTCTCTGTAACAGGACAGAACAGTACGACAAGCGGGAACTTACGTTCTGATGTTGAAGGTACTTTGCTGTATTCATCAAGTTTATCCTTCACATACTGGGCCGAACCAAATATGTAGTTCAGTTCAGGATTCTTAACTTCCTCAAACCTGTCATTCTCGATGTCAGCAGGCATTACGATTGTAAGGTTCCCACTCATTTCCTTTACTACATCTCCAATAATCTCAACGATACCTTTCATAGATTGAACTGGTTAATCTTAATCAACATGTTAGTCTGTGTGACAAGGTCAATCGGACAATTACCATCACGCGCCCACTGGATGAACTTCACATTGGCGGAAACCATCCTGTTCCATGCAATAACCTGGGCATTGACAGGTGAGATGTACTCATTGGAACACTTCAGACGGACATTCCCGGTTATTGTAGCTTCCGATGAAGAATCACGAAGTATGTGGAACAGCACGAAATCAGCAAAAGGCTCTTTCAGTTTGTTGCATACGATTTCATACTTAGACGGCTCAGTATCTTCTTTTTCTTCATCATCAGACAAATCAAGGTAATCCATTGCATAACCTGCTTCTTTTTCCCCAAGCATGGCTTCGAGGAAAACAGGCTGCAACTCCTTAATATATGCTTCAATATGACCGGTTACTGCTAAAGAATCGGCACCGGCCGTCTTTGATGTTGAGGCGTTTTGAATATGACGTGGGCCTTCTACAAAATATGACACATCAATCAACATGGCAATTCCTTATTTTTTCGCTTTCGAAGCAGAAACTTTCTTCTCGTCCTGAACAACGGTTGCCTTTTCATCTTCGGCAGAAACCTCTTTAGTGTCGGTTTGCTCAACTTCTTTAGAGTCTGCATCTTCAACATCTTTGTTATCATCTAAGTGTGTTTCAAGTTCTGCTATCTTTGCTTTCAATTCTTCATTCTCCTTCTGTAAATTCTCATTCTTTGCAGAAAGATTGTCAATAATCTTCTGCTGGCTCTCGAATGTCTTTTTGACATCCTCTTCCGGAACAAGCCCAGCTTCCGAGACCGGGGTGATGGTAATCAACCCACGGCCAATACGGATACGCTGTTCTTTTATAACTGATTTCAGAGCCTTCTCGTCTCCATTAAGCAAATACATAGGCATCAGGCTTTAGTGATTGCTTCTTTCAATGCAGCCAGGTCACCATAAGCGAACGCCCATGGCATATATACAGGGAAGATAACTTCTTCCTGAGCAATAAGAACAATCTCATTCTTCAACTTGCTTTCTACATCTTCAGCCCATTCAAGTGTAAGTGATGTATAGTCAACAAGACTTGCAGCAACATTAAAGTCACCAATCAGATACTTGCCAGGCAAGATGTTGTTTGTCTCAATGATAGGACGTCCTGCAATATATTTAATACCACCTATCATCTGGATGATACCAAGATTACGTCCAGTTGTGTCCTTTTCGCTCTCAATAGCATTTACAGTGATTGGGTTCAATGCAATAGCATTCGGCGTGTACTGTGCGTATGTCATCACAGCAAAACCTGTTTTGACAACATCAAGAGAGTTAGGTTCCTCAACGGATTTGAATGCACCATGGCTGACTTTAAAGGTCATTGATTCTGTTGAAGTTTCCTCTGTATAAGCTACACCTTTCAACAGAATCTGACGGTCATTCATCTTCACAAGCTGGTTAGCACTGTTCAAAGCGGTAAGACCAGTAGCACCTGTAAAGGTGATTGTCATACCATCGAGGATAAGATCCTGAGGATTTGTAAACTCTACGACCGTGTCTTTATTGGAGTTATATCCTGAAACAGACTTCACAGAACCGGCAGAACCGCTTACATAGGCGTCAGAGATGATTGTTTCAACTGGCAGAACACCTGTATGGTTGACGATACCAAGCAGATTTTCTCCATTACCGTCACCAAACAAGATATTCCAATCTTCAGCCTGATATACAGCTTCCGGCAACATTTTCAAGATAAATGAGCGAATAAATACACGGCTCTTGAGCATTCTCTTGGATATAGGGAGGTGAGTACCAAGACGTTTTGTACCTGTCTGCACTTCCTTAGCCTTAATACTTGATTCAGGCAATCTTCCGTTTTCAGTCACATAACGTGCGTTGCGGTCGAAGTCATACACCTGAGTAAACGCAAGGTTAGGGAACTTAGGATCACCCTGCAATGTAGTCAATACATCACGCATGTGGATTCGCTTGTTAGCCACCTGCGATACTACCCTGTTCTGCTGTTGTGTAATCAGATGGTCACCGCTATAGTTATCAGTCATGGAAACAATATCCTTCAAGCAGAAACCTTCGAACACACCTGACTTACGGCAGTTTCCAGAAGCGAACTCCTTGAATTTCTCTGAATCAAGCATCTCGTTCAACTTCTCATCAAACTTGTTGATGACTTCCATTCCGATACCTTTAGATTTCAGCTTCTCGATAGTCTCACCAAGACCTTTAACTGTTTCAATCAGTGTCTCATTGTCCTTGGCAAGCTGTTTGAATTTCTCATCGTCATAACCGTTCAGCTTTTCGTTAAGCCCCTTCAATTTGCTTTCCATATCTTCCGGAGAGATAACACCCTCCATCGCCTTGTTGATGACATTACACATCATCTGTGCGATGTTATTCATAAATTTAGCCTGATCCTGAGGCAGGCCGTCAGTCTTAAGACCAAAATCCGCAACTGTAAATTTCTTCATTTTCAATCAAAATTTTAATAATTATTACTAAATACCTCATTCAGTTTACCAAAGAAAGAAGTGCTATCAGCGGCTTTTTTCTCAACATTATCATCTTCTTGCTTACCGTCAGTTTTATCCTGAGTGTCATTGGACGGCTCAGACTTTCCGGAGAAGATGTTAGTTCTATTATCCTGCAACAAGGCGTTACTTCTATATACTCTTCCATAACAATTCGGGCATCTCACATATGCCATGAAGTTCTGTACAGATTTCTCGGTCAACTCCAGTCCTTCCGACTTTACGGAATCAATAAGTGCAATAACTTCTGCACGTACTTCCGGTTCCAGTTTGTCTATCTCCTGACTTACGATACGGTCAGTAAGCCAGCTCGAATACATGGCAGCATTGTCAAGCACCTGCTGAGTAAATGTATGCTCATGTTGTTCATCGTAATCAAACTGGTGCCCGCAATGAGGACAAGTAACCACGTTACCTCCATTAATTGCTTTAAGAAGTAGATTCAGTTCCATATCATATTGTTTTAATCGTTCTTCCGAATAATTGGTATTCCTGAACGCTTTCCGAACAAATTCGATGGCATCTTTCACCTGCTCCTGTGTACCCGATTTGAGGTTTACAAGGAATGTCTGAGGATTGCTCCCCCAACTTGTTAAAGTAGAATATTCGTACATCTTCCATTCAAGCACCTTACACGGGTCAGTCTCGTCACGCTTGATTGCTTTCACACCGATAGAGTGTTCAAGTGTTCTTCCATTCTCAGCATACAGCTTGTAATCCGCCAATGTATCACGTCCAATCTGCTTCTCAAGATTAAGCTGGCCAACCATGATTAGGTTTCCTTCTTTTTCTTCTCCGCTCAATGGAACGCCAAGCAACTGGTCTGTACGGTGATTCAGAAACCATCTCATCCTGCCGATATTTTCCTTCAACGTCTTGTTAAAGGAACCAGGCATGGAAATGTCGTTCTGTGAGTCTTTCACACCGATACCGTTCACAGCTACCGTTACGATACCCTTCTCATCCACATCATTCGCCTTCGTTCTGTACTGTAGGCTCTTGGTTTTCTCTTCCATTCTCAACTTCACTTTTTGTGTTAAGACTAATTACATTCTTTACTATCTCTCTCTCCTCGTCTGACATCTCGAACAAAGTCTTGTCAAACATAGGTTCTTCGAATCTGCTTTCCTTGATTTGCGCTCGCCAGTCATTGATACTGATGAGTCCGCTCAGGAACTGTTCCTTACATCTGGTATTTATAAGTGTTTTCACTTCCTCTGCCTCTTTCAACCCCTGCTGCAGACAATCCACATCAGAGAAATCACAGTCCAAATAATATCCACCTTCCTCAAGACCAAGAAATGCAGTTAGCTGCTTGCAGAATTTCTTGGCCATCGGTATGATGGTAGATGTATATACAGCCTTTTCCGCGGTTGCTTGATTGCTGAATGTTGACTGGTCCTTACGCGGTACCAGAACTGAGGGGATACCGTATGCTCCGGCTATCTGAATAGCATCAGTAAGAGTTTCCTCAAATGGCTGCAACTCACTGATGGTAAGGTTTGTTCTTACGAATGACAAGGGAACGTCACTTAATCCATACGGAAGCCTACGTTGGTCCAGCCCGAATTTTCCAAAATGACTGTCAAGTATTTCCTTCTTTTCATCTTCTGTCATTGCTGCAGTACCGGCTTCATCCTTCTTGTTTGATACCAGGAAACCCAAACCACCACGTTTAACGTAAATCACGTTTCTCGCTTCATATACGGCTAGAAGGTTGGAAATAGGTTTCAGATGCGCAGCCAACCTGCTCTGTGATTTCAAGAACCCGTTTATTGACATATATTCAGGTGAGCCGTCACGGTCATGCCATATCTGGAACGATGGAATATCCATCGTACTCACATATCCGTAATTCAGCCGGTAACAACGGATAATATCATCTTCAGATGCTATTCCGAAGATTGGAATATTGGCACCGATGTTAGGCTCTACATTCACAAAATCAGCAGGAAGTTCCCAGAAATTGTCACACCATTTCCACTTAGGCTGGTTCTTGAATGTCTCTCCCATAGCTGCACGAAAGAAGGCATTGCCAGTACACAGCTTATACACGAAGTGGGAATATATCATCTCGTTCCAGGACATAAGGCAGTTGGGCTTTGTGAGAATCTGGTTCATTCTCTTGTTCTCCCAAACAACGCTGTCGTCCTTTACCTTCTTCAATTGGAATCCGGAACCTGATATACGTGAAGCAATGTAATCAATCGGAAAGAATACTTCTGGAACAGAACGGAACAGTTCCATGTAATTATGACCGCAAACCAGTGGGGATACGAATAACTCATGCACATCACATCGGTCAATATTACCACCATTTGGCGTTGAAACCGTCTGTGGCTCACTGGCCATTTTCAGACCGGCACAAGCTGGAAGTGTATCCTGTTTTATAATTGTATATCCCATAGTTTATCCTTATATGACAAAGATAAATTATGGGTATATACGATGTCGATTTTGGAAAAATCTTGCAATTCAGACGAACACTGGAACTACGAATAAACAACTATATATCAATTAGTTGCATTTAATAACAAGTTTACCCTAATTTTATGCAAGTGTATGCAATACCGCTCAAAAGGGCACTGGCTCCACTTATATTTTCATCATTGTAGTCAAGAACTTCAGTTATGAATGCCATATACTCATCATTTTCCATACCGGTCTCAGAAAGCAGGAAGTATGACTTGATGAAATCGGATGTAGCAGCTATTCTCTTATCCATATCCTGATATTCCTTCTTAATCCTTACTTCCGGAAGCGTATTTCTCAGTTCCCTTGCCATTTGGTAATATGCAGGTGACGATTCCACGATATACATTCCTGCATCATGTGAACAGATAACAGACTTCATCTCTTCAAGTGATACCGTTTCACGCATTACGAGGTCAAGAACATGCCATTTTTCTCCACACCTTGCAACCTGACACATATAGAACTTTCCTCCAACATTCGGCATGATGTACACTATCTTCTGTGAATACTGATACTCGACTGAAGGATTGAAGAATCCGAACACGCTTCTGTCAGAATACATGTTGCGTTTACGACGGCTCGAGAACTGGGAATACTCCTCGTACATGATGTCATGTACAACATATCTCAAAGTATCGGTAAGGTGCCCGTGTTCCTCATAGGATTGTTTCGTTACGCTGTCCTTTATCTTTGTCTTGAGGATTGCACCATTAGCATCCTTCTGTACGCTCTGGTAGTCCTCGATTGATACCCTGCAACTATCGTCTATGCTTATGCTGAGGCCGGGCAATGATTTCTCAAAAACAGCATTGACAAACTCACCGGTCATGGATACGGACGGGTTCCTGTTACCCACCTTATCCTCAACAATCCAGTTGTCTTTCTTCAACGTGTCAATAAACAGGTCCATGAATGAACGCTTCTCATCGTCGATAGTGTTGGCGGATTTGGCTGATGCATCACCATGAAGGTAGATTTTACCGTCATATCCTAACTCCTGCAGTCGCTTGGATACCAGTTTCGCGGCTCTTCTTGCGCTGTTGTTCGGGCTTTCAGCCGTGGTCTCGGCAATCTGGTACATATCCTTACCTTTGCTCAAGTCTGCCTGCCAGTAGCCGACAGATATGTACGGTAATACGTTACTATCGACAGAAAGATGAATCGGCAATCCAGGTATGTAACTGTATTCACCGCTGTTCTTTCCTACATTGAACGAACCGAGGAACTCGTTTCCGGTCTTAATTACACCCCACTCTCCCAACGCATACACGTTGTAGTAGTCCGGGTCATGAATACGGTCATGCTCGAAGTCCATCACACACTGCTCATCGTAGTATCCATACGTTCCATCCGGTGAACCGACAACCCAGAAGTTATTCAGGTATGTTGTCTGTATAACTACCATATTTGGAGGATACTCCTCAATTTCCTTAGTTACAGGATTCACTATTGAGCGCCCCTCGTTCATCTTTAAAGACTTCACCTTTGTCAGCTCTGCCGGTATTATCCGGCCGCCAATTTCTACAACCATAGGAACATCATGCAGTTTCTCGTTGTCAAGCCAGTCTTTCTTTATCCAGTGTGTTTCACTGATAGGGTTGAAGTCGGCAATAATCTGCTGCCCCTTCTTACCACGCAGACGCTTACGTATCTGCTTCAGGTCGGCATACTCAAACTCTGACAACTCTTCAAGCTGAACCCTCTTATAGTTACTGATACCCTTAATCTTTTCCGGATCATCCAAACCTGAGAAGTCAATCTTCGCACCGTTATACAGGCAACGGATTACATTCTGGTTGAACTTGAAGTATTGTGTGATTCCTAACAATGATGCAGCTACCTTATAATCCTCATATATGGTTTTGCTGATGGATGCTCCTACCTTTCTCATCACAAGCGTATTCTCACCGTCCTGCAATGTCTGTATCAGCACGCACTGTGCTACGCTGAAAGACTTGCTCGATGATGAACCACCATACAAGATGATGAATCGAAGTGTGGCATCATTCAGATATTTCAGCAGGTAAAATGCATTCGGATTGAGTTTCTTGTGATTTATGAGCATAAATGTTCTATTTTTTAGAATTATGAGAGTATTTTTTGTATAACCTCCGTATTTTTTCTAATACTATCGTTCTATTTTTTAGAATTTACTCCTCTTCTTGGTCAAAACCTATACGAATTTCATTGATATTTCCACCTTGATTACCTCCGATGGAAATCTGTTGTGGCGCGTTCCATCCGTTCATGCTGGCCAGAAGCTTCGCCGCTTCCACCTTACCGTTGAACTCATAGCTTACCTTACCCTTGTCATTGCTTATCTTCTTCATGGCATTTCTCACACGCTTCGGCATCTGGCTTGGGGATTTAAGTTTTATCTTTCCTGTTACAGGATCTACAAGATACAAATCGTTCGGGTCCATCATGACAATATCCATGAGAACCTTTTCCACCTTATCACGGCTAATTTTCGATGCTTCTGCACGTTGGGCCCTCAATTCGTCTATCCTTGCTGAAACCTTGTTACTTGCAAGCATCCGGCTTGCATTGCTCCATATCGTCTCAGGCTGCATCTTTGATGCGTCATAGGCCATCCTGTATGCTTCACTTGCATTACCGTCACAGTCAAGGTAATAATTGCAGAACTTTTCCTGTTTTTCGGTCAATTTCCTGTTGTTCATAGGCTAATGGTTATTAATGCCGACGATGCAGATTACCTGTTTCCGGTCTTTCAGCAAATCGTAGGCTGCTGTTAATGTACTTCCTGTCGTGCAGATGTCATCAAAGAGTATTACTCTCTGTTCCTTAATTGGCCGGAGAAGATAAAACTCAGGATTGATACGTGTCCTGTTGAGGCACTGCATTGCAGATTCATAGAATTTTATTTTCACCCCCTGGGCAATTTTTTGGCAAATGTCAGTGGCGAAATGGTACTCTGTGATGTGCCTGCGCTTCGGTGTGGTAATTATGCACCATTCATCGTCCGGCCGTATCAATGAAAGTATCAGTTCCGTAGCGGCTTCCGAAATGACTTCTGCACACTCACCCGAACTCTTGATTTCCTCAAATTGGATTCCATCCTTTGTCCTTGCAAACAGGGATATGTAATAAAACCCGCCCTTACGGTGGATTCTTACTTTAGGCTGCATGTTGCATAACCTTTCGTATTTCCTCCAGCCGCGGGCGGGTTTGTCCCAGTCATCAATCCTTATCTTTCTACCTTTCCTCACAGCCAAAAACCTTTGCTATCCCTTTACTGACTGAGGTGTAATTCAAAGGTACTGAAAAAATACCTTCATCGACAGATTGTACAGGATTGTCGAATTCTCTCTTTTCGGAAACACACTGAATATCAACGCCATTGTATTTCCTTACTTCTTCCGCAAATTGAAGTATTGTACATGATTCCGGATTGACAATGTTTACCAGCTTCTTGTCAGAACCTATCGCATATATCAACCCGTCCACCACATCATCTATGTAGGTGAAGCACCTGGTGTTCATTCCTCCATTATACAGACTGACCTTTTCCGAATTCATGAGAGCATAGAGAAGAGTCCCTTTCCGCTGGTCAGGTCCGTACACGTTATGAAGGCGTACACCAGTCGCATTCCTACAATAAATTGAAGCATAGACTTCATCAAAATGTTTGCTTACACCGTACATACTTGTCGTGTTGCATGGATTTGCGGTGGAAGAACTGGCATACACCAGTTTCACACCGAAGCGCGTACATCCGTCAGCTATCGCAACGAATGAATCAATGTTGTCACGAAGTATTTTTTCATGATCCGAATTGAAAACGCTGGTCTGTGCGGCAAGATGTATAACAGCATCGATTCCACCCCCGGCCAGAAGGCACGGAACGCCGGCAGCTTCAGTTCCACACACACGGTCGATACCGACCACTTCAACACCACGACTTCTCAGATTCTTGCAGAGGGCTTTACCTATAAAGCCTTCACTGCCGGTTACGACAATTTTCATCATCACAGCTTGTTTAGAATTTTACATAAAACATTCAGTATGTTACCCAGTAACATCACTATTATTATCAGAAGTGCTGTATCCTGCTCAACCATCCCGATGGAATAGCAGAACAGGACAGCCACAATCATAAATATTACTCCTTTGGCCTGATAATGTTCCATCAGGACTTGATATTAAGTTCGTACTCATATCTGCTGACGGTCTTATATCCGGTAACAAGTACACGTTCACCGGAATACAGGCCGGATATGGTGTTCTCAATCACATCAAGAGAAACACGTTCATCAAACTTCAGGAACACCCTTCCTGGCACTCCGCCAGCGACGAATGAGACAAAATAATATGTTCCACGCTCCCAGTAGAACACATATAGGATGAGAAATGAAACTACCACAGAGGACAGATAAACCCAACTTGACGGTACATTAAAATCTCCTAAAATTATCAATGATGATAATACCATTGATACGATTGCCCACTCTAACAGATTAATGAGCAGGCCAACAACTTGTTTTTTCTTTGCTTTCATAAATTAATTTTTGCAGGTTAATAATTCAAAATCATACATTTACTGCAGTGCTTCGCATATTTTCTCTATGCATTCAGCATTTTCTTCGTTTAACCATTCCTTGGCCACATTCCACGCAATACTTTTACTCGCCTTGAAATTATCAATTAGAATACTATGATGCGACAATTTACCTTCTGTAGGTTTCAATCCCGACTCATGCAATTCACATAGTCCGTCATTGAAAAACGTACACC
>ERZ780076.251-NODE-251-length-29651-cov-3.586160_pt1 | contig 29651 bp, 15 predicted proteins | sample MGYA00511022_ERZ780076 | MGnify/ENA primary metagenome ERZ780076 (study PRJEB29588, sample SAMEA2148733) | human gut metagenome | biome: human gut; feature: human-associated habitat; material: faeces | place: Denmark | collected 2008/2010 ... | reverse complement strand
GTCACCCCTTTCTCGTTGGCGGCTTCGGCAGCCATCAGCAGCACGTCCGGATAGCGGATGAGGCGGATGTTTACCCAGAAACCCATACGGCTGTACTTGCGGCGCAGTGTCGGGTCCGTGTAGGCCTTCTTGTTGAAGTAGGCACCCATGGCGGTGGATACGGGTGACTCGCCATAAGGCTGGTTGGTATTCTCCGGTGTAATGGGTTCGTCCGTGCTGTGACGGAAGTAGAGCAATGTGGCGTTCCGGCGCGGGTCGCCCGGCTCAAAGGCCTTGCCCATCAGTGAGGTGGCCATGTGCCAGCCCCATCCCAGGTCCCACTCGCCGGCTCCGCGCACCCCTTGCACCTGGCAGAACTGGCTGCCGATGCTGGCGTCCTCTTTCATGGCGTCGGTGGCTTCACATTGCAGTTCGAAGATGCTCTCACCGCAATTCTCCCCTTCTACGGTGAAGACTTTGTCGACCGGTGTATTCAGGTTGTAGATGCCCGACTTTATCACTTCGGTGGAGGCTGTGTACATATTGTCCCAATCGTTCCGCATCATATAGGTGCGTGCGTGCAGGGAGCGTGCGGCGCCCCAGGTCAGCCGTCCCGTATAGTCGCTGTCCCACCGCAGGGGCAGGCATTCTTCGGCTTCGGTCAGGTCTTTGTCAATCTGTTCGTATATCTTTTCCGCCGTGGTCTTGGGCACGTTGGCATCGGAGGCTTCCACTACCTTGATGGTGACCAGCGGCACTTCGCCAAAGGCGCGTACCAGGTTGAAGTAGCACCAGGCACGGAAGAAGAGCGCTTCGCCGCGGTTGCGGATGGCTTCGGTGTCGTCCTTGTGTCCGCTCTTCTCAATGTCGTCCAGGATTTCGTTGCACTGGTAGATGATTTTGTAGTTCTGTCCCCAATAGGCGCTGAGCGGCCCGTTGGAGGCAGTGTATTCGAAGTCGTCCCACATGGCGGCCTCGTTGCTGCCGTCGCCGGCGTCACTGCCTTTCTCGGAGTCCTCGCTGCGCACCATGTGCACCATAAAAGCAGGAATACCGGCAGTGATGTCGTACGAGCGCATCAGGTAGTAGACGTTGAATATCTTCCCGCCTACAAGGGCGTTGGGAGAGTCATCTTCCGTGAACTGCCCCAGCGGATCGCGGTCCAGGAAGTCGTTGCAGGATGTCAGTGAGAGGGCTGTTGCACCCACCAGCAATGTAAATATGTATTTTATCAGTTTCATAAATTTATATTTTTCATTCCCCGTTCCCTTTGAAGGAGTCGGGGGAGGTTTGAAGTTACTCTTTTTTAGGGGAGAGGCTTTTAGAACGTCAGATTAAATCCGAACGTATAAATCGCCGGCATCGGATAACTGCCGTCGTCCACCCCGAAGGCGATGGCGCTTCCGCCCAGTTCCGGGGTATATCCGGTGTTGTGCTTCCACGTCTTCAGGTTCTGTATGTTCACGTAGAGCTTCAGCGCCTGCATGCCTATCTTCGAAATCAGCGCCTTGTCGAAGTTGTATGCCAGCGACACGTTACGGATGCGGAAGAACGAGCCGTCCTCTATGTAATACTCGGAGTTCAGATTGTTGATGGTATGCTTGGTGTTCAGCAGCGGCTGGGTGTTGCTGGTCCCTTCACCGTGCCAGCGGTCCATGCGTTGCTCCATAAAGTTGAACTGGCTCCAGTTGTAGTTGTCCCAGGTACGGTAAATCTGATTGCCGCCTTGTCCCATCATGTCTACTGCCAGCTCCCAGTTCTTGTAGCCCAGGCCGAGCGTGAAGCCGTAGGTGACATCGGGTGTAGGATTACCAATCATCGTACGGTCTGCCGTGGTGATTTCACCGTCACCGTTCACGTCGCGGAATTTCAGGTCGCCCGGGGTGACGGTTGCCAGTGTGTTCTTGGGAGAGTGCTCAATCTCCTCCTGGGTCTGGTAGACGCCTTCCACCTTGTAGCCGTAGAAGTAGCCGATGGGGTATCCTGCCATTGTGTAGCTCTGCTGCTTGTCTCCGGCTATGATGGAGTAGCCTTCCTGCACGAGGCTCAGTACCTTGTTCTTGATGGTGGCAAGGTTCATTCCGATGTTGTAGTTCCAGTCGCCTATCCGGTCGCGCCAGCTCAAGGCAAGCTCTACGCCCGAATTCTCGATGGAGCCAAGGTTTCCGATACCCGGTACGGTGCCCGAGATGCCCGGCACTTCGGCCAGCAGGTCTTTGGTTTTCTTCTTGTAGTACACCCCTTCAAAGTGCAGGCGGTTGCGGAGGAAGTTGGCTTCTGCACCGGCTTCCCAGGCTTCCACCTTCTCCCAGCGCAGTTTGGGGCGGGGCAGGTAGGCAAGCTGGTAGCCCGGATAGATGGCAGACGGGGTGCCGAACACGGCGGAGTAGGCATTCGTCAGCAACGGTTCGGCGGGATAGGCGCGGTCCAGGTTCTGGTTGCCCAGTGTGCCCCATGAGCCTTTCAGTTTCAGCATATCCAGCCAGGTGATGTCCTTCATCCATGCTTCCTCGCTCATCAGCCAGCCCAGGCCGACGGAGTAGAAGTTCTGCCACTGGTTGCCGGTGTAGGAGAAGGCGGAAGAACCGTCGCGGCGGTAGGAGCCGTTGAACAGGTACTTGCCCTTGTAGTTGTAGAGCACGCGTGCCAGCACGGACACGGTGGAGCGCTCCCACTGCGTACTGCCGTTGGTGGCGGTGGCTGCGTCGCCGATACTTACGTACCATTTGTCGGGATTGTCCGGAATGACCAGGCCTACCCCTTGGGTACGGGCGCCGTTCAGATTCTCGAGCTTGTTGTAGTAGGTGGTGAAACCGGCTGTGGCCGTCACGCTGTGGTCTCCCCAGGAGTTGGTGTAGGTCAGCAGATAGTCGCTCTGTACCTTCATTTCCGTTTCTTTGGCTTGGGACACTCCGGTCTTGCCGTTGCCCAGCGTGGCTATGTCTCCCTCGACGCTTGCGTCATATACCTGGATAACCGGGGTGTATGTCCGTGTGCTGTTCGAGGCATAGTCCAGGGAGAACATGGCCTTGAACTGGAAGTGTTTCAGGAAATCCCATTGCCCGTACACGTTGCCCGAGCCACGGTAGTTCTCGGCTTTCGTGGTATTCGCCTTCAGGTCTACGTCCACCATCGGGTTGTTCATCTGTGCCTTCTGGAATCCGGGCAGTGAGGTGTAGAGGCCGTACTCGGAGTTGAATACATGCGCCACCGGAGCTGCGCGCAGGGCTGTAGCCACACTCTTCGTGTCGGCGGGCAGCATGCGTGCCCCGTTGAATTGGAAACCTACCTTGAGGTTGTCCGTCACTTTATAGTCGTTGCTGATGTTCAGCGTGATTTTGCTGTACTTCTCGTGCTTGATGTTGCCTTGCTCGTAAGCATAGCCCGCACCGAGATAGAAGCTGTTCTTGTCCGAGGCACCCGTGATGCTGATGTTGTTGTTGGTGATGAACCCAGTCTGGAAGATTTCATCCTGCCAGTTGGTGTTTCCCGTCCAGTCCGAGAAGTTGTATTCCGGGTTGCCTTCATTCCTCAACTGTTCGTTGTACAGCAGTTTGAAGCCTTCGGCATCCGTCAGTGCAATTTTGTCGGTGACGGACTTGAAACCGAACGAGCCGTTGATATTGACGCGTGTCTGTCCCTCTTTCGCCTTCTTGGTGGTGATGATAATCACGCCGTTGGCACCGCGCACACCGAAGATGGCGAGCGACGACGGGTCTTTCAGTATCTCCATGGATTCGATGTCCTGCGGATTCAGGAAGTTGATGTTGTCGTTGAACAGTCCGTCCACCACATAGAGTGGCTTTTAGCCGTTGATGGAGTTTGTTCCGCGTACACGGATTTCCGGGTCGGAGCCTGCCTTGCCGGAGTTTATCACCTGCACGCCGGCAATCTTTCCTTGCAGTGCGGATACGGGGTTGACCACCGGCTTGTTGGCGATTTCGTCGCCTTTAATGTTGGTGATGGAGCCCGTAAGGTCTCGCTTCTTGGCGCTGCCATAACCGATGACAACGGTTTCGGCCAGCATCTGCGAGTCGTCTTTCATCTGGACGTTGATTACCGACTGGCTGCCTACCTTGACAGCTTGCTTCACCATGCCTACATAGGAAAAATCCAATGTGTTCTCCGGGGTGGCCTGGATGGAGTACCGGCCGTCTATGTCGGTAATCACGCCATTGGAGGTTCCCTGCACCAATACGGTGGCACCAATCAGCGGGTCACCCAGGGCATCGGTCACGGTACCGGTTACTGTTTTCTCCTGCGCCGATGCGGCGGTACTTGCCAGCAGGCACACCGTCAGAAACAGGTTTCTCAGTCTTCCGGTTTTCTTCTTGGGAAGGTTTAGGTTCTTCTTCATTACATTGATTTTTTAGTGGATAAATCATTCAGTTTCTCCTCTGAACAATCAAAATGCAAAAAAGATTTGGTGACGGTGTTAAAAAAGGGCAGCCCGGTTCTTGCGGACTGCCCTCTTACCTAAAAGCAAAACTATACCTATTTCAACTCAAAACTCGTAGTCTTTACATCGCGGCTGTTGGGTCCAATCATTACGTGGAACTCGCCGGGTTCGTATACATACTGTATGTCGTAGTTGTAGAACTTCAGCAATTCGGGGGTAATGGTGAAGGTCACCTGCTTGCTTTCGCCTTTCTTCAGGTGGATGCGCTCGAAGCCTTTCAGCTCTTTCACGGGGCGGGTAATGCTGCCCACCAGGTCGCGGATATAGAGCTGCACGATTTCATCCGCATCGTAGTTGCCCGTATTGGTCACGGTTACGGAAGCAGTCAGCTTGCCGTCCGCATTCAGCTGCTTGGAGCTAAGCGTGATGTCACTGTACCGGAAGGTGGTGTAGCTCAAGCCATAGCCGAAAGGATACAGCGGGTCATTGCTCACATCCAGGTAGTTGCTGCGGAATTTCTCGAACCATTTGCCTTCTTTCAGAGGACGTCCGGTATTCTTGTGGTTGTATGCCATAGGCAACTGGCCCACATTCTGCGGGAAGGTGGTGGTCAGCTTACCGCTGGGGCAAACGTCTCCGAACACTACATCGGCAATGGCATCGGCAGCTTCGCTACCTCCGAACCATACATTCAGGATGGCGGGGACATGCTCATCCTCCCAAGTCAGCACTACGGGACGTCCGGAGAACAATACCAATACTACGGGTTTGCCCGTTTTCAGCAATGCTTCCAGCAGGTGGCGCTGTGCGTCCGGCATTTCCAGTTCGGAACGGCTGCTGCTCTCACCACTCATCTCGGAAGACTCGCCGAGGGCGGCTACGATGACATCGGCTTGTGCGGCTACTTTCAGGGCCTCGTCCAGCAGTTCTTGGTCATTGCCGCGGGGCAGTTCACGGCCGAACATCGTGGCGCGTGTCTGGTAGTCGGCATCGTACATCAAGTTGCTGCCTTGTGCATAGAGAATGTTGGCCTTGGAGCCGACAGCATTCTTGAAACCTTCCAATAGGGTGCTGTATCTGTCTGCCGTGGCTGCCACACTCCAAGTACCCGGCATGTTGGCGCGGGTGTTGGCAAGCGGGCCAATCAAGGCGATGTTGCCTTTGCGCTGCAAGGGCAGCAGGTTGTCCTGGTTCTTCAGCAGCACGAATGTCTCTGTGGCAATCTGGCGGGCAATGGAGCGGTGCTCGGGAGTGAACACTTCTTTTTCGGCACGCTTCACGTCACAGTATTTGTACGGATTGGCAAACAATCCCAGCTTGTATTTGGCCTCCAGGATGCGTCGACAGGCTTTGTCAATGTCGGCTTCGGTCACTTTGCCTTCTTTCAGAGACTTTTCCAGTGTGCCGATAAATCCGTCGGCTACCATGTCCATGTCTGTTCCGGCGGTCAGGGCACGTGCGGATACTTCCTGCAGGTCGCCGATTCCGTGGTCTATCATTTCGGAGATGGCTGTATAGTCTGTCACCACGAAGCCGTCGAAGCCCCATTGGTTGCGTAGTACGTCGGTCAGCAGCCAGTGGTTGGCAGTGGCGGGTACTCCGTCAATTTCATTGAAGGAGGTCATTGCGCTACCCACACCGGCTTCTACGGCAGCCTTGTAGGGAGGGAAGTATTCGTTGAACATACGGTTGCGGCTCATATCCACCGTGTTGTAATCGCGACCTGCTTCCGATGCACCGTAAAGGGCAAAGTGTTTCACGCAGGACATCATCGCAGTACTGTCGGCAAGATTATTGCCCTGATATCCTTCTACCATGGCTTTGGCAATTGCGCTGCAAAGGAAAGGATCTTCGCCGCTGCCTTCCGCCATACGTCCCCAGCGTGGGTCGCGACAAATATCGACCATCGGGCTGTACGTCCACATCTGTCCGTCGGCAGTCGCCTCAATGGCAGCAATGCGTGCGCAAGCCTTTATCGCTACCGTATCCCATGAACATGCTTGGGCAAGCGGGATAGGAAAAATCGTCTCAAACCCGTGGATGACGTCCATACCTACAATCATGGGAATGCGCAACCGGTTGTTCGCCATATTGAGTCGCTGAAGCTTGAGAACGGTTTCAACGCCCTTGCAGTTGAGTACACCGCCCACTTCCCCTCTGCAGATTTTACTTATGAAATCGTCAGTTTGCTTCGTCCCTGTCACAATTTCTGTCGGGGCAGGAAGTAGGTTGAGCTGTCCTATTTTTTCTTCGATACTCATCTGCGACATTAATTTACCGATGAAAATATCCATCTTTGAATCTTTACTTTGTACAGCCGACACTATTACCAATGATGCTGTTGAGATAGTAATAAGTTTTATGATATTCATGTCTTATATCGTTTTACTTTACATACTTAAATCATCTATCTATCATCTATGTGAGTCAAAACGGACTTCAACGCTCCTCGGAAGCCATACTCGGCTGCGCCGGTCAAAATCCCAATCATTACATGCAGAAGCAAAGTCGCAAAAGTGAATTACACGTGTAGGCATATCCCCGTCATTGCCATATGTGCCCACAGGCACTTCCATCTCATAAGCCATCCACATATCTTCAGGCACAGCAGTTTCGCACAGTTCCACCCTTCCGTCCTTGTCTGTAGGTATGATGCAGGCCTCGTCCACAAACCCGTCATCGAAACGGCTGTCGCGGGCAAATACCAGCGGACCGCGCACCACTGCCTGGTGGTTATGATTCTTCACTACTTTGGTTTGAAGGTCGAATTCCAATGTCACTTCATCGCCCCGCTTCCACATACGGTCCAGGCAGAGATAACCGCCCCGGTGCAGCACTTCCTGCTCTTGCCCGTTGACAAAGGCCTTCGCCCCGTCTACCTGCGAAGGGATGCGCAAGGAGAGTTTAAAGCGTTCGTCCCTCTGCGGTTCCACTCCGATGCTTACCTTTCCGTTTACGGGATAACCGGTCTCTACTTTCAGGGCCACTGCATTTTTCCTGCCCGTCTTCACCGTAGCTTCCATCGGCACATAGAGATTGAGGAATACACCGTCTTCTTTTGTCGCCACCGCCATCTTCGGAATCAGGGCGAATCCCCGGGGACCATTGGCGTTGCAGCAGTTGATGTGCATGCCGCATTGCTCCTCACCCGGCTGTCTGCGTCCTTCCAACGGACTGTACTTGGAAATCTGTCCTCCGTCGTGTTTCATCGAGGCGAACAAGGCATTGTACATCGTCCGTTCAAACTCCTCGACGTAGAGCGGATTGCCCGTGTCGCGCCACAAACGGCTGCAGAACTGCATGTAGGTGAACGTCACGCAAGTCTCCATCGTATGATAAGCCGGCAGAGTCTGCTTGTCCTTGCCTCCATACCAGCACTCGAAGGCCGCACCCGAACCGGCAATGTTTATCTCGTCGCGCCGGATACTCCCGGCCGTACGCTCGGCGGCTTCCTTGTAAAGAGGGTCGTCCAGCACACGCCCCAGTTCTATCAGACCTTCGTAGCAGGACATCATCTCGTAAGCCTTCTGCCCGTTTTCGAACGACCACCACGATGCCGGATAAGCCGAACGTTGCGATACCGGCACATCTTTCAGCGCTTTGGCTATGAGTTGCGAACTGCCCTCCCGCTCGATGCCCGCCACGATGCTTTTGGCAAAGTCGAGGTAACGTCTCTCGCGGGTAATGTCATACAGATAGACCACCGGTTCCAGAATGGAACAACTTGCCATACCAAAGTAATTGCCGGTACGGGCAATGTCGATGTGCTGTTCGTGCAACTGCTTCATCAGGTAATCCACCGAACGCATAGCGGTCTGCAATGCCGCCTTGTCGCCGGTCAGGCGATAGTATGCCACCAAGGCAAGTGCCGAATATTTCCTGCCCCAGATGTCCCAGTTGGTCAGCCGGGCTTCGGGGCTGTAGTTACCTATGTAGCCTTCCGGAGTCTGGGTCTGCATGAAACTCCGCACGCCAGTCTTTATCTGCTCCAGCAACGCAGGGTCCTTGCAATACTCGTAAGACGAAATGGCCCCCAGCAGCCACTTGCCAAAGAATTCGGACTGCCACAGGCTTGTCTCCCCGCGATGACGGAAAGGCTCTACCAGATGCTCCACATCCTGCGATTTCACCCGCTGCTCGATGCAGGTATGAATGCGTCCGCCTACAAAACCGCCAATGCGGATGTCCTCTACCCTGCTCTCCTGCCCCAAAACCGGCAAAGAGCCCCAGGCACACAGTCCTAACAACAATACTCTATAATTCATCGTATATCCATATTTTGATAATATCCATAAAAAACATGCAAGTGCAAACAGTATTTTTTGTCCGAATTTATATACACGCAATCCAACATTCCGCAAACAGCTAAGCATCAACCATTTACGGATCATCCTATCTCAGTCGTATACTTAGGGTATCTCAGTCGTATAGTGAGATACCCTAAGTATACGACTGAGGTACCCTCATTATACGACCTTGCCTGAAAACAATCCATCTTGTAATCTTTTTATACCTTATTCCCCAAAAAGACGAAGTGCATAAAAAAAGACAAATCTCCCCCCGCAATCTTTTCCGGAGAACAGAATACGGAAGGAGATTCTTAGTGTTTGCATCCAATCATCATCCTGCTTTATCAATATCCGGGGTTTTGTTCAATCACACCGCCCGACTCGGTAATCACCTTCGGTGGAATGGGGAACAATACCATGTGGTCCTTGGCTGCGGTACATCCGCGATTTCTGGCAAACTCAATGTATTTACCGAAGCGTATCAGGTCCTGACGGCGCCAGCCTTCCATAAAGAGCTCGCGCCCTCTTTCCATCAGCAGGAATTCTTTAAACTTCTCCTTGCTGGATTGTATATCTGCCGGAATGGTATGCGTGACGCCCACACGGTCGGTAATCTGTTTCAGATAGCCCAGTGCCTTGTCCGTAGGTCCGTTCAGCTCGTTCTCTATTTCGGCCAGAGAGAGGAGTACGTCCGCATAACGGAAAGCCACGATATGCGTATTGCCATTGGAATACTTCTCGGAGTCGTTACACAGATATTTCACCGGAACAGCCCCCTGCTGGATACGGTCATCACTTGCGCCACCTCCCCCGGGACGGGTATAAAGCGTGCCGTCTGCGCTCTTGTAAGAGTCAAATATCACCTCCAAGCGTGCATCTGCCTTGTCGTACGTATCGTAGAACTCCCACGGCATCAGGTAACCTCCCCAACGGTTTGCACCGGATTTATATTCAAAGTCCTTTCCAAAGGTGATACAGTTGGGCGGGAAAGCATAGAAGAAATATTCATTGCCGGCAAGCTCGCCACTCGGAACAGCCCACACCGTCTCATCGTTCATTTCATTGATAAAGATATCCTTATAATCATCAGACAGTTTGTAGCCCATCGTCTTCATACTCTCGGCATAAGGCAAAGCCTTGTCATACTGATGGTCATTCATATATGCCTTCATCAGCAGCATGGTGGCAAGCCCCTTGTTCACACGCCCCCAATTGCCCGTACCGTTGGTCTTGTCATAGAGGTATGGAAGCGATTCCTGCAAATCGCTCACCATCCGGTTGAAATAGGTCTCTTTCGTGGGACGTGGCGTATAACCGATATTGCTCAATTCTTCCGGTTCGAGTACACAAGATACCGGACCGTACAAGTCATAGAAACAGAACATCAGCCATGCACGCAATGTCTTCGCCTCGGCTATCTTGGTAGCCTTTGCCGCTTCGGGCAGACCACCCACCTTCTCCAGCTGGTCGAGAATGAAGGTGCATCGCGTAATGTTACGGCTAATGGTATAAGTCATGAACGTGTCCCAGGCACCTGCCCAGTTGAAATCGTATAAGCGGTTGCCCTGATGGCGGCATTCGTCCGAAGTAAATTCCGAATAAGCCCACCAGCCATCGCCTGCCGCATAGATAGGCATGGCCCAGCCACCGTTTGAATCGTCCCACATACCGCCTGAATTGGCCTTGAAATTAGCATACATCCCTACCACCAACGCATCAATATCTTCTACCGTTTGCGGAAAGTTTGCATTTGTCAGGCTCGAAAATACTTTTTGGTCCAAGTCGCATGAATGGAGCATCATACCCATGCACAAGGCAACCGCCCAACTGATTATCTTTTTTGTTTTCATCTCTTCTTGGTATTTTTAGTTTAGAAATTAATGTTAACACCCAATACGACTGTAAACGGAATGGGGAACGGTGCAAAGTTGGTTCCCATTTCCGGATCCAGACCATCGTAGTTGGTCAGCATCAGCGTGTTCTGCAAATCCACGAATACAGAAGCATCCGAAGCAATCTTATTTCTCTTCAGGAATTTCTCAGGCAGCATATAGGTCAGCTTGATATCCTTGAAGCGCCAGAAATGTACGTTCTTCAGTGTAAAGTCGTGCATGCCGGTCTTATTGTTTCCGCCCGTCACATCTTGTGCAATACCGGGATACCAGCCGGTAGGATTGTAGGAAGTCCATCTGTCCTTTACGCGTACACTGGTGTTATCGTCGCCGATGCCTCTGAAGTGCCATGCATCGTGTGATTTTCTGCCCAATACACCATACGTGTCAATATCCAGCATCCAGTTTTTGAAGCGCAGGCTGGCACCCAGACCGAAATTGGCCTTCGGATCCCACGTACCCAATTTCACGATGTCATTATCATCCATCACGCCGTCTCCGTTTACGTCCACATACCTCAGATTACCCGGTTTGGCATCCGGCTGGAGCACCTTGCCATTCGAAGTATAGGCTTGCACCTCTTCCAAAGAGTGGAAAATCCCATTGGTTTTCCAGCCGTAAATCGGACTAAGGTCATCTTTTTCCTTCAGCCATGGGCTGATAGCCACTTCCGGATTACGTTCCACCCACTTGGAACGGTTATGCGCCACATTGGCATACGCCGTCAGCGTCCAGTCTTTCTTATCGATGAGGGTACCTTTCAATGACACCTCGATACCTTGGCTTCGGGTAGAACCTACATTCTTGGCAATATTCGTCACCATACCGGTCACGGGAAGCGGAGTGAAATTGAGCAAATCCTTGGCTGTACGCACGTAGTAGTCCACACTACCGGTCAAGCGGTCATCGAAGAAACCGAAGTCGAGTCCGGCATTTATGGTAATGTCCGTTTCCCACTTCAAATCCGGATTACCTTGCTGTTTCTGAATGATACCCTTATGATAAACTCCACCGAAGTAGTAATAGTCACCGTTAATGGCATTGCCATACGTAGTCAGCGAATAAGTACCGCCGGTCAGGATGCTTTCGTTACCGGATGTACCGTAACCGGCTCTCAACTTCAGGAAGCTCAAAGCGTTAAAGTCTTTCATGAATTTCTCCTCAGAGATAATCCATGCAGCGGAAGCACCGGGAAACCATCCCCACTTGTGGTTGTCGGCAAATACGGAAGAGCCGTCGTTACGGAGCGTAACGCCCAGTATATAGCGGTTCTTGAAGGTATAGTTCAAACGGCCGAAGAAAGAGAGCTTGTTGCGCCAGGTCTTCCACGAGCCCAGATTGCTTCTTTCAAGGTCGGCCGTAGAGCCGATGTTGTTATTCTCGTACACATCCGTAGGAAAGTTGTAGCCCATCACGTTGTGCGCCTTGGAAGTGGTGATGTAGTATCCCGTACCCACCACTGCATTCAGGTGATGATTCTTGGCGATGTCCTTGTCGAAAGTCAGGTATTCTTCTATTCCGTAGTTGTCGTTGAACGAATCGGAGAAACCACCGTAGTTCTTTTCTATCTGTGCCGGCAACTTAGCCTTAGATGAGCCGAAAATCTCGCGGTTCTCGTCTGTCTTGTCCACGCTCAACTGCACGTTTGCCTTGAGCCACGGCAGGAATTTCACTTCCAGATTGGGCGAGAACATCAGGCGCTTTGTCACAGTCTGGTTCTTGATGTGGAACCAAACGGCCGGATTAGGCGTCAGCGGAGAGATGGAAGTGGTCGTATTTCCGTTTTCATCGTATAGCGGCATGTTCGACGGGAAGTAAATGGCAGCGTTGGTCTGCACCGCCTCATTGGCATTCGAATGGGTGCCCGCATCTCCCGCCGACGGATTGTTTGCCGACAAATGGGAGTACATGCTTGCCACGCTCAGCTTGACGTTCTTATTGAAGTTGGCCTCAAAGTTGAGACGGCCGCTGAAACGTTTCATGTCACTGACCTTCAGAATGGAATTCTGGTCGTAGTAGTTGAACGAAGCATAAAGCCTGAACTTCTCCGAACCGGCATTGATAGCCACATTGTGATTATGGATAAGTCCGGTACGCGTAATCTCGTCCACATGGTCGTAAGTCTGCGCATTGCGTATTTCCTCGGCCGTAAATGCCTCTGCCCACCCCGAAGCGGGAGCCGGTTCCGTACCGTAAGGGAAGTAGTTGCCGCGATAGAGGAACTGCTCCATTCTGGAAAGGTTGACGTTGGTCATGTATTCCTGAGCATTGAGTACGTCATAATATTTGCTCAGCCCCTGCACTGAAAAAGAGCCATTGTAAGAGATGCGGGGCTTTCCGGCCTGTCCTTTCTTGGTGGTAATCAGAATCACACCGTTGGCAGCAGACGAACCGTAAATGGCGGCAGCACTGGCATCCTTCATCACATCGATGGAAAGGATGTCATTGGGATTCAACGTAGCGAGCGGACTTCGGTCGGCACCGTCGCGCAAGCTCAGCTGGTTGGGACCTCCGTTGGAAGCCTTGTTTCCAGTGCTGCTTATCACTACCCCGTCAATGACGTAAAGCGGAGAATTCGAACCGTTGGGCGAAAGGTTTCCACGAATGTTCACGCTCATTCCCGCACCGGGCTGTGCAGAGTTTTGCGTAATGGTAAGACCGGCCACCTTGCCTTGCAGCAGATTGTCGGCACTCACCGCATTGGGCGCTTCAAGCTCCTCGGACTTTACGGAAGAGATGGCACCCGTCACCGAGCGCTTCAATTGTGAACCATATCCCACAACCACCACTTCTTCCAGCAACTCGGCATCGTCCTGAAGAACGACGGTATATTCCGACTTCGAGTCTACCGGAAAAGCGTAGGTCTTGAAACCGATAAACGACACCTCTATCACCTGCCCTGCTCCGGCAGAAATCGTAAAGCGTCCGTCTATATCCGTTATCACACCCGACGTAGTGCCTTTCACTATCACGTTGGCACCAATGACCGGTTCACCGGTCTTGTCTTTCACCACTCCAGTCACATTTCTTTTTTGTTGTACAACTTCCGTTCCATCTGCTGGAGGATTTACGGCTTCTGCGTGTAAGCCCTGAACCGAACCGAATGAGAACAGACCTACCATTCCCACCATCTGGAGAAAACGGCGGCCACGGTATGTTCCGTTCAGGATTGTGCTTACCAAAAGCGTTTCATGCTTTTTCATAATACGAATGTATTTAAGAATTAATTAAAAAAATTTTGCTGCAAACTTACCTGCAAAAAAGATTAAAAAAGGATAATTGCTCTTCAAAAAAGGCAAATATCCGCTCATTCATGCGTTTTGAACAGTTTGTTTTCATCCTTCACCACCTTCACCTTTTCCCTCAACCTGCCTATCCACAAGCTTTTCCGGTGAAACCGGTTTTACCCTATGCCGCTTTCCCGATGAAACCTCTTTTCTTCGCACTTCCAATTCCCGACAACTCCAAAAACATCTGCAGTTCAAATCTGTTTCACTATAATATAACTATGTATAAATCAACAGATAATTACTGCAAAATTCTGCAATAGTTTTGCAGTAACACTGCAACCATACTTGCAGTAACGCTGCAATAGTTTTGCAGTGACGCTGCAACAGTTTTGCAGTGGCGCTGCAACTAACTTGCAGTAGCGCTGCAACCAATTTGCAATGATGCTGCAAATCGGTTACAGTGAAGTTCGCCGCCGGCAATTGACAACTCCCGAAACATAAACGCGAGAGCGAACACAGAATTAAACCGGTTTCACCGGAAAAGCCTATGAATAGAGGGATTGAAGGAAAAGGTGAAGGAAGTGAAGAATAAAAAAAACGCTTTTATTCCATTTGGTTTACTCAAGTTTCACAAGCTCACTTCCGTAGCAGACTACGAATACCTTGTCAACATAAGAAGTCGGGCTTGCGAAACTTAAAGGCAGGCTATCGTTTGCATTTTACTAAAAAAGCAATCCGAAAACGGGATTAAAAGACACCCCCTATTTACCGGTACGTTGAACCACCTCCTGATACAACCGGTCGAAAGCAGGTTTCAGATGGCAGCTTCCGGTCTTTACACCCGGCTGGAATCCGTTCTGGTTGTAAGTGGCGTCTATTTTCTTCATCAATACCTGGAGGGCCTTGGCATGAGAAGCGGCTTTCTCCAGTTCCGTCTTTTTGCCGTCACACTGTGCCGCCAACATGCACAGCACTTCTCTTCCATATTCACCCAGCAACTTAAACTGCATCAGCCAAGGGGTTATTTCCTTGATTAATGCCGGATTTTCATCGGAAGCCAGCAGCAGGTCGGCAGAAGCAATCATACGTTCGCATTCCTCGGTTACAGCCGATGCAGCGGCGACCTCCCGCTTTCCTTCGCGGCAATAAGCATCCAGCAACCGTTCCAAAGCAGGACGAATCTGTTCTGACTCTTCACGACGGAAATCATGTTCGTTCCCGCCAAGGTCGGAATTGTGTGAGGCAAAGACCTGAAGAGCTGCGGCATGGCCGGGCATCAGGTACCGGACAGCTCTTCTCCACGATGCATCACTCTTGTAGGCATCCATGTTCCAAGCATAATCGGCTATACTGAAAAGGGCGATTTTTGAAGCCTCGGCATGTTCCATAGGGTTGGATATAAAAGCACTTATATCGTCATCGATATCTGTCCCATTGCCATAGACAGCCCCCAGCAAAAGGCGGTCGCGCACATAGTCGGACACGGGGAAATTCCACCAAATGAATGCTTTGCGCTTCAACAGCGGATTGACAAACTGCATCGTAGGCTTATCAATACAAGCCACCACTTTATCGCCCGTCCACAAGATGCCTATGTCCGGATGAAGCTTGCCGCCCAGCGTCGCGAGATAACCTCCCTCGAGCTTAGTCCACAGACGGTTGTACTCCGTAGGACACATCAGCAACGGAGCAACATCCCCTTTCACTTTGACGAAGTTATGATAAATATCATTCAACAGCTCCACCTGCTTCTCCGCCGATGTCCCTTCGCCGGAAATATCATCAAAGAAAACGGCAAAGGCCCTTATCCCCAAACGATACATGCTTTCGAACTTTTCCATCAACAAATCACGGTCTTCCGTATTCCAGCGAATGTCCTTTCCCGGATGGATAGCCCAATAGAAAAGCACTTCGTTCCGCCGCGCACATTCCACCAGTTCTTTCAGCTGTTCGGCTTCCTGAGCAGGATAGGGCTTGCGCCAGTTGGGCGAACTGTGGTAAGGGTCGTCCTTAGGACCGTAAATATAGATATTCATCTTGTTGCGGCCATAGAAATCAAGCTGCGACAAGCGTGCTTCCCGGCTCCAGGGAACGCCATAGAAACCTTCCACCACACCACGGTAGGGTACGTCGGGATAATCCGTCACCTCCACCAACGGCAGTTTGGGCAATGCAATCAGTTGGACCAGCGTCTGCACACCGTAAAAAACCCCTCTACGGTCGGCACCGGCAACAACAATACCTTCCTTGTCTATCTTCAGATAATAACCCTCTGCCTGTTTAGGGATACGTGCTGCATACTTCCTCACAGACTTATCCCCCTTCATACCGATACAAACGGAAAAATCGGCAGTCACCGCAGCATCCGGAAAAAGACCGGCCAACAACTGCTCCGCCGCACTTCCCCGCAAAGTGGCTCCTACCTGCAAACTATATCTTGCAGGGATAAAAACAGAATCCTCACTTCCCACATATTTCTGCGGAGTGGGCTGGAGGTGAAAACCCTGCGCATCGGCTTCCGCCCATGAACAGAGAAACAAGATGCACAAAAGCAATACCATGTTTTTCATCAATACCATATTTTTTTAAGATTCATACTCACAGCAGAAGCACACGCAACTGCCGGATGCAAAATAAGGGCATTTTCCATGGAAAAAAGAAGAAATTCCGACCGAAAAAGGAGAATTTCCGCATCCATAAGGCAACTTCCGTGCCGATTTCAATCATCATTCGCATGTGGCGTCCCCGACGGCTTGCGCAACAGCGTATCCTGCCTTTGCGGACATCCCAGTATCGGAATACCGTCTTTGTCCCACTCCACCTTCTGCATACAGACTTCATACTTCTCTAAAGAAATGAACATATCTTCCAAGTCCTTACGCACCTTATACAGATAGTAATACTCCGTCTCGTCCGGCGAGGGTATGAAACAGACGATGCTGGGAGCATAGAGTTTATCGGTGGTGTTCGAGCTGAATACCGGAACCGGGCACTTCTTCCATGAAGCGGAATCAAGCAAATCGGCAGAAGCATCGGCCATCAGCATGCCTTCACAATAATAAGGGGTCCAACGGCCACTGGCAGCATAATAGAGCAGAATCTTGTCTTGACGAAGCGACCTGAACACCTGAGGACACTCATTCACATAAATCGGATAAGCCGTGCGGTTGCCGTCAATACCTACCCACTGGCACTCCCACTCATATTCGGGCCTCGATATCAGCACGCGCTCCGAAGACAAAGTCCAGGGATTCTCCATTTCGGCAATATAGATACACTGGTTTTCTTCATAAACCCTGCGGGAAGGCCAGCCGCACCACACCAGATACAAACGGCCGTCCTGCTGGAATACCGTAGAGAACATGGCCACATGATTCTCCTTATCGGTGTCAATGCGCCCTTTCAGCCTGAACGTACCCTTCAGCGGATCGGGCGAATCATTCTCCAGCACATAGATACAACGATTATCCAGGTTATTGTCATTCCCGGTGAAATAAACATACCATTTGGAATCAATGTAGTGCAATTCGGCATCATCTATGTTTCCGACAGAAGGATCGGCAGAACTCCACACATTCTTGAATTCTTTCTCCTTGAGCAAAGTGGCATCCTCAGCCGCACGCAGGTATATACCCGACATCCACCCCTGGATGCAATAATACATACCGTGATGAAACAAGACATGACACCCCAGAAAACCGGTAGAAATAGGATTGACATAGCACTGCAAAGAGTCTACTCCGTCCACGTTTTCAGAACGCTTTCCCGAATGGCAGGAACTGAACCACCCGACAAGCAAACAAAGAAAAGCACACTTGATTCTCATCATACGGAAATCATTTAATTTAAGGTATATATACTCAAACAGAAATATCCTGCGACTATTTCCGTTTGGCTCCAAATCTTCCAAAGCCGTCGCAAAGTAATGGATTTTATTCTTAAGAAAAAGCAGCTGAAACAAAATTCGCCTTTTTTGGTCAGTTTTTATCCTTTCATAAAGACGAATTGGAGCACCTTTGCCCAAATTCCGCACGACAGACGGAAACAACTATAATTTATAAACAACAGATTGTTATGAGAATGAAAAAATTGGCGTTAGCATGTGCTTTGGCATTAGGCCTGCAAGCCCCCTCCCTCGCCCAATGGAAACCGGCAGGCGACAGAATAAAGACGGAATGGGGAGAGAAACTGGACCCTGCCAACGTTCTGCCGGAATATCCGCGCCCGATGATGGAACGAAAAGAATGGAAAAACCTGAACGGACTGTGGGACTATGCCATCCGCCCGTGTGGAGAAGCAGAACCGAAAACCTACGACGGCGAGATATTGGTGCCCTTCGCCGTAGAATCATCGCTATCAGGAGTAGGCGTGCACTTGGAAGACAGTCAGGAATTGTGGTATACACGGCAATTTGAAGTACCTGCCGGATGGAAAGGGAAAAGAGTACTGCTGCATTTCGGTGCCGTAGACTGGAGAGCCCATGTGTGGGTGAACAACACCAGCGTAGGCAAGCACGAAGGCGGTTATACCCCTTTCTGCTTCGACATCACCGATGCACTGCAAAAAGGAAGCAACAAACTGACCGTACGTGTATGGGACCCCACCAACAATGGTCCGCAACCCGTAGGAAAACAAGCCAACCGCCCGCAAGGCATCTGGTATACAGCCGTCTCAGGCATCTGGCAGACTGTGTGGCTCGAACCGGTAAACGAAAACCATATAGCCTCTATGAAAATCACACCCGACATCGACCTCAACCGGCTGCGGATTGAAGCCCGGACCGGTGAAGGCGAATGGAAAAAAGGATGCCGTCTGGAAGCGGAAGTATATGACAACGGCAAACTTGTAGCCTCGGGAGCAGCCATCCGTGGGGAGGCCATAGACATCACCATACCCGGAGAAGTAAAGCTGTGGTCGCCCGACACACCTTTCTTATATACACTCAAAGTACGTCTGAAACAAAACAGCACGGAAACGGATGCGGTGGACAGCTATGCAGCCATGAGAAAGTTCTCGTCCAAGCGCGACGCAAGCGGTGTGATGAGAATGCAACTGAACAACCGCGACCTGTTCCAGTTCGGCCCGCTGGGCCAGGGCGGGTGGCCCCGCCGGCCTCTATACCGCCCCCACGGACGAGGCTCTGATTTACGACATACAGAAGACGAAAGACTTCGGCTTCAACATGATTCGCAAGCATGTAAAAGTGGAACCCGCACGCTGGTACGCACACTGTGACCGGATAGGCATCATCGTATGGCAAGACATGCCCAACGGCGACAAAATGCACGAATGGAACCAACGTGACTACTTCACCGGTGCCGACCTGACCCGCACTCCGCAATCGGAAGCCATTTACTTCAAGGAATGGAAAGAGATTATGGATTACCTCTACTCCTACCCCTGCATCGGCGTATGGGTACCCTTCAATGAGGGATGGGGACAGTTTAAAACAGAAGAAACAGCCAACCTGACCAAACAATATGACGGCACCCGACTGGTGAACGCTGCCAGCGGTGGCAACCATTATACATGCGGTGACATGCTGGACATACACAGCTATCCGGGTCCCGAACCGTTTCTGTATGATGCCCGACGGGCCAACGTGATAGGAGAATACGGCGGTATAGGCTATGTAGTGAAAGGGCACGTATGGGAGGCCGACCGCAACTGGGGATATATCCGGTTCAATACCTCAAAAGAAGTAACCGACGAATACGTGAAATATGCGCAAGAATTGAAGAAACTCGCCCTGAAAGGTTTCACCGGTGCGGTATATACACAGACCTCGGACGTAGAAATCGAAGTGAACGGCCTGATGACGTATGACCGTAAAGTAATTAAAGTGGACGAAAAGCGTATCAGGGAAATCAACCTGGAAATTTGCAATTCTCTCAAATAAATTCTATTTTCGCCATCACTATGAAAAGACTGTTTCTCATATTGTGCTTTCTTATCGGAATATCCGGTTATCCGGCCACTGCTGCCGAAATATTATCGGTAAGGAGGCTCAATGTGGAAAACGGTCTTTCATACAATACCGCCACTTGTTGCCTGCAAGACAGCTACGGCTTCATCTGGATCGGTACGGAAAACGGCCTGAACCGCTACGACGGCTGCAACAATCGGATATACCGCAGCAGCAACCATAAGCACTCCTTGGGCAACAGCCACATAAAAACACTTGCAGAACTAGACCAAGAGTTGTGGGTAGGAACCGAAAACGGCATCTATATCTACCGCCATGCCTCGGATGATTTCTCACACTTCGACATCACCACACAATTCGGCGTCATCATCAGCAGCGAAATACGAAAAATAGTCAAGACACACAACGGCCTCATGTGGATAGCCACCATAGGCCAAGGGCTCTTTATCTACAATCCCCAAACAAACACAATGAAACAGGATTGCGTATGGAACTCCTTCATCAACGACATCTGCGAAGACGAGGACGGCCGTGTCTATGTACTTTCGCGCCAGAAAGGATTGATGATATATGATGAAGACGGAAACCGGAAACCCGCCGACACCCCCTTGGCCGAAATTGCCGAAGGCACCGGAATAAACTTCCTGCAATGTATCGGCGGCAACCTCTGGTTCAACCAAGGCAGCAAGCTGTACTGCTACCAGAAACTGCTGGGAAAAACCGAAGTGTATGAAACAAACGGAAAACGGTTCGGAACCATCTTCTGCCTCATCAAGTATAGAGAGAAAAGCCTGCTGATAGGAACAGACAAAGGAATTTTTGCCCTGCAACTGCCACAATGCACCTTCGAAGAAATCAATCTGCCCACCAGCTTCCTGAACATCAAGCAACCGCATATCAATGACCTTATGTGCGACAACGAGGGCAACTTCTGGATAATGACCAACTACAATGGAGTGGAAATCATCAACAACCAGCTGAAACGCTTTGAATTTTATACCATTCCCACCACAAACACACAACCGGAAACCGGAAGGACTGAAATAAGAGCCTTCTATGAAGACAATCAGAAGAAAATATGGCTGGGCACCGATAAAGGCTTGTGGATATTCGACCCTGCCAGCAAGAACCTCGAAGAATACCGACCTGAAAACATGCCGCCACACCGGCCTGACATCTGCTGCCTGCTGCCAAGCAAGGAAGATCTGTGGATAGGTACTTACAAAGAGGGCATCTACAGACTGAACATGAACACCGGAAAATGGAAAAACTACCGCCACTCACAACAAACGCCACATACAATACCCAGCAACGACGTATTAAGTCTGTATCAAGGACATGATGGAACCATATACGTAGGCACAAATATCGGCCTATGCCGATACCGTGCAGAAACTGACAATTTTCTGCCTATCATCCAAGTGGGGGCAATGACAGCGGTAACGGACATTCTGGAAGATTCACATCAACACCTCTGGATAGCCACCTCAAACAGCGGGGTTTTCAAGATGATAAACCTCAATGCGGAAAGCACTGTGTGGAATCATTATAAAAAGACAAATCAGAATACCAACAGCATTATCAGCAATTCCATCACAAGTCTGTTCGAAGACAAAGACGACCGGATGTGGTTCGGCACCAATGAATCGGGCATATGCCGTTTTTCCGAAGCAACCGGACATTTCTCAACCCTTCTTCCCGGCAGCCGGACACCGCTGACCGGCAACATGGCATGTGCCATCAGGCAAGACCGCGACGGAGATTTATGGGTGTCGAGCAATAACGGTATTTACCAGATTCCCCAAGATAACCGAAAAGATATCAGGCAGTTCACGATGAACGATGGCCTGCAAAGCAATCAATTCCTGCCCAAGGCATCGCTGCTCTCTTCAGACAACAAACTCTATTTCGGCGGTATCAACGGATTCAATATCCTGACCCCCGAAGACATTAAGAACAATCCATATATTCCTCCCGTATACATCATGGAGATAGGCTTCCCCCACATGAGCGACAAGGAGGGACAAACCGACTTTGGCAATGCACTCTATATGCGGAAAGAAATACGGTTGCCGTACGAATACAACACTTTTTCCCTACGGTTCGTGGCCCTCAGCTATGAAGAGCCGCTTAAAAACCAGTACAAATACCGCCTGAAGGGTGCCGACAAAGAATGGATTGCCAATACCTCCAGCCACTCGGCGTCCTACACTCACCTGCCGCCCGGAGAATATGAATTCCAAGTGAAAGGAGCCAATAATGACGGCTTGTGGAACGACCGGACGGCTTCGCTGCGCATCATCATCACTCCCCCGTGGTGGCTGAGCATACCGGCCTACATAACTTATGCGCTGGCACTCTTTTTCATCATCGGATATATCACCTATCGCTGGAGGATGCACGTCAAACGCAAGTACCATCAAATGATGGAAGACTTCCGCATCACACAAGACAAGGAAATCTACAAACAGAAGATAAGTTTCTTCATCAATCTGGTACATGAAATACGTACCCCACTCAGTCTGATATGCCTGCCACTAGAGAAATTGCGCGACGGGAAGATAGAGGAACATGGCAAACATCTCACCCTGATTGAGAAAAACGTCAGCTATCTGCTCGAAATCACCAACCAGCTTCTTGATTTTCAAAAGATAGAGAACAAAAAAATGAAGCTCGACCTGAAAAGACATGATATAAATGCAATCATAAAAGACATCGCCGAACAATTTAAAGATGCGGCATCCATCAAAGGCCTTGAGCTCTTCGTCAGCCTACCTGCACCCGAAATGGAAGCCATAGTTGACAATGACATCATCCGTAAAATCATGGTCAACCTGATGAGCAATGCACTGAAGTATGCCGCATCAATGATTGAACTGAGCCTGAAGGAATCTGACGGGCACATTGTCATTTGTGTCAGCAACGACGGTCCCCGGATTCCCGAAGGACAAAAGGAAAAGATATTCCAAATCTTCTATCAAATACCGGATGATAAAAAACAAATGCCAGGAACCGGTATCGGACTTGCTTTCTCCAAATCACTGGCAGAATCCCACCAAGGCACTCTGTCCGTAGAGAACCTGCCGTCGAGCGGATGTTCGTTCATCCTCTCACTACCCCTGAAGAGAGCTACGGAAAAACTTCCGGAAACGGAAAGCCATCCGGAAAGCGAAGGGTTTGAACCGGACCTGCCCCAGACAAAGAACAAACGCCACACCGTGCTGATTGTAGAAGACAACATCGAATTGCAGAATGAAATACGGGAAGCACTGGAACAATGGTATAAGGTATATACTGCCGGCAACGGAAAGGAAGCGCTGGAAAAACTTGAAACGAATGATGCCACAGACGTTATCGTCAGCGACGTCATGATGCCCGAGATGGACGGTATAGAGATGTGCCGCCACATCAAGACGAACCTTACTTACTCACACATCCCCATCATCCTATTGACAGCCAAGACCAATCTGGAATCAAAGACAGAAGGCATGGAGAACGGTGCGGAGGTATATATGGAAAAGCCGTTCAGCATCAAGCAACTGCACAACCAGATAGAAAATCTGCTGAAATTGCGTTTGGCCTTCCACGAGCTGATGCTCCGTTCGGCAGGAACCACACACGAAACGCCTATATCGGAATATATTCAGTCCGAATGCGACATCACCTTCATGAAAGAGGTGGATACTGCCCTTACAAAACATCTGGACGAGGAAAGTTTCTCCGTAGACAATCTGGCCGATGCCATGAATATGAGCCGCACGAATTTCTACCGGAAATTAAAAATGCTGACCGGAATGGCTCCCAATATCTATATCAAGAACTTCAGGCTCAACCAGGCAGCCGAACTGCTTGCCCAGAACATGCGCATCAACGAAGTGATGTTGCGCGTAGGATTCATGGCCCCATCCTACTTTGCCAAATGCTTCAAAGCCAAATTCGGCAAACTGCCCAAAGAATATCAAAACACCATCAACAAGCAAGAATGAGGAATCTGCTTGTGAAAAAACAAATATACATTGATATGAAACCACTATCACAGAAGCTCCGGAAAACCGGCTTATCCCTCCTTTGGGGCACAACAGTGTGGCTGTTCTGGAGGATAGTCTATCCGGGCCACCTCCAATACCACGAGCAATACCAACTTTTTTTGTTCGACATGGAATATTGGAAAGAAAGAATCGCCATCCCCGGCGGAATGGCCGACTATATAAGCGAATTCCTGGTGCAGTTTTATTATCATACGTGGATGGGTGCCACTATGCTGGCACTCTTGTTCATAGGGCTGCAACTCCTGACATGGAAATTAGCAAAAAGACAAGGAACACCGGAAGTGTATTACCCGTTGAGTTTCCTACCGGCAATAGCCGTATGGCACTTTATGTGTGACGAAAACGCCATGTTGTCGTTTGTGGTGGCCCTGCTGATGACATTGGTTGCCAACTATTTCTACACCTTCCTGCACACCAAATGGAAACGTGCGATGTACGTGCTGGTATGTTTCCCTGTCCTTCTTTGGATGGCGGGAGCAACACATCTCATCTTTATGGGCTGGATTATCATCAGCGAACTGCACACCTGCTTCAAAAAAAGGAAATTCCTCCAAGGAATCGGAATCGTGGTAGGGATGTTCGCATTGAAAGCCACCTGCACGCTATTGATAAGCATGCAAGTGCAGAACCCCATCTACCAGCTAAGCGGATTTCTCGGCTACTACCGTTTCCCTGCGGTGATTCCCCGGATGGAAATGACAATCATCCTTCTGTTCACCGTGCTCCCCTATCTGCTGGCCCGGCTCCCCCGGACGCACAAGCATGTATCTCTATATATGGCCTTACAGAGCATGGCATTAGTAGCAATAAGTTATCCCTATATTCTTTCAAGCTGCAATTTTGATAAGGAAGAGGCAATGGAGTACAATCAATTGGCAAGAAACCGGCAGTGGAACCAAATCATAGGAAAAGCGGAAAACAAGTCCCCGGTTTCCCCGCTCAGCGTAACTTGCCTGAATCTGGCTCTGAGCAAGACCGGACAACTGGGCAACCGAATGTTCGAGTTCTACCAGAATGGGACGGAAGGCCTGATAGCCAAGTTCCAGCGAAACTTCGTCACTCCGCTTCCTACGGGCGAAGTATTATACCATCTGGGGATGATTAACGACGCACAGCGTTTTGCCTTCGAAGCCATGGAAGCCATTCCCAACTTCCGCAAAAGCGGGCGCTGCCTCAAACGGCTGGCCGAAACAAACCTGATTAACGGACAGTATGAAGTGGCGGCCAAATACCTGCGTATTTTAAGCAAGACACTGTTTTATAAAGACTGGGCAAAAAACACGATGACCTATCTATACAATGAAGAGAAAATCGACGCACACCCGGAATGGGGACGGTTGAGACAAATGCGGTATACAGAGAACTTCCTGTCCGGAAGCCACAAAACGGATATCCTGCTGGCACGCTTGTATGAACAAAACCCGCAGAACCGGACGGCTCTTGAATACCTGCTGGCATATACACTGCAAAAACGCGACCTGAAAGGCTTCATGAATTACTATCCTTCAGACGCAAATATCAATCATGAACCCATTCCGCGCAGTTACCAGGAAGCGCTGGCATATATATGGGGACAGACTCACAAGGATTTCCGGGACATACCTTGGAAACTGTCTCCGCAAGTAATGCAGGATTGCAAAGATTTCATGCGGATTTACACATCACAACCGAATGGGCGGCAAATACTGCAAACTCTGTATACCGGCACATTCTGGCATTATCTGTTATTTCAAAAATAGGATAAAGAATGAAGAAGCATTTGATTTGCATACTATCAGTATGGTTGCTGACAACCTGCAGCCATCCGGTAAACAATCCGGAGAAGACGGAAGAATGGCCGGAAATCTATCCCGACTACATAGGAGTGACAATACCCGCCACCATTGCTCCGATGAATTTCGACTACATCGGCGGAAAACACGACCGCATAGACGTAATCGTAACGGGAAGCAAATTCGGAGAAATACACGTAAATGCCCGGACAGCCTCCTTTCCGGAGGACGAATGGCACAAACTCCTGGAATCCAACAAGGGAGACAGTCTGTTGTTTACAGTATCTGTCAAGAACGAAAACAAATGGAAGCAGTACCGCCCTTTCTCCATGTATGTCAGTGACGCTCCCATAGACTATGGAGTGGTATACCGCAAAGTCATTCCGGGATATGAAGTATATAGCAAAATGGGTATTTACGAACGGAACCTTTCATCCTTTGAAGAACGCGTTTTGCTGGAAAATGCGATGGTACCGGGCATGTGCCTGAACTGCCATGCCTTCAACCGGACAAATCCCGGTCACCTAAGTCTGCATATACGCGGACAGCACGGTGCAACCCTCATGCAGATAGAGGGAAACCGCGAACTTCTGGATACCAAGACAGATTCCACACTCTCCGCTTGTGTCTATCCCTATTGGCATCCGGAAGGAAAATACATAGCCTATTCGGTAAACCGGACCACACAGTCCTTCCACACAGCCAAGGTTGAACGCATCGAAGTGATGGACATGGCCTCGGACATATTAGTATACCAACCGGAAACGCACGAACTGCTGCTTTCTCCCCTACTGCAGAAAAAAGAAGTTTTTGAAACCTTCCCCGCATTCTCGGCAGATGGAAAGAAACTGTATTTCTGCTCGGCAGCGGGTAAACCGATGCCCGAGAAATACGATGAGATACGCTATAGCCTTTGCTGCATAGACTTCAATCCGGACAACGGCACGTTCGGTGAACGGGTAGACACGCTGATAAATGCAGAAGACCTGAAAAAGAGCGTTTCCTTTCCACGTCCTTCATACGACGGGAAATACATCATGTTCACATTATCCGACTATGGGAACTTCTCCATCTGGCACAAGGAAGCAGACCTATGGCTGCTGAACCTGCAGGACGGTACCATGCACGCCATTGAAGAAGCAAACAGCACCAATACGGAAAGCTACCACAGCTGGAGCAGCAACTCACGCTGGTTCATATTCAGCAGCCGACGTGACGACGGGCTATATACCCGCCTCTATCTGGCATACATAGAACCGGACGGCCGCGTATGCAAACCTTTCATGTTGCCTCAGGAGAAACCGCTGGAATATTACGACCGGCTGATTTACTCTTACAATGTACCAGAGTTTACAAACAAACCGATACAGCCGGAACCCCGTAAGATAGAAAATGAAATCGTATCAAATAAGCGTGTAAAGGTAAAAATACGTAAATAGCGGTATTACCATTATTGACTGGAATGCAAAACAAGGGCCTCCAGTTGTCAAGCCTCACGTACTTCAACCACTTTCGTTGCTACCGCATATTCATCCGGGAAAATTTTGCTTCCCATTTCATTAGCCCATGCTTTAGTGAACTCTGCACCTGCGTAGACAATAATGGCAGAATAATAAATCCATGTAATAAAAACAACCATGAATGCCGCTGCACCATAAATAGTTCCTACATTCGCAATTCCGATGTAAAAGGATATTCCCCATTGCCCAATCAACAACAATACCGTTGTCACTACAGCTCCAATAAAAACATCCTTACTTTTTATTTTTGCATCAGGCAGAACCTTAAAAATCAATACAAAAATAATAACTGTAACACCTATGTTTAATATTTGTCCCACAACTTTCACAATAAACCCTGCCACTTCCGGATAGCTGGCCATAAACTTATTGCTCAAGTCTCCAATAATATTGGTTATACTAAATGTTATCAGAAGCACGAAAGCAAATACCAAAATTATCGAGAATGAAAGTAACCGATTCTGAATATATTTCAGCCAACTCTTCTTTGGCACGGCCTTTATTCCCCAAATCGAATTTAAGGAACTTTGTATTTCTGCAAAAATGGTAGTAGCACCAAATATAGAAATTCCCAGGCTAACAATAGCTGCAGATGCGGAAGAGTCCGTTCTTTCTGCATTTTCTATAATTAAGCGAAGTGCCCCAATTACCTCCGCTCCCACTATCGGTTCCCACTGAATATACAACTGATTAGCCAAATCCATATGCAAAGCTACCCCAATAGTAACTAAAAGAGAAAGAAAGGGGATAATTGAAAATAGTGTCGCATAAGCTAACGATCCGCTTAATCTAGTGACACTATCATCAATAAACCCTTGTCCGGTATCCTTTACAATCTTGATTAATAAGGATAGGCTTAACTTTTTCTTTCCTATGAATTGTTCCGTCATCTCATGCTTTTTTTACCCAAACAGCAAGATTACGCGCATCCACAGAGAACTCTCCATTTCCTTCTTTATCCAAAGTTACTTCATCCGGAATACTTCCGGTAATTTCGCACCACACTTCACCTGCATGTTCTTTCCCTAAACACATCGTTTTACTTCCCGCTTCATCATTCGAGATTAAAAATACCAAGCCTGAGTTAACATGTTCCCCATCTCCTGTACGAATAAAGCCTACGGTTGATGGATGGTCGAAATAATCAACTTGATCACCATACGCATACTTTTTCCTTGCATTCAATAGAATATCTATAATTTTAGTATGTGGCGATTTCTCTCCTTTCACCCCATAATAATCACCATAGAACAAACAGGGATAACCATCCTTCAGCAGAAAAATAAGACCATATGCCAATGGCTTGAACCAATCTTCAACCTGTGATTCCAAAGAACTTCCATGCTGCGAATCATGATTATCAACAAAAGTCACAGCAAGTTCACAATGGTGCTCCACTAAAGTATTCTTCAGAATATTCCGTAAATCATAATCTTTTCCTTCTTGTGATGCCTGAAACATATTATAATGTAACGGAACATCAAACAAGTTAACTTTATGCCCTACTGCTTCCAGATAATTATCCAATGTTTCCAAGTCACCGTTCCAATATTCTCCCACAGCATAGAAGTCATCACCTCTCTCACTTCTTACCGTATCCAGAAACTGTGCAACGAACTGATCTTTCATATGCTTAATTGCATCCAAACGCATTCCATCAAGATCAAGTTCATTTGAAACCCATTTGCCCCAACGATTCAGTTCGGCGACAACCTCAGGGTGATCTAGGTCAATATCATTACATAAAAGAAAATCGTAATTGCCATTCTCTCCATCTACACCATCACTCCAGGCTTTTCCTTCTCCTTGAATCTGAAATATACCACTTCGCTTTCGAGCATCATCAAATCCAGTCCCGGAAAAATGATAATAATGCCACTTAAAATCCGAATATTTATCTTTACGTCCATGAAAGCTATATCCGGTCCATCCTTGTATTTCATAAGATTTCCCCAAAGCTTTATTTCTTTGATCAGGATCTACTTCCACCACCATAAACTTTTCCGTAAAATCACCACCTGCTTTATGATTCAAAACGACATCCAGATATACAGCAATCTTATTTTTGTGAAGTTCATCAATCATCTCCTTCAATTCATCTTTCGTCCCGTATTTAGTCCTCACAGTTCCTTTTTGTTCAAACTCACCCAAATCATACAAATCATAAGTAGCATATCCTTCATCCTGCTGTTCATCTGCTTTATATGCAGGTGGTATCCAGATCGCTGTCACACCAATTTCATGTAGATGCGACGCATCCTCTTTCAACTGTTTCCACAACTTTCCGTCATTCGTAAGATTCCACTCAAAATACTGCATCATTACTCCATTTTCCATAACTATTTAATTTAAAATTGATGAGTAACTTAACAAAATAAATAATAAGATGGTTCCCACTATAAATGTAAATTATAGTTTAGTAAGAAAAAAGTATAACACAACATCACATTAAGCATTATAAAAACGCCTCCAATGTTTTTAACCATCTCCAATAGAGTAATAAAAATTATCTTAATGTTTCTTTTCATATATATAATTTACTTGATTATGAATAGGATTTTTCCTTTATCCGTTTGTTTTTACATCATCCAAAAT
>ERZ780076.240-NODE-240-length-30498-cov-4.011431_pt1 | contig 30498 bp, 13 predicted proteins | sample MGYA00511022_ERZ780076 | MGnify/ENA primary metagenome ERZ780076 (study PRJEB29588, sample SAMEA2148733) | human gut metagenome | biome: human gut; feature: human-associated habitat; material: faeces | place: Denmark | collected 2008/2010 ... | reverse complement strand
AAGAATGTAATGACATTGGAAGACAGCCCTATCAGCCAATATTCTTATCCGTCCATCATTCAGGGCAAGGATGGCAAACTGCATGCCGTATATACCTGGCGCCGTCAGCGTGTGGCTTATAAAGAGTTGGATTTGAGCAAACTGAAATAATACAATTGTGGATAAAGGAATTCTTTGATAGAGAGTATTGGAGAATTTGAAAAAAACGGGTGTCTGAAATAAAAATCAGATACCCGTTTTTTGAAAACAGACTCCCATTATCCGCCAATGAAAGCTCTTTCTAAAGATACAGAATATGAAATAATTATAAATAGAGTACAAACGTTTCTTATTATCGTCCTCCCTTTATAAAGAAAAGAATAAGTGACAGATTATTATGAAAAGCATTAGACTACTACTTTTACTGGCTTCCGGAGTAACTACGGGAGCATTTGCCCAGTCGGGCGGGTTGACGGATATGAGTCAAAGTCGTTTTGCCAAGATGGCCAATACGGAATTAGGTGCCGTGCATTGGACAGATGGCTTTTGGGGCGACCGTTTCAATGTATATAGCCATACCTCCTTGCAAAGTATGTGGGATACATGGAACAATCCCGATGTTTCGCATGGTTTCCGTAACTTTGAAATAGCTGCCGGTGTTTGCGAGGGCGAACATTGGGGACCTCCCTTTCATGACGGTGATATGTATAAATGGATGGAAGGGGTGGCTTCCGTGTATGCCGTCACGAAAGATCCCGAATTGGATAAACTGATGGATCACTTCATTGAACATGTGGTGAAAGCCCAGCGTGCGGACGGTTACATCCATACCCCTGTCATCATCGAGGAAAAGAATAAGGGGATTGACACTCATTCGGACAAACAGCAACAGACGGTAATTGGTACCAAAGTAGGCGGTGAGAACGAGAAAGGTGCATTTGCCAATCGTCTGAATTTTGAAACCTACAATTTGGGACATCTGATGATGGCAGGTATTATTCATCGCCGTGCCACCGGAAAGACTACTTTATTCGATGCTGCCGTAAAAGCGACGGACTTCCTCTGTCATTTCTATGAAACCGCTTCTGCGGAACTGGCAAGAAATGCCATTTGTCCCTCCCATTATATGGGCGTGGTGGAAATGTACCGTGCTACAGGGAATCCCCGTTATCTGGAACTTTCCAAGAATCTGATTGATATCCGTGGAATGGTGGAAAACGGCACCGATGATAATCAGGACCGTATTCCGTTCCGTCAGCAATACAATGCGATGGGACATGCCGTGCGTTCCAATTACCTGTATGCCGGTGTGACCGATGTGTATGCCGAAACAGGAGAAGACCAACTGATGAAAAACCTGACCAGCATCTGGAAAGACATTGTGACCCGCAAGATGTATGTTACAGGAGCGTGCGGTGCGCTGTATGACGGCACTTCGCCGGATGGAACCTGCTATGAGCCGGACAGCATTCAGAAAGTACACCAAAGCTATGGACGTCCTTATCAGTTGCCGAATAGTACGGCGCATAACGAGACCTGTGCCAATATCGGCAATATGCTTTTCAACTGGCGTATGCTGGAAGTGACGGGCGATGCCAAATATGCGGATATTGTGGAAACCGCCCTTTACAACAGTGTGTTGAGTGGTGTCAGTCTGGATGGAAAGAAATATTTCTATACCAACCCGTTGCGCATCAGTGCGGATTTGCCATACACACTTCGCTGGCCTAAAGAACGTACCGAGTATATCAGCTGCTTCTGTTGTCCGCCTAATACGCTGCGCACCGTTTGTCAAGCCCAGAACTATGCTTATACGGTGACTCCGAATGCGGTATATTGCAATTTGTATGGAGCGAATACACTGGCTACAACTTTGAAGGAAACGGGAAAGAGCGGGCTGATGCAAGAAGCGGAGTATCCGTGGGAAGGTGCTGTGAAGCTGACTGTTACCGAAGCTCCGAAACCGTCAAAGAAGAAAGCGTTTTCTTTGTTCCTCCGTGTTCCTGACTGGTGCGAGAAGGCAACTTTGAAGGTAAATGGCGAACCGGTGCAAGGAACCTGGAAAGCGAATACATACGCCGAGGTAAACCGCATCTGGAAGAAAGGGGATTGTGTGGAATGGGTGATGGATATGCCTGTAAAATTGCTGGAAGCCAATCCGTTGGCCGAAGAAATCCGTAACCAGGTAGTGGTGAAACGTGGGCCGTTGGTCTACTGTCTGGAAAGTATGGATATAGGAGGAGGGCATAAGATAGACAATGTGCTGATACCTGCCGATATCCGGTTGACTCCGAAAAAAATAACCATCGAAGGCAGTCCGATTGTCGCATTGGATGGTACTGCCCGTCTGGTCGATGAAGTATCATGGAAAGATACCTTGTACCGCGAGGTAGGAAAGGCCGACAAACCGGTCCATATCCGTCTGATTCCTTATTATGCATGGGCACACCGGGGTGAGGGCAAGATGGATGTATGGTTGCCGGTAAATAGGATTGATGTAGAATAGGTAAGTATGTCGTCATAATTTAGCTTATGCTATCGTTATAAACAGATTAAAACCATGAAAAGACTTTTATTTCTATTGACATTGTTCGTTGTTCTTGGCATGCAGGCGCAACAGCATGTGATGACTGTTGATGTATCAAAACCGACGGCTCGGATAAATCCTGCCATGTATGGAATCTTCTTCGAAGACATTAATTTCGGTGCGGACGGTGTTTTGTATGCCGAACTGGTAAAGAGCCGCTCTTTTGAGTTCCCGCAGCCGCTGGTGGGGTGGATACCTTTCGGCGAGGTGACGGTACAGGACGAGCGGCCCTGCTTCGACCGCAATCCGCATTATGTGCGCATTACCAATGACGGCTGTCTTTTGCGTGCCGGACTGGATAATGAAGGTTATCGTGGCATCGGCCTGAAAAAAGGAGAAGATTACCGTTTCTCCGCCTATGTCCGTACGCCGGATACCAAACCAATGAAGCTTTCCGTCGAACTGGTGAATTCCAACGGAGAGAATCTCCTGAAGAAGGAACTGGAAGTGAAAGGCAGTGAATGGCAGAAGCTGACGGCTGTGCTGAAAGCTCCTTTTACCGATGTTCGCTCGCGTCTGCGTGTTGTGTTGCAGACGGAGGGTACGGTAGATATGGACCACATCTCTCTCTTCCCGGTGAACACTTGGAAGAAGCGTGAGAATGGATTGCGTGCCGACTTGGTACAAGCCCTCTATGACCTCAATCCCGGAGTATTCCGTTTTCCCGGCGGCTGTATCATCGAAGGCAACAGCCTTGCCACCCGTTATCAATGGAAGAATTCCGTGGGTCCGGTAGAGAACCGTCCTTTGAACGAAAATCGCTGGAACTATACGTTCAAGCATAAGGCCTTTCCGGATTATTTCCAGAGTTACGGACTTGGCTTTTACGAATATTTCCTGCTGAGTGAAGACCTCGGTGCAGAGCCTCTGCCGGTACTGAGCTGTGGGCTGTCCTGCCAATACGAAAGCAATGAAGTGGTTCCCCTTGGAGAACTCGGCCCGTACGTGCAGGATGCCCTCGACCTCATCGAGTTTGCCAACGGTGCTGCAACCTCCAAGTGGGGAAAGGTGCGTGCCGATATGGGACATCCCGAACCGTTCGGTCTGAAAATGATTGCCATCGGCAATGAACAGTGGGGGGAAGTCTATCCCGAGCGTCTGGAAGTGTTCACGAAAGCCATCCGTGCGGAATATCCCGATATGCAGATTGTAGGTTCTTCCGGTCCGAGTGCAGATGGGGACAAGTTCGATTACCTCTGGCCCGAAATGAAACGCATCGGGGTGGATTTGGTGGACGAGCATTATTATATGGCTCCCGACTGGTTCTTTGCCAATGCTGCCCGCTATGATGACTATGACCGTAAAGGACCGAAAGTCTTTGCCGGTGAATATGCATCGCATGACCACCCCACCGGGAAAGCCAATAATTTCTTGGCGGCACTGTCCGAAGCAGCTTTTATGACGGGACTGGAACGTAATGCTGATGTGGTGCGCCTGGCTACCTATGCTCCGTTGTTTGCCCATGTGGATGCCTGGCAGTGGAATCCCGATTTGATTTGGTTCGACAATCTCCGTATGATGCGGACTCCCAACTATTACGTACAGCAGATGTACGGTATGAATGCCGGAACAGATGTGCTGAACCTGCAAATGGACGGAAAACCCGTGACGGGGCAGGACAGCCTTTATGCATCGGCAGTGCTGGATGCTCCTACGGGAGAAGTAATTCTGAAGCTTGTCAATGCGGGCAGCAGATCGGAGAAGGTACAGATAGAGTTCAGCGGATTGAAGAAGCGGCAGCTTGTCTCGGGTTCCTGCACCTATTTGCAAAGTGATGACTGGAAAGCCAAGAATACACTGGAGCAGGAGGCTATTGTTCCACGTATTCGTCCGGTGGAGGTGGCTTCCCGTTCTCTGAGCCTGGAGCTTCAGCCCCGTTCGTTCGGAGTCTATCGTTTGCGGATAAGTACTCAATCAAAATAAATTCCCATTTAGTCACCTAATTTAATTATGTGAACTAGTTATGAACACTTATTTAAAGAATTAAATTCAGCCTTTTTTGAACGATTATTCTTCCTTTTAATTATAGGATAGGCGTATCTTTGTGACGGCATACCGGTTCTGCTTGTATGCCGTTGCTAATTTTTATAAACTATTTACCATGAAGAAACATTTCATTACCGGACTGCTTGCGACTTTTGCCATTGCCGCAAGCGCACAGTCCTTCACTGAATGGCAAAACCCTGAAGTGAATGCCGTGAACCGTGCTCCGATGCACACCAACTATTTTGCCTATGAGTCGGCAGATGCTGCGGCTCGTGGAGCAAAAGAACATTCTTCCAATTACATGACTCTGAACGGTATCTGGAAATTCTTCTGGGTGAAGAATGCCGATGCCCGTCCCACGGATTTCTGGAAAGTGGGGTTCAACGACAAGGGATGGAGCGATATGGCCGTTCCCGGTATGTGGGAACTGAACGGTTTCGGCGACCCTATCTACGTGAATACCGGATATGCCTGGCGCAATCAGTTCAAGAACAATCCACCGCAGGTGCCAACGGAGAATAACAATGTAGGTTCCTACCGTCGTGAGATTGTAATACCTGCCGACTGGAAGAGTAAGGACATCATTGCTCATTTCGGTTCCGTGACTTCCAATATGTATTTGTGGGTAAACGGCAAGTACGTAGGTTATAGTGAGGACAGCAAACTGGAGGCTGAATTCAACCTGACACCCTACTTGAAGCCGGGACAAAAGAATCTGATAGCCTTTCAGGTATTCCGCTGGTGTGACGGGACGTATCTGGAAGACCAGGACTTCTTCCGTTATAGCGGTGTAGGGCGCGATTGCTACTTGTATGCCCGTGACAAGAAGCGCATTCAGGACATCCGTGTCACTCCCGATTTGGATACTGCTTATAAGAACGGTTCCCTGAAAGTACAGCTTGATGTGAAGGGTGGCGGCAATGTCAGTCTTGAACTGCTGGACGCTGCCGGAAAACAGGTGGCTACAGCTGTCGCCAAAGGTAACGCTACTGCCTTGATAAATGTGGAGAATCCTCATAAGTGGACGGCGGAAACGCCCTACTTGTATACCCTGCGTGCCACTTTGCAAGGCAGCAGTGAAGTGATTCCCGTAAAGGTGGGCTTCCGAAAGATAGAGCTGAAAGGAAGTCAGATACTTGTCAACGGCCAGCCCGTTCTCTTCAAGGGAGCCAACCGCCACGAGATGGATCCGGACGGTGGTTACGTCATTTCTCGCGAACGCATGATTCAGGATATTCAGGTGATGAAGCAGTTCAACCTGAATGCTGTGCGCACCTGCCACTATCCCGACAATAATCTCTGGTACGACCTCTGCGACCAATATGGTATTTACGTAGTGGCCGAAGCCAATATCGAATCCCACGGAATGGGTTATGGGGAAGAGACACTTGCCAAACGTGAGGACTATAGGAAAGCACATATGGAGCGTAACCAGCGCAATGTGCAGCGTAGCTTCAATCATCCCAGCATCATTTTCTGGTCTTTGGGCAACGAAGCCGGCTATGGCGCTAATTTCGAAGCTGCCTACGATTGGATAAAGGCTGAAGACCCGAGCCGTGCCGTACAATATGAACAAGCCGGTAAAACAGGCAAGACAGACATCTATTGCCCGATGTATTATGGCTATGACGGATGTAAGAAATACAGTGAGGATGATTCTATGACAAAGCCCCTGATTCAGTGCGAATATGCTCACGCGATGGGAAACTCGCAAGGAGGTTTTAAAGAATATTGGGATTTGGTGCGTAAATATTCCAAATTCCAAGGTGGCTTTATTTGGGATTTTGTTGATCAGTCTGTACGTTGGACAGGAAAAAACGGTAAGATGATTTATGCCTACGGCGGTGACTTTAACCGTTTTGATGCCAGCGATGGTAACTTCTGCGATAACGGTCTTATCAGCCCCGACCGTGTGCCCAATCCCCACATGTATGAGGTAGGCCGTATCTATCAGGACATCTGGACTACTCCGGCCGACTTGAAGAACGGCGAAATCAATGTGTTCAATGAATACTTCTTCCGTGATCTTTCTGCCTATTATATGGAGTGGGAGGTACTGAAAGGCGGTAAGGTGATACGGACCGGTCGTGTGGATAATCTGAATGTAGCTCCCCAACAGACAGCCAAAATCAAGTTGGACTTGGGCAAGACTTGCCAATGCACCGAGTGGTTGCTGAATGTTTCCTATAAGCTGAAGAACCGTGAAGGATTGCTTTCCGCCGGACATGTAGTGGCAAAAGACCAGTTGACGCTCAATCCTTACCAAGCTCCTTCCATGGAATTGAAGAACTGCGAACAGAGCAATATCGAGATGACGGCTCCCCAAGTACAGGATAACGATTGGAACTACCTCATCGTCTCCGGTGATGCTTTCCGTGTAGAAATCAACAAGCACAACGGTTATCTGACCAAGTACGAAGTGAATGGCCGGGATATGATTGAAGACGGCGAGGCTTTAAAACCAAACTTCTGGCGGGCGCCTGTTGACAACGACTACGGTGCCAATCTGCAACGCAAATATATCGCTTGGAAGAATCCGGAAATCAAACTGACCTCTTTCAAACAGCGCACGGAGAACAATCAGGTGATTGTAGAATCTGCTTACGACATGCCGGGTGTTTCAGCTAAGCTGAACCTTGTTTATGTCATCAACAATGCCGGTGCCGTCAAGGTGACCCAGAAGCTGACTGCCGACAAGAATGCCAAAGTATCGAACATGTTCCGTTTCGGTCTGCAGATGCCTATGCCGCGCAGCTTTGAAACCGTTGAATACTATGGACGCGGTCCGGTTGAAAACTATATTGACCGTAATCATTGCGCCGACTTAGGTATTTATCGCCAAAGTGTGGCCGAGCAGTTCTATCCCTACATCCGTCCGCAGGAAAATGGAACAAAGACCGATATTCGTTGGTGGAAGATGTTGGATCAGTCTGGTAATGGCATCAAGATTGTGGCGGCCGCTCCCTTCTCCGCATCTGCCTTGCACTATACCATCGAGTCTTTAGATGAAGGCTGGAGCAAAGAGCAAGGACACTCGCAAGAGGTGGATGAAGCTGATTTGACTAATCTCTGTATCGACAAGGTGCAAGCTGGTCTGGGTTGCGAAGACAGTTGGGGACGTATAGCCCGTCCGGAATACCTGGTGCCATACGCTGATTATGAGTTTACGTTCATCCTTTTTCCCGTATGCCATAGTATCGGAATAGAATAACATTTCTTCTCAGTGTATTACATACTGAGAAACAGATTTTATAACACTGAAGCGGTCGCCTTTCCGATGGGGGAGGGTGACCGCTTTGTGTTGATGTTTTGCTTGCTTCTGTATATTTCTTTGTTTTATTGTTTCTGATTTCGGCAAATGCAATCCGTCAGATGGTCGTTGATAAACCCCGAAGCTTGCAGATGGGCATAGCAAATGGTAGAGCCGAAGAACTTGAATCCCCGTTTTTTCATGTCTTTGCTCATGGCATCTGATTCGGGAGATGATACCGGAATCTCACTCAATGACTGAAAATGATTGATAATGGGGTTCCGGTCGGGGAAGAAGGATAGCGTATAGTTGTAAAAGCTGCCGAATTCTTTCTGTATGACAAGAAACTGCTTTGCATTGGTGATGGTCGACTTGATTTTCAGACGGTTTTTCACGATGCCGTCAAAGTGCATCAGCCGTTCCACGTCTTCGTCGGTCATTTGCGCCACTTGCGCGGCATCGAAATTGCAAAAGGCTTTGCGGTAGCCTTCCCGCTTTTTGAGGATGGTTATCCAGCTCAGTCCCGCCTGGGCACTTTCCAATACAAGAAACTCGAATAGTGTCTTGTCGTCTGTTACCGTTTTTCCCCACTCTTCATCGTGGTATTTCACATACAGCTCGTCGGTTCCGCACCAGCCGCAACGTCCGTTTATAATGTCTTGCATAAGCGTTATTTTTGTAATGAGGTGCTAAGGTAGTGCTTTCATTCCGAATAAACAAATCTATCTATTCTAAATGGATAGATTTGTTTATTCAGAATGGAATGTTTATATTTGTATCTGAATATAAATGACATAGCCCTATGATAAGCAAATCGGATATAGTAGAAGCCATACGTGTGCAACGTGAACGGTTGAGGAAATTTCAAAGTTTCCGACGTGACCTATTGTTGTCTTTACCTCCCTTGGTAGCAGACTATGCACTGATTATATCTGGTATTCGCCGTTGTGGTAAGAGTACATTGCTGGCACAATTATCGGTGGATAGATATAAGCCGGAAGAGGTGCTCTCCTTGAATTTTGATACCCCTTTACTGTATGGATTTGAATTCAGTGATTTCCGTATAGTGGATGAAGTTATTAAGGAACATGAAGGGTGTATCGCTCTTCTTTTTGACGAAATACAGATTGTTGATGGTTGGGAGGTGTATATTCGGGGCAAGTTGGATGAAGGGTTTTATGTGGGAATCACCGGCTCCAATGCTTCGATGTTGAGTCGTGAATTGGGCACGAAGTTGACAGGAAGACATATTACGAAAGAACTGTTCCCTTTTTCGTATGCTGAATATTGCGGTTTTACGGGTAAGACTATCGGTGACAGTTCCTTGTACGACTATCTGCATCAGGGTGGCTTCCCTCAATACTTGCAACTGGATGATCAGGATGTTCTGACGGATTTAGTCAATGATATAGTATATCGTGATATTGCCGTGAGATATAATATACGTGATGACCACTCTTTGAAAAGTCTCTTGGCCTATTTGATGGGGAATGTGGGCAATCTGGTGTCTGCTACAAAACTGAAACAGATACTGGGAATGAAAAGTACTTCTACTGTGTCTGATTATTTCTCTTATTTCGAACAGACTTACTTGATAAACTTTGTTCCGAAATTTTCATATTCATATAAAGCGCAACTGTTGAACCCGAAGAAAGTGTATTGTGTGGACAATGGTGTTGTATTTGTCACCTCTCCATCTTTCACCCGTGATGAGGGTCGGAGGCTGGAGAACATGGTTTTTGCGGAATTGCGTCGCCGTTATTCTGAGATATTCTATTATAATGAGAACCGGAAGGAATGCGACTTTATAGTTGTACGCAATTCTGTGCCCCAGCTTGCCATCCAGGTATGCTATGCCTTGACCGCAGAAAACCGGAAAAGGGAAGTAGATGGCTTACTGGATGCCTTGTCTTTCTTCAAGATGGGGCATGGACTGATACTCACTTATAACCAACATGACAAATTTTCCGTAGGAGATAAAACGATAGAAGCATTGCCGGTGTCTGAATATTTTAAAGACTAATCTTCTTGTCTCTTGCACTCCACCACATGATACAGCGTGCCGAACCGTGTTCTGCGGGACGGCACTTCATGTTTCTGCAGTATCCTTCCGAATACATTCACTCTCTTGGTGGACAGCGGGATGGCGCTGTACCGGCGCAGGCGGTTCAGTATTTCGGCAGACGACAGCCATTCTCCCTCCTCGTCATTTCCGGCAACGCGGAAATAGTGGTAGAACAGTTGCTCTTCGGGCGGTATCTGTTCGAAATCGTGGTTGTTTTCCGTCATAATCCGTTCGTCCGACCGGTCGAACCAGTAGCGTTCGCCGTGGTCCAGTTCGTGCATGGCCTGGGCATAAAGCTGGTTGTAGTCTATCGGGCGGTTGGTGTCTATTGCTTCCGTCACTTCTATGCAGATGAACCGGCGACTGCCGCTGGGGTCGGTCAGCAAGTCCTTCTGGTTGCTGGTGGCGATGAACGAGGCGTATCGGCGCATCTCGAGCACGGCATTGGCGTATGGCTTGCGCACGTTGACCACCGGCTTCTGGAGGATATGTTTCAGGAATCCTTGCTGGGTGCTGCTTATTTGGTCGAATTCATCGATGTTGATGAGCGCAAAACGGTTGAGGTAAAGTTCGGCGTCGCGCTTGCGCGAGAAGTCGATGCTGTCCGTATAATAGGCACGCAGCTCGGGTGGGACGATGCTTCGGCAAAAGGTGCTTTTGCGGGTGCCTTGTGCACCTACCAATAAGGGGGAGACGCTGTTGGCATATTTCTTGTCGGTATTGCCGCGCCAGTGTGCCACCATGTTGAGAAACCAGCGGTGGAACAGTTCGGCCCAGTACAGGTTGTTGCAGGGTACTGTCCGGGCGAGTGCCAGGATACGGTCTTTCCCGTCCCAGTGCGGAAGGTCGTACAGATAATCTTCCAGCGGATTGAATACCGGGATGCGGTTGGAATAGATGTACCGGCTGATGTCTCTGTCCCACAAGGGAATGCCTTCCGACTGTGCATCCAGTGCAATGCTGTTCAGCGTGCGCTTGTCGATGGGGGAGAAGCGGAAACGGAACGAGTGGCGTTCACGGTATTCCACTTCGCCCACCTGGGTATTGTAGCGGAAGTCGTAGCGGCGTTTCATGAACTCGTCCGTCTGTATGGCAAGTCTTTGCTCTTTGCTGAGGCTGCTTTGGGTATTGAAGCCTTTGTTCTCTTGGTAAACGCTTCTTACAATTTGCCGGATGACAGTCTCTTTTTGGCGTAGATAATAATGGAAATAGGTACGCTTCACGGTCTCTTCTTCGGGGATGCCCGAACGGAAACAGTTCTCGGCAAGGCGCACGGTCAGGGAGTGCAGGCTGTTGTCGGCACCGGCACCCGTCGCTTCGGCGAAAGTCTTCTGCAAGGCGGCTTCAAACAGCATGATGATGGCTTCTTCGGCTTCATATCCCGGCACGGCGCGCGTCAGGGGTGACTTCTCGTCTTGCAGGGCTTCCCGATAGGTGGTTTCGTCGGGCATGGAGGCGGGCTGTGCAAGATAGAACTGTATGGAGTCCGGGCGGTACATGGCTTCGGGGTCGAAGGAGAGGCGGGAGTACTGTTCCAGCTTGGGCTCTTTCAGCAGAATGTCGAAAGGCAGTTGGGGCTGGTAGCATTTCACGGCAAGGCGGTAGGCATGGGCGTGGAATACTTCGGCTTCTTCCCGTTTGCCCGGCAGCGAATTGTTCGGACGGGTGAAGGTAGTCCAAATCTTTACAGTCCGTCCGCTGGAACCGGTGAATACGAGCCGCGTCTGGGGCTGTTCCCAGGCAAGACGTTTCACAAGGGCTATTTCGGACTTGCCGGAAAGCGGGCCTACGGTCAGTTCCACGATGCCGTTGTAGGTTTTCATCTGGCAGACACCGTTCGTCTTGCGGAATTCGGCTGCCGGGAGTACTTTGGGCAGTCGGTCTGCCTCGTTGCAGCGCTTGCCGGGCAAGCAGTATCGCAGTTGCTGGCGGAAAGTGGATACGGGCTGGGTTTTGGTCTCCGTTTTGATTTTCTGTAGGAAGGTGTCCAAGTCTGTCGTGCTCAGTGTCAGATTCCCGTCTTTTTCTCTCAGTTGGGTGATTTTCATTTCTGTTTTTTGTTTTGTCACATGCAGGCAAAATGGTTTGCTTACAGTGTACTAAGGTACGACAATCAGGCTCTTTTTGCAAGTGATTCCATGCTTTTTTAGGTCGATTCCAGCGTTTTTCTGTGGAAAATCTGATGTTTTGAGTCGAAAAAGCAGGTGATTTGGGATGCTTTGTGCAGACTTCCACGCTGGTTTTTGCTTGTCGGAACAATAGTTTCCGGCTATTAAAACAAAAGGTTTTACTTGTTGAAACCAATGGTTTTCCTAAGGGAAACTCTCAGTTTCTCTTGTTGAAACTTTTGTTTTAGAAGGTTGAAACCAATAGTATTTGCTTAAGAAACTAAAAGTTTCATACTGAGAACTAAGCATATAGCACTATTCTGTGGTGAATGAAGTAAGTATCGGATACTGCTTTTGTTATGGCGTGATGGATGGTTGTGAAGATTTTTATCTATCACGGGTATCTTTCACGCTTTAATCGGTTTATAATCAAAAGGATATCCCCCTCTGCGTGATAGCATGACAGATGTTTTTCAAAAATAAACTTTGTAAGAGCTGAGCTGTCCGGATGCTTCAATCGTTGTAGCTGTATTCTTCGCTGTATCTCTCGAATTTCGGTTCTTCGGCAATTCCGTATTGTTTGAAAACCTGACGGATATATGCTTGTGCCTTTGGAAACAAGCCTTGTTCCTGGCGGTAAAAGCGATAATAGGTGGTCTTGCCAAAGTGTCCTACAAGCTGGTTCCTCATCGGGGCTGCACATTTGTGGGGTACATTGTCCAGCAGATGCCGGATGCCCCATGCTACTCGGTACTTTTGGGCTTTCCGAAAATAAGGGCAGTCGGTGGTATCGGCAGGGATACGGTTCGGGTTGATGATACTTAAGGTGGGATATTGCGAGGTACAATTGATAGCGGCCAGATGGTGCAGGCATTCTTCCTTATGGATGCACTGGCTGTGGAAGCAATGCGCAAAGCCATAAGGCACAGACTGGTAGTCGAATTTATTTTCCATATGTTGTTTGCTTGTCTACGGTTAGGGTGTAGAACACGGCTGTAAAGGTAAGGAATAAAGTTGTTATAACAAGGCTTTTCTTGAAGGAGTTAGAGGGGGAGCACGGTTCTTTCATTTAAGGGAGTTATCGGGAGTTAGAAGGAGTTATCGCCCTCTAACTCCTTCAAGAAAAGCCTCGTTTGAAGTATTTGCAGACAAAAAAAGAGTATAATTCTTCTTTAAAGTGAGCTGAACTTGCTATATTTGTCATAATTCCTAATATCTGGTATATGAAAAATAGAGTAAGTTTTTTTTGTCTGCATACGTGTCTTCTCCTGTTCAGCTTTTGGACAATGTATCCTGCCTTGGGGCATGCGGCTGATGGGGATGTTATTTCCCGTTTGAAGTTCAAGCAGATTTCTACATTAGACGGATTACCGACGGATGAGGTCCAGAAAATATATCAGGATAAGGAAGGGTTTTTGTGGTTTGCCACCCGGTATGGTTTCTGTAAATACGACGGTTACCAGATTACTGTCTATAAATCGAGCTTGAATACTCCCGGTTTGTTGACCAGTAACAACATTTATTGTTTTGCCGATGACAATGACGGCTTCTTGTGGATTGGTACACAAGAGGGGTTGAACACACTCAATAAGAAAACCGGAGAAATCCGTCAATATACTGCGCCTGCCATTCCCAACAATGCGGTCTCATGCCTGTTGGTCACCCGGGAAAATGAGGTATGGATTGGTACGGATTCCGGCTTATGCCGGTATGTGGCAGAGAAGGACTCCTTCGTGATGTATGACGGCAAGTCCACTGATGGTATATTTCCCGCAGCTTCCATCAAATCGTTGTTCGAGGACTCGGATGGGGATTTGTGGGTCGGTACCTGGTCCAGTGGTCTTTTTCGTTATTCCCGGAAGGAGGATAAATTCTATGCATATCCCAAAATCAATGAACGGAACTCGGCACATGTTATCTATCAGGATTCAAACCGGAAAATGTGGGTCGGTGGCTGGGATTGCGGATTATTTCTCTTGAATCACCCAAAGGATATGGCAAACGTGTCTTATACGCATTATTCGCATAGGATAGGGGATGATGCCAGCTTGTCGGACAATATTGTTTATGATATTGTGGAGGATGTACACACCCATACCTTGTGGATAGGGACCCGGGTGGGGCTGAGCATTATGAAGCAGGAGAATCCCGGTACATTCATTAATTACAAGTCGTTGCATTCGGCATATCATATACCTTGTGATGAAATAAATTCACTGTTGCGCGACCGCTTCAATAATATCTGGCTGGGTTCCATTGGCGGCGGTGTCCTGATGATAGACACGAAACAATCTCCGTTTGCTTTCTATTCTTTGAATTTGGCAGAGGATGACGTGCCTACTACTGCCGTCCGCGCTTTGTTTGCCGATGCAGATAAAGACCTTTGGCTGGGTACCGGAAGTTATGGGCTGGCACGCAAGGATTATGAAACCGGTGTGTTGTCGTTCTTTTCCCATATCCCGGAATTCTCGGATATTCCCGGTGTACCCACGGTCAATTACATTATTCAGCGTAAGAATGGAGAAGTATGGTTCGCTACCTATGACGGTGGTATCTTGATTTATGAGAAAGGAGAGAAAGTGAAGGTGCTGACTGAATCCGACACGCCTTATCTCTATTCGGATTGCGTTTCGGCCTTGTGTGAGGACAGTAAGGGGAATTGTTGGGTAGGCTGTCGCGGCGGTATGGGAATCAGTTTGGCCGATGGAGGGCATTATAGGTTCGGAACACTTTCTTTTGCCGGAGGCGGGTTGGCGGATTGGTATCATGTGAAGGACATTGTGGAGGATGCGGATGGCAGCTTCTGGATTGCGACAGCCAACTATGGAATTATACATATTATGGGGGATGTGCAGCATCCCGAAACGCTGAAATATAGTAACTATAGTTATAACAACGGCCAGCTGGCAACGAACTCGGTGTTGTGTTTGCATGTGGATAAATCGGGAAGGCTATGGGCCGGAACTGAGGGAGGAGGGTTGTATCTATATGATTATAAGGAAAATGTATTTACGGAAAAGAATCAGGAATATCAGCTGTCCGCCGACATGATAGGGTCTATAGAGGAAGACAGGCAAGGGTGTCTATGGATGGGGACTAATATGGGGCTGGTACAGCTTTTTGTACCGATGGACGAGAATTTGGCTACGGTCCGTGTCTATACGACAGCAGACGGTCTGCAGGATAACTTTTTCATATCACAGTCTTCTTGCAGTAGGGAGGGCGAGTTATTCTTTGGAGGAAATAAGGGTTATAACAGTTTCCTTCCTGCATCTCTGGAGAAAGACAATGAAGCCGTGCCTTATCTGATTACGGATATAAAAATCTTCAACCGTTCTTTTGCGGTATTGGAACCGGAGGTCAGAGAACGGATTTCTTCTGTCATGCCTTCGTTTACGCGGAAGTTAGATCTGCCTTACGGATATAATAATTTCAGTATTGAATTCGCATCCCTTACTTATAAGAATCCCGGTTTAAATCGGTATGCTTATCAGCTTGTAGGTTTTGACAAGGATTGGCAATATACGGATGCCAACCGCCGTTTTGCCTATTATAATAATTTGAAGAGCGGTACTTATCGGTTCTGTCTGAAAGCCACCAATGAAAATGGCATTTGGAGTCAGGAAATCCGTGAACTTGAGGTGGTGGTATTGCCACCGTTCTGGGCTACATGGTGGGCTTATATCATTTATGCACTGATAGGGGCAGCTATTGTCTGCTTCATTCTCCGGACAGCAAAGAACAGGATGCAGCTGCGTAATGAGCTGCATCTTCGGGAGATGGAGAAGTCCAAACTGGAAGAACTGAATCATGCCAAATTGCAGTTCTTTACAAATATCACGCATGAACTGCTGACTCCGCTGACCATTATCTCGGCTACCGTCGATGAGTTGAAGATGCGGTTTCCCGGGCATGACGACCTTTATACGGTAATGGGTAGCAATATCAGCAGGCTCATCCGTCTGTTGCAGCAGATTCTTGAATTTCGTAAAGCAGAAACCGGCAATCTGAAGTTGCGTGTCTCTCCGGGAGATGTGGCGGCGTTTGTGAAAAATGAAGCCGAATCTTTCCTGCCGCTTGTCAAAAAGCGCAAGATACATTTCTCCGTACTCTGTAATCCGGAGTCGATTATCGGTTATTTTGATACGGACAAGCTGGACAAGATTCTCTACAACCTGCTTTCCAATGCCGCCAAATATAATAAGGAGGGTGGCTATATACAAGTCACGCTGATGTATGCCGAAGACAGGGACTTCGTCCGGTTGCATGTAAAGGATAATGGCAGTGGCATTTCAAAGGACAAGCAGAAGAGCCTCTTCAAGCGGTTCTACGAGGGGGATTACCGGAAGTTCAACACCATTGGTACGGGCATCGGCCTTTCTTTGGTAAAGGACTTGGTGGAGCTGCATGGAGGAAGCATTGAAGTGGAGAGCGAGGAAGGCCGGGGAACGGAATTCATCGTGACCTTGCCCGTAGACCGCTCTTACTTTAAGGAAGAACAGATTGATGAGGAAGCTGTACTTCCGGTACAGAAAACCGTTACCTATCTTGAAGAGGAGAATGCGGAGAATGTGGTTGCTGAAAAGCCCAAAGCGCATACCATACTGGTGGTGGAGGACAATGAGGAGCTTTTGCAGTTAATGGTCCGGCTGCTGAAACGTGAATACAATGTCCATACGGCCGAAAACGGTCAGGAGGCTGTGACTGTGCTTGACAATGAGGATATTGACTTGATTGTTTCGGACGTGATGATGCCCGTAATGGACGGCATCGAGTTTTGCAGGTATGTGAAGAACAAGTTGGAACTCAGTCATATTCCCGTGATTCTTCTGACAGCCAAGAACAAGGAGGAAGACCGTGCCGAAGCTTATGAAGTGGGGGCGGATGCCTTTATCAGTAAACCGTTCAACCTGGCCGTGCTGCATGCACGCATCCGCAATCTGCTGAAATACAAAGAACGCAAGGCGCATGACTTTAAGAACCAACTAGTGTTCGAAATCAAGGAACTGGACTATACCAGCATTGATGAGGACTTCATGCAGCGTGCCATTGACTGCGTAAACCGCCATCTGGAAGATTCAGACTTCGACCAGCCCCAGTTTGTGGAGGAGATGGGCACCAGCAAGTCCACCCTTTACAAGAAACTGAAATCCCTGACGGGACTGAATACTTCTGCCTTTATCCGTAACATCCGTCTGAAAGCGGCCTGCCGCATTATGGAGGAGAAGGGGAATTCTGTGCGTGTTTCCGATCTGGCGTATGCCGTCGGTTTTAATGACCCGAAATATTTCAGTTCTTGTTTCAAAAAGGAATTCGGCATGTTGCCGACGGAATATCAGGAACGCTTCATACAGTCATAGATCAAGTCAAATTATGCTTCAATTAGGTCGAATAACTAAAATTCTACCTCGTAGAAGCATTATTGGAGGTCTTCCTATCAGCATTCGCCTACATTTGCCATTGTTTTCACGGTTAAAATGAAGAGTGAAAGTGAAACAATTAATGTTTAATCTTAAAGTTTATACAATGAAAAGACAGAGATTCTTTGAAGGACTCGGGCTGAAAGTGTATGTCACTTTGGCCATTTGTATGGCCCTTCTGTTGAATGTTCAGTTCTTGAACGCACAGAGTTCGACAATCAATGTAAAAGGTGTGGTTAATGATGCGATGGGACCGGTGATTGGCGCCAGTGTAGTGGAGAAAGGGAATGCGACGAATGGAACAATTACCGACATTGACGGTAATTTCTCTTTGAAAGTCCCTTCGGATGCCACTTTGACAATCAGCTTTATCGGTTATAAGACGGTAGAGCTGCCGGTGGCTGGAAAAACATCCTTTACTGTGACTCTGAAAGAAGACAGCGAAATGCTGGACGAGGTGGTAGTGGTAGGTTTCGGCACGCAGAAGAAGGTGAACCTGACAGGTTCTGTGGGGCTGGCTACGGCGAAGGAAATTGAAGCACGTCCGGTAGCGAATGCCACGCAGGCATTGCAGGGCTTGGTACCGGGCTTGCAGATTACGACCAATACCGGTGAACTGGACAAGAATATGTCCATCAATATCCGTGGCAACGGTACCATCGGTGACGGCTCAAGCGGAAGTCCGCTGATTTTGATTGACGGTATGGAAGGTGACATCAATACGGTGAATCCGCAGGACATCGAGAATATTTCTGTATTGAAGGATGCTGCCGCTTCCTCTATTTATGGGTCGCGTGCACCGTTCGGTGTTATCTTGGTGACTACCAAGAAAGGCAAATCGGGCAAGCCGACTATCAACTACAACAACAGCTTCCGCTTCAACAGTCCGGTGAATCTGCCGGAGATGATGGACTCCTATACCTTTGCCAACTACTTCAATGAGGCTGCACGCAACGGTCAGGACAATGCCCAGTTCTCTGATACAGTGATGCAGCAGATGCTTGATTTCCAGGCTGCGGGAGGTACTAATCGTGGCGGTTTGCCTACTGATGGCAATGTATGGGGTAAACCGGCAGGCGACCCGTTTACTACGGCGTATGCCAATACTGACTGGTTTTCTGAAATCTACAAGGGCTCTTCCTTCTCGCAAGAACATAATTTCAGTGTAAGCGGTGGTGGTGACAAGTTCAATTATTATGCTTCATTGGGCTATCTGGATCAGAATGGTTTGCTCCGTCATGGTTCCGATGACTTGAAGCGCTATAATGCTACTGCCAAATTTGGTGCCGAGCTGACCAAATGGTTGAAGTTCAATTACAGCTTGCGTTATGTCCGTCAAGACCTTGGCCGTCCTACCAATTTTGGTGGCGGTTTGTATGAGAGAATCGGCCGTCAGACTTGGCCTAATCTTCCGGTTTATGATGAAAACGGCTATTATTTTAATGGTAATGCCGATACGCCGGCGATGTCACTTGCATTGGGTGGTGAGCGCGATGTGCAGACAGATAAGGTTTATCATCAGGCAAGCTTGGTATTTGAACCCGTGAAGAATTGGATTACCAATGTTGAGTTCAACTATAGTACCAATTCTATAGATACACGTGAAACCGGACTTCCTTACTATAACCACGATGTGAGTGGAAATATTGTGGATACGCAAGGAACCTCAAGTCTCTATCAAGACTACAAGAAAGAGAGCTACATGAACTGGAATATTTACTCCACTTATTCTCTTGCTATCAATGATGATCATAATTTTAAGGTAATGGGTGGTTTTCAATCCGAAGAAATGCGCCAGAAGTTTTTTAGTGCCAAAGGATATGGTTTGCAGGTGGAAGACCTTCCGGAACTGGACTTGATTTCGAATATTGACGGCGCCGGTAAGGATAAGGTGCCCGAGGTGGGTGGCTATCGTAATGAGTGGGCCACAGCGGGTTTCTTTGGCCGCTTGAACTATGATTATAAAGGTCGTTATCTGGCAGAGGCCAATTTGCGCTATGATGGTACCTCCCGCTTCCGCCGCGGCAATCGTTGGCAGTTGTCTCCCTCCTTCTCTTTGGGTTGGAACATTGCCCAGGAAAACTTCTGGGAAGATTTTGCGGATGTTTGCAATCAGTTGAAGTTCCGTTTCTCTTATGGTGAACTGGGGAATATGAATACAAACGGCTGGTATCCTACTTATCGTGCCATGACATTGAAGCAGGCAAACGGAAGCTGGCTGCAGAATGGACTGAAACCAAACACTGCTTATGTAGGCGACCTTATCAGTACAGCCTTGACTTGGGAGAAAGTGCGTACCTGGAATATCGGTCTTGACTGGAGGCTGTTCAACAACCGTCTGACCGGGTCATTCGATGCTTATATCCGTTATACGGACAATATGGTAGGTCCGTCTGTAGAGTTGCCCGCTACATTGGGTATTGCGACTCCCAAGACCAATAACTGTGACTTGAAGACGAAGGGTTGGGAACTTACCATCGGATGGCAGGACCGCACCAACTTCGGTATGGGCTATGGCATTAAGTTCAATGTTTCTGATGCACGTACTTATATAGACAGATACCCGGGTAACCCGACAAACTCAATCAATACTTATATCGCAGGCCGCGAGATTGGTGAAATCTGGGGCTTTGAAACCGTGGGAATTGCCAAGACAGATGATGAGATGCAGGCGCATCTGAATAAAGTGGGCGGACAAAGTGCCATCGGTTCCGGCGTTTGGACTGCCGGTGATATCATGTATGCCGACCAGGATGGAAAACCGGGCATCACCAAAGGTGCACAGACTTTGGAGGACCACGGTGACTTGAAGGTGATAGGCAACAATACTCCCCGTTATCATTTCGGTCTTGACTTGAATGCCAATTACAAGGGATTTGATGTTCGCCTCTTCTTCCAGGGAGTGATGAAGCGTGACTACTGGCAGGGTTCCAATATCTTCTGGGGCGTTGGCCAATGGGGTATGTGGTGGTCAACCGGTTTGAAGGAACACGAAGATTACTTCCGTGATGAACCCGTCGGGCTGGCCGGTCATGAGATTGCCGCCAATGTCAATTCATACTATGCGCGTCCGAGATTTGACAGTACCCAGAACCAGGAAACCCAAACCCGCTATCTGCAGGATGCGTCTTATATCCGTTTGAAGAACTTCCAGCTTGGTTACACATTGCCTGCTTCCATGATTCGCAAAATCGGTATCACCAACTGCCGCATCTTCGTATCGGGCGAGAATCTGTGGACGGGAACCAAACTGAGCAAGTTGTTCGATCCCGAAACCATCAGCGGTGGTAACACGGACAGCAATGCTTCTGCACCTATCAAGAGTGCCGGTAATGCATACCCGCTTTCAAGAACTTGGTCTTTTGGACTTAGCGTATCACTTTAATCCCATAAATAATGAAGAATATTATGAAATCGAATTATAGATATATTGTAAAAGCGTTCATGGCAATGGCAGTGATTGCCGGAACGACTTCCTGCGATGATTTTCTGGACAGAGAGCCGATGTCAAGCATTTCTCCCGAAACCTATTACTCCACTGCGGCCCAGTTGGAAGCCAATCTGAATGATGAATATCCCAATGTCCTTCCGTCATTCGGCCAGTGGACTTATGGCATCTTCGGTGAAGACAAAGGAACCGATAACCAGATAGAGGTGAATGCCAATGACCGCTATACCCAGGATCGCTGGAAAGTACCTCATAGCGAAAGTGACAATTGGAAGTTCGAACGCATTTATCGTATTAATTTCTTTTTGTCTGAAGCACTTCCCAAATTCGGTGAGGACATGAGAGGTCACAAAATACAATTTCCGGGAGTGTAGCCACCATCAAGCACTATATCGGAGAAATGTACTTCCTGCGTGCTTACGAGTACTTTAAGAAGCTCCAGTTGTTCGGCGACTTCCCGATTATCGACCAACCGCTTGCCGATGAGATGGAAGCTCTCCGTGAAGCCAGCAAACGTTTTCCGCGTAATGAAGTGGCACGTTTCATCATTTCCGATCTTGACAAGGCTTATGCCTATATGAGTGATGTCGATATGGCGACGACCCGTATCAATAAGGATGCTGCGATGCTGGTTAAGTCACGTGTGGCACTGTTCGAGGCTACTTGGTTGCAGAATTTCAAGGGTACGGCATTCGTACCTGGTGGAGAAGGCTGGCCGGGGGCATCTCTTCACAACAATTACCAGTATCCGAGCGGAAACATTGATAATGAAGTGAAGTACTTCTTGGAACAGGCCGTAGAAGCTTCCAAACTTGTAGCAGATAAATACAAAGGGAGTTTGACGGAGAATACCGGTGTGTTGCAACAATCAGCTGATGACCCGTCAAATCCTTACTTTGATATGTTTGCACAAGAAGACCTTTCGGATGTGAAGGAAGTACTGTTGTGGCGGCAGTATGCCCGCGGACTCTCTACTCATAACATCAATGCCGCTGCCGGACGTGGTAATTACCGTATCGGTCTGACCCGTGGATTCGTACAGAATTTCCTGATGAAGGATGGTACTCCGGTTTATGCTCACGGTTCTTATGCGGATGGTGACGGCTATTATATGGGCGACAAGACGGTTGCTGATGTACGTGTAAACCGTGACCCGCGTCTCAGTATCTTCCTGAAAGAACCGGGACAGAAGAACATCCTTTTTGAAGTTGATAATAATGAAGGTACGGAAGTTGTGATGGAAGAGCCCTATCCGGCCATTACGAGTGGTGACGGTGAGCGTGGCTATGCTACCGGCTATGCATTGCGCAAGGGTGGTTCATTCAACCGTAAGTATTATGCCAATGGCGGTGGTTATACGGCAGCTGTATGTTTCCGTGCGGCTGAGGCTCTGCTGAATTATATGGAAGCAAGTTATCTGCTCAATGGAACGCTGGATGCTACGGCTCGTGAATATTGGACTGTACTTCGTCAACGTGCCGGCATCAGTACTGATTTTGACAAGACCATCGCTGCAACGGACATGAGCAAGGAGGCTGAAAATGATTGGGGAGCCTATACGGGTGGAAGTGTCATCTCTGACAAGACTCTGTATAATATCCGTCGTGAACGTCGTTGCGAGTTCCTGGCTGAAGGTCTTCGCTACATGGACTTGTGCCGTTGGCGTTCTATGGACCAACTGATGACTGCTCCCAGCCATCTGGAAGGTATGCATTTGTGGAATACTCCGATGGAGGACTGGTATCTGGATGATAATGGAAAATCCATTTTGGTTGCTGACGGGACAGACAAGGCTAATGTCTCATCGAAAGACAAGAGTGAGTATCTCCGTCCGTTCGAGAGAAGCAGCAACCAGTCTGCCTATAACGGCTGTACTTGGAAGATGGCACACTATTTGAATCCTATCATGATCAAGCAGTTCCAGTTGACAGCCACTTCGGGAGCGGATGTATCGACTTCCATTCTTTACCAGAATCCTTATTGGCCGGTGGTAGCTGACCAGCCGGCTGAGAAATAAAGGCATTTTTCAATAGGTATTTGATTTAGGGAGTAGGATACACTTTCCGGTGAGAAGGCGTCCTGCTCCCTTCTTTATAAATAGAAACAAGACAGAGTATGACTAATTTTAATTTCAAGTTTTTAGTGGTATGCTTGGTTGTCGTGGCGTCAGTCGTCGGCCTGCAGGCACAAAATGATGTCCCTATAAGGGGGGAAGGTGAAATCGTTCCAGCCGGAGTATGGAACGATGTAAACGGGGAGTACATTAATGCACATGGTGGTGGTATACTGTTATTTGACAGTAAATATTATTGGTTCGGTGAACACCGTCCTGCAAAAGGATTCTCTACGGAGGTAGGAGTAACATGTTATTCTTCTGCCGATTTATGTAATTGGAAATATGAGGGGGTGCCCTTGTCTGTATCGGAGGAAGCTGGCAATGAAATAGAGAAAGGCTGTATTATAGAACGTCCCAAGGTGATTTATAACGAAAAGACGAAGAAATTTGTCATGTGGTTTCATCTGGAACTGAAAGGGAAGGGCTATGCGGCTGCCCGTGCAGGAGTGGCTGTCAGTGACTCTCCGGCGGGACCTTATCGTTTTGTTTCTTCAAGTCGTGTTTGTCCGGGAGTATTTCCGCTGAATATGACGGACGAAGAACGGGACATACAGTGGAATATGGAACAGTTTGAAGAATGGTGGACGCCTGAGTGGAGAGAGGCTGTCAATAAGGGGTTGTTTGTGAAACGTGACTTGAAGGGAGGACAGATGTCCCGGGACATGACATTGTATGTTGACGACGATGGAAAAGCTTATCATATCTATTCTTCGGAAGAGAATCTAACCTTGCAAATTGCCGAGCTGACTGATGACTATCAAGGACATTCCGGAAAATATATCCGTCTCTTCCCGGGAGGGCATAATGAAGCTCCGGCACTATTCAAACATGACGGTACGTATTGGATGATTACTTCCGGCTGTACGGGATGGGAGCCCAATGAGGCACGTTTGTTTTCAGCATCCTCCATCTGGGGACCGTGGAAACAGCATCTGCATCCTTTTATAGGTAAGGGGGCTGAAAAGACTTTCGGCGGTCAAAGTACCTTTGTCATTTCTACTCTGGAAAATAGATTTGTCTTTATGGCTGATGTCTGGAAGCCGGAGAGTTTGATGTATTCAAAGTATATCTGGCTGCCGATTGGTTTTGATGATACTGGTAAACCGGTTATCGAATGGAAAGAAAGTTGGAATCCTTGCTGATATATTTGAGAAAAAAGGAAAGGAACTTGCCCCGTTATCGCGGCAAGCTCCTTTTTTTATGGATAAATCTGTCCGGCTTAATAGTTGAAAGCCTTGGATTTTACGTAAACCTTGAAGTCTTTGATTCCACCCGGTACCTCGCTCTCCATTCTGGGAAGATATTGTATGCCAGTCAGTGTGCGGGTACTGCCCAAATCAATCACGACTGCATGCGGGTATGGAGTACCTTTTGTCGTGCTCCAGTAGGTTGATTCCTGGAGGTCGAAGAGTTTGTCTGCAGAACAGTTGACACGGGATACGTCTTCGCTGTCGGCATAATTGACAATCCAGGGCTCGCGTGACAGGCGTTCTCCATTCTCATCCAGCAGGTACATTTCGGCAATGCAAGCCAAGTCTTTCCCGTCTTGGGAACTTAGTGCTTCCAGGCAGACGTAACGTCCGGTGACGGGTTGGCCGAATTTGCGTTCCTGCCAGCCGTTGCCGGAATTGAAGCTGCCGGAGAGGACGGGCTGCTCACCGGACAAGTCGAGGCTCTCGCCCTCATTGCGGTGCGTCAGCGGTTTGGTGACGAGCAACTGGTCCAGCAATGGCTCGCTCAGTCCTTCGGACTTAACTTCTTTGGGACCGATGATGTCGAAGACAATCACTTCATTCTCACCTTTCTTCAACCAGCATCCCGGGATGTAGAGGGTCTGTTGCGGGCCGATTTCCCAAATGCGTCCCATGGCGTGCCCGTTGACGTAGACAAGTCCCTTGCCCCAAGTCTCGAAGTTTAGGAATGTGTCGCTGGGCTTGTTCACCTTAAAGGTGGCACGGTAGCAACCCGGAATGCGTTGTCCTAACTCATCTTTCAGTGAGCCGATGGGCTGGAACTTCATGTTCTTATAGAAATCGTATGTATCTTCGAGATTATAGACTTCCCAATCCTTCAGGTTGCAGGTGAAAGGACGGCCGTCGATGTCTACGGTAAGTTCTACGCTTTGGGTGATACCCTTGAAGTCCTTGATGGCACGTCCAAAGTTGATGCGGCCCATGGCTTCTACCAGAATGTCGAGGCGTGCACCTTTGGGGCAGGCGGGGAATTCCAGTTGCTTTTCACCGTTGCGGCGGTCCAGTTTGCCGATGTATTTGCCATCCAGGAAAACTTGGGCATAATCGTGCGCATCGTTCACAGTGAGCAGGGACGGGGTTTTCATCTCGGGCAGTGTGGTGCGGTAGAGAATACTTCCGAATCCCTGGTTATATTCCTCCATGGTACGGATATTGCGGTCTTTCTTGGCAGCAGGAAGATTGTCGAACAAAGGAGCCATCTCTGTAAATTGGAAAGACGGAATACGGATGGGCTTGATTAAAGCGGGAACTTTAGCCTGCTTCTCGCCGTTCATGTATTTGGACAATGCTTTTCGCAATTCCCAGTATTTGGGAGTGGTCTGTCCCGATTCGCTGATGGGGGCGTCGTAGTCGTAAGAGGTTACGTCAGGGGCGAATCCGGGTGAGTTGGCTCCTGCCCAGTGTCCCCAGTTGGTCCCTCCGTGGGTCATGTAGAGGCTGAAGGAGATGCCTTTGGACAACATCTCGTCAATGCCAGCAATCATGTCGGCAGCCGGACGGGTTTCGTGGTTGGCTCCCCACTTGTCGAACCAGCCGCTCCAGAATTCGGAGCACATCAGCGGGCTATCAGGACGGAGTTTCTTCAGCGGTGCAAACTGTTGGTCGATGTTGGCTCCTGTACCGAAGTTCATGGTCCATACCAGGTCGTGGAGTCCGTTCTTGGTGAAGTTGGACGCCCAGTCGCATTGGAACAGTGCTACGCCGGGGTAGTTGGCGCGTACGATGTCGCGGATTTGCGATACGTAGCCTTTGTCTTCCCCGTAGGAGCCGTATTCGTTCTCTACTTGTACCATGATGATGGGACCTCCGTTCTGTATGGTCATACCGGCTACCTGCTCGGCAACGGCTTTTTCGAAGATACCTACACGCTCCATAAAGTAGGGGTCGGATTCGCGCAGGCGGATATCTTTTTTCTTGAGTAACCACCAGGGCAGTCCGCCCATTTCCCATTCGGCACAGACATACGGTCCCGGGCGCAGGATGACATACATGTCGTTCTGCTGGCATAGGCGGCAGAATTCCGCCAGGTCATTCTGTCCGGTGAAGTCGAACACTCCCGGCTGAGACTCGTGGGAGTTCCAGAATACATAAAGGCAGATGGTGTTCATGCCCAGTGCCTTGCATAGCTTGATGCGTTGGTCCCAATAGGCTTTGGGGATACGTGGATAGTGCAGCTCTGCGGCTTTGATGACAAACGGCTTGCCATTCAATAGGAATGTTCCTTTGCCGGCAGAGAAGTCGCCTTGTTCTTCCCATTGGGTACGCGGGTCCCAGCTGTCGCGCCAGGGTATCGTGATTGTGCCGTCCTTGCCGAATTCAAGCGGGAGCCATACGTAGCGTGAGCCCTCAAGGTTTTTCTTTTTCCAGCGGTCGAACATGGCAATGTAGGCATTTCCTTTTCCGTATACTTGCTGCACGTAAGTGCTTTGTGCATAGAAGGTCTTATCTGCATCAGGACCGGTACACGGATTGCCGATGGTAGTCCATTGCCCCATGATGGAGTCGGCCACAGCCAGTTCGGCAACATTGGGATCCCAGCCGGTACAACCGGAAGAGAGCATATAGTACTTGCCGTTATACTTGAATACGGCGGGTGCTTCGCGGCTTTGCTTCACGAAATTGCGTGTATAGCGACCAGTGGGCTTCAGGTAGTCATCCGTTAGTTCGCTTATATATAAGGTAGCGTTGTTTTCCGACGAGTAGAACTGATATGCCTTGCCGTTATCATCAACGAACACTGTTTGGTCGCGGCTCATCGCACCGTTGGGACGGAAGCTGCCTACATAGGTGAATGTCCCGGTAGGAGAATCGCTGACCGCTACGCCGGCACATGCCTTACTGTAGTCGGCGCTTTCCACATGCGCCCACATGACGAATTTCTTTGTCTTTTCGTTGTAAATCACTTTGGGACGTTCCAACACCTTGCTGGGGTGCAGGTCGTGTTTCTTGTCATCTTTCACGGCAGGAAGTACAATACCCTCGAACTTCCAGTTCAGCAGTTCTTTTGAAGAGTAGCAGCTGACACCGGTTACGTCGGTGCGGTAGCATTCCCACGTAGCCCATTCGGGCAGGATGGTTTCCCCTTTTTTGTATTCGCCATACCAATAGTAGGTCCCTTCGTGGTAAAGAAGGCCGCCGCCATGGGCGTTGATGGGATTGCCGTCGGTGTCTTTCCATACTTCCCCGGGTATGATTGCGGCATTTTTCGTTTGTGCTTTTGTTTTTGCAGATGGCAGGCAGCAAAGGCAGGCCAGCAATGCAAAACTCCAAATAATTTTCCTTTTCATTTAAGAATTCGGTATTAGATAATTAATAAATCGTTTATGTTTTGGGCAAAGATATGCGAAAGTTGAGAAATGGAGGGTATGTAAATGTGTCAAAAAGGAGAGATTATAGCTCTAATCTCTCCTTTTTGTGATGTTTTTCGGTCTTTTCTATTTGGTTTGTACTTGTTTCATCACCCGGAGGAAATTTCCACCCCATATCTTGGCGATGTCTGTTTCTGTAAATCCATGTTCCAGCAGACGGACGGTGATATTGATGAAATCATTGTCCCCATTGCATCCTTTGACCCCGCCTCCACCGTCGAAGTCCGAGCCAATGCCCACGTGGTCTATGCCTGCCACTTCAACCATGTGTAGCAGGTGTTTCATGAAGTCCGTAAGGTTGGTTTTCTTGGCATCCGGGTTCAGAAACTCGTCTACCAGGCAGGCTTGAGCCACACCGCCATGTGCGGCAAGGGCGCGTAGCTGTTCGTCGGTCAGATTTCGGTCGTGTCTGTAGATGGCGCTTGCAGAGGAGTGGGAGGCTATGACCGGTGCTTTTGAATATTTCAGTACATCCCAGAAGGTGCTTTCGGCTGCATGGGAAAGGTCTATCATTATTCCCAGCCGGTTCATTTCTTTCACCACTTTTCTACCGTAAGGACTTAAGCCGTTCCAACGGGCAGTCGTGTCCGAAGAACTGTCGCAGATGTCATTGTTGCGGGTGTGGCAAAGGGTGATGTAGGTAACGCCTGCATCATGGAAACGGGTGATATTCTTCAAATCCTTGCCGATGCCGTATCCGTTTTCGATGCCAATATAAAAGGCTTTCTTTCCTTCGGTCTTGAGCCTGGACAAATCATCGGGCGTGCGGGCTATGGCACATTGTTCCCCGTTCATCTCCACTTGTCGGTAGATGTGGCGTATCAACTCATCCACTCGGTCAATGGCTTTCAGACTGTTCTCTTCATCGCACGGGCCTTGACGCACCCAGCATGCCAGGTATTGTCCATCCAATTTTCCTTCTCGCATCTTGGGCAGGCAAACCTGCGTTTTTTCGCGCGTACCTATATTATAGGAAACGTCAAAATCAAGTGGGGTGTCTGTATGCGTGTCGAGGGAGAGGATGCGGCGATGAATCTCTTTGGCATGCCGGTAGGTAGCTGCCTTTTGAACCAGAAAATAGAAGAATCTGGCAGAGATGCTGTCGCCTGCCGTAGCCAGAGCTTCGGGATGGAATTGCACACCCCATATCGGATATTCGTGGGAAGACTCTATAGCTTCGGGAATACTGTCTGACGACCAACCCGTTACGCTGAATCCCGGGGCAACTTGCTTGACCGCCTGGTGATGGTGAGTATTGGTGAAAAGTTGTGTCTGTCCGGTTATGGATGCCATGGCAGAACCGGGAGTGAGGTGGACGGTATGAGTTGGTACACTGCTCGGCTCCTGCTGTTGGTGGTGGACAGTGGTGTCGGGATGCTGGGTAGGGATATCCTGATAAAGGGTTCCGCCGAAAGCTACATTGATTAACTGTTCTCCCCGGCAGATGCCAAACATCGGAATGTTACGCCGGGCAGCCAGGCGGATGAGTGCCATGTCGTATACATCACGCAGGGAGTCCACCTCTCCCAGCTGTTCGATGGGCGATTCATTGAAATAGGAAGGGTGGATGTCTCCTCCTCCTATCAGAATGATACCGTCCAGCCGGTTGGCAATGTCTGTCAAGACAAGGCTATCGGTAGTGATGGGAATCAGTATAGGTGTTCCGCCTGCCTGGATTACAGACTCGGTATACGTTATCTGTGTGGATGAGCTTCGGCCCGGATGTGAGCAGGAAATGCCGATGAGAGGGGCTTCCCTGGTTGTTTTTTGGTTGGACTGTCCCATTGCCAAATATGGACATAGGACGAGCAGTGCTGTTAACAGTAGTTTGTTCATGGTTTTCGGGGGGATTCTTTTTCCTGCAAAGTTATAAGAAATATTTAAGCCGTCCAAGAAGTTGGATGACTTGTGAATTCGGGCAGTTTATTGGCAGAAGAACATTATATTCTTTGTTGGTGGAGGAAGTGTGTTATATAACATGCTTCCCGATGTTGCTTTTCTTTGAATTAATGCCTAATTTGCGCCTCACAAAAAGTTAACGGCATCATCGTATGTCAGGTTATTCACTTAAAATCTTAATATATCATGAAAGTATATCAGACGAATGAAATTAAGAACATTGCCCTCCTTGGCAATGACGGCTCGGGTAAAACCACTCTCACGGAAGCGCTGCTCTTTGAGAGTGGTATTATAAAACGTCGCGGCAGGATTACTGCCAAGAATACAGTCAGCGATTACTTCCCGGTGGAGCAGGAATACGGCTATTCTGTGTTTTCCACCGTTTTCCATGTGGAGTGGAACGGCAAGAAACTGAATATCATTGACTGCCCGGGTAGTGATGACTTTGTAGGGGCTGCCATGACGGCGCTCAACGTTACAGATACTGCCATTCTGCTGCTGAACGGGCAATACGGTCCCGAGGTAGGTACGCAGAACCATTTCCGCTACACCGAGAAACTGGGCAAACCGGTTATTTTCCTGGTAAACCAGCTCGATAATGAAAAGTGCGATTATGATATGGTGCTTGAGCAGTTGCAAACCATATACGGTCCGAAGGTGGTGCCCGTGCAATATCCGCTGGCTACCGGACCGAACTTCAATTCGTTGATCGATGTACTTTTGATGAAAAAATATTCGTGGGGACCCGAAGGTGGCGCTCCCATTATTGAAGAAATTCCGGCCGAAGAAATGGAAAAGGCTACAGAACTGCACAAGGCTTTGGTAGAAGCTGCAGCCGAACATGACGAAGGCCTGATGGAAAAATTCTTTGAGCAGGACTCTTTGACAGAAGACGAAATGCGCGAAGGTATCCGCAAGGGACTGGCTTCACGAGGTATGTTCCCGGTATTCTGCGTCTGTGCCGGCAAGGATATGGGTGTACGCCGTCTGATGGAATTCCTGGGTAATGTGGTTCCGTT
>ERZ780076.231-NODE-231-length-31246-cov-7.033984_pt1 | contig 31246 bp, 28 predicted proteins | sample MGYA00511022_ERZ780076 | MGnify/ENA primary metagenome ERZ780076 (study PRJEB29588, sample SAMEA2148733) | human gut metagenome | biome: human gut; feature: human-associated habitat; material: faeces | place: Denmark | collected 2008/2010 ... | reverse complement strand
CCCTGCACGTTTCGGCCCAGACATTGTCGATGACCGCCGAGCAGGTCATACAGTATTATAACCGCGAAACGGCCAAGGGAACACCGCAGCAGCGCATCGTGACCAACCTGATAGAACGCGGCGTGCAGATTGACCAGATACGGCGCATCCGTCAGAAAATGGAACGCCAGAAGGGCACCAACCAGTTGGGCACAAAGGACCTGACGGGGCAGGAAAAGTCGCGCCTGCGCAAAAGCAATTCGCAGCAAAGGGCACAGGACAAGGACGACCCGGCCTTTGAGCGCCGCAAACAGTGGGAGCAGAACCCCGACTTTAGTCAGATGACGGAAGCCGAGAAACTGCGCTACCGGCAGATGCAGTCGGACAACTACATGGAGGAAATGGACTTCATGAAGCCGGATTCACTGCGCTTTTATGACGAATATGAGCGGATATATGCCGAGCGTATGAAAAAGGACAAGTGGCCCCAGGTGTTTGGCCGCAACATCTTTAATCAGGAAAATCTTTCGTTCGAGCCGAACATGAACATTGCCACTCCGTCAGACTACCGGCTCGGCCCGGGCGACGCGGTGTTCATCGACATATACGGGGCGTCGCAGAAGACAATAGAAAGCACGGTGTCGCCTGACGGAACGGTGACAATCGAGGGCTACGGCCCCGTGGATATAGGCGGACTTACGGTGGAACAGGCCAATGCCAGGCTGCGCTCCACGCTCGGTTCGCGTTACAGCAGCTCGAAGATAAGGCTCACGGTAGGGCAGACGCGCACCATAATGGTAAACGTGATGGGCGAGGTCGAGAACCCGGGAACATACACCCTGCCGGCTTTCGCCACTGTGTTCCACGCGCTGTACATGGCCGGAGGTACAAACGACATAGGTACGCTGCGCGACATCAAGGTGTACCGCAACAACCGACTCGTGTCCACCGTAGACATATATGACTACATCCTGAACGGCAAACTTACGGGAAACGTCCGTCTGGCCGACAACGACGTGATTTCAGTAGGTGCGTATGACTGCCTCGTAAACATAACGGGCAAGGTGAAACGCCCCATGTTCTACGAGATGAAGAAGAACGAAAGCGTAGCCACTTTGCTGAAATACGCCGGCGGATTTACAGGCGACGCTTACAAGAAGTCAGTGCGCTTGGTGCGCAAGACGGGCAGGGAATACTCCGTATATAACATTGACGAGTTTGACATGGGAGCGTTCCAGCTGGCCGATGCCGACTCGGTAAGCGTGGATTCAATACTGCCGCGCTTCTCGAACATGGTTGAGATAAAGGGCGCGGTGTTCCGTCCCGGCATGTACCAGGTGGGCGGAGACATCAACAGTGTGCGCTCGCTGATAGAAAAGGCCGACGGACTTAGGGAGGAAGCATTTACCGCCCGCGCCGTGATGCACCGCATGAAGGCGGACCGCACGCTGGAGGTAATCCCTGTGGACGTTGACGGGATATTGGCGGGACGTGTGGCGGACATCCCTATTCAGAACAACGACGTACTGTTCATACCGACAAAGCAGGAGATGATGGAAGAACAAACCATCACCATCCACGGCGAAGTGTTTTATCCAGGTGTGTACAAATATGCCGACAACGAAACGCTTGAAGACTTTGTGTTGCAGGCCGGCGGACTTAAGCAGACCGCATCGACGGTGAAAGTGGACGTGTCACGCCGCATGATTAACCCAAAGGCGTTTACAACCGACACCATAATAGCGCGTACATACACCTTCGCATTGAAAGACGGATTTGTAGTTGACGGAGAACCGGGCTTCAAACTGATGCCTTTCGACGAGGTCTACGTGCGCAAAAGCCCCGGCTTCTACAAGCAGCAGAACGTTACCGTGGAGGGCGAGGTCATGTTCGGAGGCGTTTATACTCTGTCGAAAAAGAACCAACGCTTGAGCGACTTAATCCGTAGTGCGGGCGGCGTGAACGACCGTGCATACGTGGCAGGTGCGCGCCTCGAGCGAAAGATGGACGGGAACGAGCGCAAGCGTTACGAAGTTGTGTTGAGAATGGCTCAAGAGGAGGCTGCGCGTCTTGAACTTGAGGCTGCCGGTGCAGGCAAGACCATCAATATGGACGACAAGGAAATGGAAAAGAAGTTCGAAATCCCTGAAACTTACTCTGTCGGAATAGAGCTTGACAAGGCATTGGCCGAGCCGGGAGGCGATGCCGACATCGTGCTGCGCGAGGGCGACAAGCTCGTAGTTCCCCAATATACGGCCACAGTGAAAATCAACGGAGAGGTGATGTACCCCAACACCGTCGGTTACCAGAAAGGCAAGAAGGCGAAGTATTACATCAATCAGGCCGGCGGATACAGCAACAGGGCGAAGAAAAGTCAGGCTTTCATCATTTACATGAACGGCATGGTTGCAAGGGTCAGCGATGGTGCAAAGCCGCAGCCCGGATGCGAAATATTTGTTCCGCAGAAGAAGGTGACCACTATGAGCATCGCCGAAAAACTGTCAATCGGCACGTCGGCGGCGTCAATCGCAACGATGATAGCGACAGTGGCAAACTTGTTCAAGTAAAACGAAAGGTTGGAATGAAATATCCTATAGGCATACAGGATTTTGCGAAAATCCGTAAAGATGGTTATGTATATATAGACAAGACAAAGCTTGTTTACGATATAGCTTCGTCGGGTAGTTATTATTTCCTCGGTCGTCCGCGCCGCTTCGGGAAAAGTCTGCTAATATCAACGTTTGAGGCTTATTTCAGCGGAAAGAAGGAACTGTTTGCCGGACTGGATATTGAGAAGCTGGAGAAGGATTGGGGAACGTATCCCATTCTGCATCTTGACTTGAACACGCGCAAGTATGACACGAAGGAAGCCCTGTTGGCCGAGCTGAACAAGAACCTTGAAGCGTGGGAAACCGTGTATGGTGACAAGTTCAAAGACCGCGCCCCGGAGGAAAGGCTTTCGCATATTATAGAGTTCGCCTATAAGCAGACGGGTAAACGCGTTGTACTGCTTGTCGACGAATATGACAAACCGCTGTTGCAGACTATCGGCAATGCGGCCTTGCAGGATGAATACAGGAACATACTTAAGGCGTTTTATTCGGTTGTAAAAACTTATGACAAGTATATAAAGTTCGGTTTCTTCACAGGCGTTACGAAGTTCGGCAAGGTCAGTGTCTTCAGCGATTTGAACAATCTTCAGGACATATCTATGGACAAACGCTACATCGATGTCTGCGGAATAACTGAGGAGGAGATTCACCGTTATTTTGAGGAACCGTTGCAGGAACTTGCCAAGGCCAACGGCATGACATACGACGAGGCGGCGGCAAAGCTGAAAGAACAGTATGACGGCTATCACTTTGAATACGGAACGGAGGGAATATATAATCCGTTCAGTCTGCTTAACACCTTTGCCAAGCAGAGCTTCAAGGACTATTGGTTTGAGACGGGTACGCCGACGTTCCTCGTACAGTTGTTGCAGGAACGCAAATATGTCCTGCCTGACCTTACGCACGAAATAATTTCAGACGACGTGCTCAACAGCATAGATTCGGCATCGCGCAACCCGATACCGCTGATTTACCAAAGCGGATACCTTACAATAAAAGGATATGACAGCCGTTTTAAACGGTACAGGCTTGGTTTCCCCAACAATGAAGTGGAGACGGGCTTCCTCAATTTCCTGCTGCCGTATTACACTCCAAATGGCGACAGGACGGAATTTGACATCAGCCACTTCGTAATCGATGTGGAGAGCGGCAATGCGGAGCAGTTCATGCGCCGCTTGCAAGCCATGCTGGCCGACACAGACTATAAGATAGTCGGCGATGCGGAGCTGTATTTCCAGAACGCCCTTTACCTCATATTCAAAATCATGGGCTTCTATGTAGAGGTGGAACGCGCAACGAGCGACCGCCGCATGGATGTGCTGATAAAAACGTCAGACTACATCTATATCATCGAGTGCAAGCTTGACAAGTCGGCTGACGATGCCCTTCGCCAGATAGAGGAAAACAACTACGCCGCCCCCTTCTTGATGGACAACCGCAAAGTTTACAAGATAGGCGTGAGCTTCTCAAGCAAAACGAGGGGAGTGGAAGAGTGGCGGATTAAGTAAACAACCGTTTACAGCATGACTGTATGTATATGTTTTTTCTATTTTTATGTCAAGTAAAACAGAACTTAATGTAACATCTGCATTGATAAAGATAAAAGACAAATGGGAAAGCGGGGAGGCTCCTTCGTTTGAAGATTTGTCAGACAGTGTCCTACAGACTCATCAATACGCTCAAAGGGCGGCGGTTAGGGCTGTCAACCAGTATGCAACTATGCGTAACTGGCTAATCGGCTGTTATATTGTTGAGTACGAACAGAAGGGGAAAGATCGCGCACGGTATGGAGAACGGCTGCTTAAACGTCTTGAAGAAAAGGTAAAGATACGAGGACTGAATGAAACGCTTTTCAGGGTTTCACGCTCATTCTATTTGGAATACCCACAGATTCGGGAATTGTTTGTCAACGGAAAACATGCGATGCCGTCGCATGAATTGGAAAAACATGCGACATCGTCGCATAAATTTGTTACACCTCCCGAAAAGATAGTCTGCCGCCTGTCCTTTTCACACATACGTGAAATAATGACAGAGAAAGATCCTTTGGCTCGTTTTTTCTATGAAACAGAATGTATGAAGGGGTGCTGGTCCGTTAAAGAACTTCGCCGGCAAATGGCGACAAATCTGTTCTTCCGCAGTGGGATAAGTCGTAATCCGCAGGTGCTTCTGAATTCTATTGTCCAGCCATCAGGCAATTCCTTAATGGACATCCGGCAACCTTTCACGTTTGAGTTTCTTGGACTTGATGCAAAAGAAGCGTATTCTGAAAAAGACCTGGAGAACTCCCTGCTCGCCCATTTGGAGGAGTTTTTGTTGGAAATGGGCAAGGGCTTTTGTTTTGAGGCTCGCCAGAAACGCATCATCATAGATGATGAATACTATTTTGCCGACATCGTGTTTTATCACAGAATATTGCATTGCAGCGTAATCTGCGAATTGAAAAACGACGAGTTCAAGCATGAGTACCTTGGGCAGTTGAACGCGTATGTTTCTTATTACAAAGAAAATGAGATGCATCCTGGTGACAATCCGCCCATAGGAATATTACTATGTACAAAAAAAGGAAAGAAAATGGTAGAGTATGCCATTGCGGGAATGAGCAATCAATTATTTGTTTCCACCTATAAGCTTCAGTTGCCGGACAAGTCAAGTTTAGAAAACTTCTTGGTCAGGCAGTTAGAGCAATCTTCGTTATAACGAATTGTCTGCTTAAATAATTATAATTTCACCTAAGCATTGCGTTGTCATGAAATTTTGCTATTTTTGCATCGCATTAAATCCCTCATTGCCATTGTGAAAACAACCGCCCGGTTTACAAAATTGGCGTCAACTTCTCAAGTAAAACGAGGAGAGTGGAAGAGTTTAAGATAATGTAACGGAGAAATAAAGAATAACTTTATAGATGTTTCCTGAAAGGTTGAAAAAAATGTTTGCATCAAATGATGCGCGCAGTGTGGCGTTGCGTAAGAATATTTTATTTTCAATAATTCTTAAAGTTATAGGATTGGCCACATCGTTGTTGATAGTCCCGGTCACGCTCGGTTATCTTGAGAACGAGGTGTATGGTATTTGGATGACGATGTCATCGATATTGTATTGGTTCGCTTATTTTGACATAGGCTTGGGGAATGGGATGCGCAATTACCTCACTGAAGCAATATCGATCAATGATTTCACGGGAGCAAAGTCGATAATAAGCACGACATTCTTCTTGCTGGCCTTGATTGCTATTGGCTTGGGTGTTGTCGGTTCGGTGTTGCTGTATGCCGTTGATTTGACCGAGCTGTTCAATACACATATGGTTGCTGAAGGGTATTTGCGTAAGACGATGCTTGTGGCTTTTGCATTCACGCTGATGATGTTTGTCGTGAAAAACGTCGGAATGATTTTTGTGGCGATGCAGAAGTATGCAGTCAACGACTTACTGTTGGTTTCAGGAAACGTCTTGGCTCTGTTAGTTGTTTATGTGTTGACACGGTTGTCGGAGGGTTGCTTGTTTTATGTGGTTTTGGTGTTCACAATGATACCAGCCTTGGTGTTCTTGATAGCTGCCATTCCGGTGTTCATTAAATATTCGGCTCTGCGCCCGTCGCCCAAAGCCGTTGATTATGGCTTGGCCAAGAAGGTGATAGGAAAAGGTTTCGGATTTTTCTTGATACAAATAACAAGTTGCATTGTAATTTTCGGCTCTTCAAACTTGTTTGTCGCCCGTTTCTGCGGCCCGTCCGATGTCACGGTCTACAATATTGCCTACAAGTATTTCAATCTTCTCGCCATCGCTTATACGATTGTTATCTCGCCCTTGTGGAATGCTTATACCGACGCTTATGTTAAGGGGGACTTGGCTTGGGTGAAAAGAACATTTGAAAAGTCGTTGAAGATATGGATGCTGACCGTTTTGAGTGGTGCTTTCATGCTTCTTGCTAGCGGCTTGTTTTACAGGCTGTGGATTGGCACTGTTGTATATGTGCCTGTTGGCGTTTCGGCGTGTGTGTTGTTGTATGTTTGCTCGTTTAATTTTAACAATTGTGTGACGTACCTGTTGAACGGACTTAACAAGATAAGAGTGCAGATATATACTTCCATAGGTTTTACCGTTTTGTTTTTAATGGTAATGGGTGTTTTTGGGCGCAAGTTCGGAATTGAGGCGATAACGATATGTATGGCGGTTAGTTACTTCTGTATGGGCTTGATACATTTTTACCAATGCAAGCTGCTTGTGTTGGGTAAAGCAAAAGGAGTGTGGAACAAATAAAGACACATGGGCATGGATGATAAAATAAGCGTAATAACGGTTGTCTATAATGATGCCGAACACATAAGGGAGACGATGGAGAGCTTTTTCTCTCAAACGTGGGAGAACAAGGAGTATATCGTCATTGATGGCGGAAGTACAGATGGAACTGTTGATGTAATACGTGAATATTCTAATCATTTGGCTTATTGGTGTTCGGAAAAAGATGATGGAATTTATGCTGCAATGAATAAAGGCATATTACATGCAACAGGAGATTGGATAAACATATTGAATAGTGGTGACAGATATGTTTGTGAACAGTCTTTGGAGATGGTAATGAAATCGGATGTTCTTAAAAATGTTGCTGTTGTTTATGGCAATAGTTTGGAACAGAATGATGGCTTTATACGAAGAGTGATTGCTGTTGATGACACTAAGAAGTTGGAGTATGGCCCGACTTATCGTCATGGCTCTTCGTTAATACGGACGGATGTGCAACGTAAGTTCTTGTATGATACGTCAAATAAAGGTAAGTTTGGATATGCGTTAGATTGGTTGATGATATTTTCCGTTTACAAAGCCGGTTATAGCTTTCGTAAAGTAGATGTAGACATTGAAATTTATGATAAAAACGGGGTGTCAAACCGCCCGTATAAAAACTTGTATTATAATTATATAATTACGTCAAATGGGCGATTTTCACTAAAAAAACTTTTGTTCTTTATAAAGCTTTTGTTCTTTACGTTTATCAAACGGTCAATAGCATATTCATGGCTGAAGGCATTTGTTATGGAATATATGGTAAATGATGTTTTGCCTCACATGCCGTTCTGGAGTTGGAGGCGGACCTATTTACGGTGGTTGGGGACAAAAATCGGAGAAGGTTCGTTCGTTATGAAGAGGAATTATTTTATAAACCCAAATTTATTGACAGTAGGAAATTATTGCCACATTAACCGGGATTGTGTAATAGACGCAAGAGGTTGTATTATTGTTGGAAATAGTGTTTCTATTTCTCATCGAGTGAATATAATGACAGGTTCTCATGATGTAAATTCTAAAAAGTTTTGTGGCATATTTAAGCCTATTAAGATAAAAGATTATGCGTGGCTGGGTATTGGGTGTACAATTCTTCAAGATGTTACGATTGGTAAGGGGGCTGTTGTTTGCGCTGGAGCAGTAGTTACCAAGGATGTGGAGGACTTTGAAATAGTAGCAGGAATTCCAGCAAAAAAAATTGGTAAGCGATCGCATTTGTTGGACTATAAGTGTAATGGATATTCACCTTTAACATAGGCAATGTCTTTTATGAAAATACTTTTAAGATTGTAAATATACATTTTTAAGATTATTTTAAAGAATCGTATTTATACAATGGCGTTTTCATGTAGCTGTAAATAATGTTGACTCAAGCTTGTGCTTATGTAAGAATTTTCTTACTTTTGCACAATTGAATATACGTTGTGGATTTTAATGTGTTTGTCAGAAAAAATGTAATTCATGTGTGAAAAAAAACAGAATAGGGAAATAGATATAGTTGGGTTGTTGAAAAAAATCCTTTCAGAGAAAAGACTTTTGGGGATATTTGTTTCTGCCTTTGCAGTGATTGGTATTGTTGTGGCTCTTAGTACACCTAAAAAATATACCTCAATGGTTGTGCTTGCGCCAGAATTGTCAAATGGTGGAGCATTTTCAGGTAGTCTGTCAAGTATTGCGTCTATGGTAGGTGTCAATATTGGTGCTTCAAAGAATGATGCAGATGCGATATATCCCGAAATATATCCGGATGTGTTGACTTCTTCAGATTTTATAATCAAGCTTTTTGATGTCAAAGTCCAATTGGAAGATGGCAACGTTTCAAAGTCTTATTATAACCATCTTATTGAAGATGCAAAGATACCATTCTGGAATTATCCGAAAATATGGTTGGCAAGATTGTTTGCTAGTGACGATAAGGCGCAAGGTGGAGGTAAGGGGATAAACCCTTTCAATCTGACAAAACAGCAAGACCAAGTTCTAAATGCCATAAGGAGCAATATTTCTTGCATTGTTGATAAGAATACGAGTGTAATAACAATATCTGTAACTGATTTAGATAGGAATGTGTCGGCTATCATGGCTGATACTATACAAAAGCAATTGCAGGAATATATAACTGTTTACCGAACACAGAAGGCACGCAATGATATGGAATACACAGAAGGATTGTATGAAAAGGCGAAGGTGGAGTATAATCATGCTCAGCAAGTATACAGCTCGTATGCAGATGCAAACGAGGATTTGTGGTTAGAGTCGTTTAAGTCTAAGAGAGATGAGTTGGAAAATGAAATGCAGTTGAGATATAATATTTATAATCAGATAGCTCAACAATTACAGTATGCGAGGGCAAAGGTACAAGAGCAGACACCTGTTTTTTCAGTAATTCAAAGTGCAAGTGTGCCGCTGAAAGCTTCAAGTTTGCCACGATCGCTAATCGTGTTATTATATGTGTTTTTAGGTGTTGTTGCGGATGCATTGTGGATTTTGTATCTTCGCGACTATATTCGTAAAAGAAGAATTATGAAAGAACAAAATAAATGATATATTCCATACCATACGTAGCCCTTCTTTTGCTTTTTGGCTTCCTTGCCGTATATAGCTATAATCATCGCGACGACGAGGCTAAAAGGCGAAATGTCGGTATATGGTGCGCATTGATATTTTTGTTCTTTTTTGGTTCCCGTGGCTTTACTTGTGACGACTGGATAAACTATTATCCGGCTTTTCAAAAGTGCTCATTTGAATATGTCAATTTTAATGTTTTTGAATATAATATCAAGTGGGGTTTTGAACCGGGTTTTACATTATTAATGTATTTGTGCAAGATAGTTGTTGATGATTATCATTTTTTCGTTTTTATATGTACACTCATAAATACATTATTGATTTTCAATTTCTTATATAAGCGTGTAGAGAATATACCATTGGGCTTTATTCTTTTTTTGAGTTTTGGTGGATATGAAATGAGTACCAATTTGATGCGCAATTCTATAGCTATCCTTATATTTGTAAATGCGTTGATATATGTAGAGAAACGTAAACCTCTGCAATATTTCGGTCTATGTTTGTTAGCCTTAAGCTTCCATCTGTCTGCAATAATGTATTTCCCATTATATTTCTTTTTTCACAAACAGTGCAATAAATGGGTATATTTGGCATTGTTCGCTGTTGGCAATATTGTCTTTTTGTTGCATATCCCAATCTTTCTTAAACTCGTTTCACTGTTTTTTGACGATGTAGGAGGAGCATTGCAAATGAAAGTTTATACATATACGACGAGTAGTGATTTGGCGGAGATGAAGACTCTTTCTATAGGATATTTAGAACGCCTTTTTACAGGCATACTTGTTTTCTGCTATTATGGTAAACTGGTTGATTTAAAGGAAGGAAATAAGGTCTTTATAAACGCTTTGTTGTGCTATTTTTTGGCGTTCTTTTTGTTTAGCGAGTTTGGTGAAATAAGCGATCGCCTGTCTATCCTATTTGTTTTTGGGTATTGGGTGATATGGAACGACCTTATTAAATGTTTTTTTATAGAAAACAACAAAAAACTGTTTTTGGCGTTCATATCAATTTATGTTGTAATGAAAATGGTTGGTTCAACAAATATGATAACCTCTGAATATGATAATGTGCTATTTGGGGCTAAGTCGTATGAAGAACGCCTGTATATACATAATCGCTATTCTGTTGAATAATAAAATTGTAATATGAATATCACAATAATAACAGATGTTTTTCCTTATCCTCTTAAATCTGGTGGGGCGCAGGCGCAATTCAATATGATAGATGTGCTGCGTAAGGAACATAATATTTCTATCATTTTTGCTGAAAACGGCAGAAATAAAATGCGGGCAATGCGCATCCTCAAACGCCTTTGGCCGGAAGTGGCGTTTTTTTCTTTCAGGTATTACAGACAAATGCTTAATCCTTTGTTTTTGAAAGATAAAGCGGTACGTGCTTTCAAGTTGAAATTAATGTATGATAATCCGAGGTTTAAGGTTGAAAGAGTGTTGAAACCATACGGCGTGTATTTTACTAAGGATTTTATGAATTTTATAAATGGAGTCATCAGTAAAACAAAAGCGGATATAGTTCAGGTAGAGTTCTTTCCTTATCTTCAGATAATTGATTTTTTGCCTCATACAGTAAAAAAAATATTTATACATCATGAAATCCGGTTTGTACGCAATAAGAGGCTGCTTGCAGGCATCAATATGACGGAACGGGAGAAGCAACAGGAAATATATACTAAAGAGCGAGAAATAAAGACGCTTAACATGTATGATGCGGTAGTGACACTTACAAAAACAGACAAGGATATACTTGAATGCAACGGTGTAGTTGTGTCTATTTTTGTATCTCCTGCGGCGGTAAATACGCCACAGATCCCATTCAAGGCTTGGAATGGAAGTGTGGTGTTCATTGGCGGTTATGGGCATTATCCGAACAAGGAGGGGGTGGACTGGTTCTTGGATGAAGTTATGCCGTTGATGACTGTCGATGTGTCTTTGCAAATAATAGGTATGGGATGGCCTTCATATTACGAGCAAAAAACAGGAGATGTAAAGTTGCTTGGATTTGTTGAACGTCTTGAAGATATAGTACCGGGTTCAATAATGATAGTGCCGATTCTTAGTGGCAGCGGTATGCGTATGAAGATTTTAGATGCGGCAGCGATGAACGTCCCTTTCATAACCACATCGGTTGGTGTTGAAGGTTTGGATTTCAAAAATGAAGAGTCTTGTTTGGTTGCTGATACTCCAATTGAATTTGCGGCAGCTTTGGAAAGGCTTGTGAAAGATGAGGCGTTGCGGCGAAAAATAGCAAATAATGCTTTTGCTGTATTTGATGAAACTTATTCAAAATTAGCTTTGGCAAAAGTGCGCGACAATATTTATTCTTTTATTGTTGAGTAAATACAAATAAAATGAAAAAAGTAGCAATATATTGCGTCAACTACAATTCGTATGAATATTTGACGATATTTTTGAAGTCTGTCGATGTTGCGGCAAAACATGCAAGCGAGCAGGCTGATGTGTGCGTGTATGTTGCTGATAATACGGAAAAACATGTTGAGGAAATCAAAGAAAAAATGCATAATGCGGAATTAAAAGTTTTTCCTTATTATGAAAATCTTGGTTATTTCGGTGCGGTCAAGAGAATGATGACGGAAACGAAACCTGCGGATTTTAATTTCGTAATAATAAGCAATGTAGATGTCGAGTTAAAAGCCGACACTTTAACAGTTCTTTTAAGTCGTTATGAGGATGGGGGCCATGTTGGTTGGATCGCACCACAAATATATTCAAAGATTGAAAAACGTGACTTAAACCCACAAGCAATGTCTCGTTATTCATTAGTTAAATTAAATTTGTTACGCTTTATGTTCAAGCATCCTTTGTTGTGCGTGTTATATAAACAAACGGCTTATAAACGGAAACGGATGCAATCGCATTCGGCTGGTGATGTATATGCAGGTCATGGTTCTTTTATAATATTGACACGTTTGTACATTGAAAAATGTGGTATGATAGATTTTCCTGTATTTCTATATTGTGAGGAGATCTATTTAGCGGAGCAATGCCGTAACCATGGTTTGAGAGTGGTGTACGACCCTGAGATAAAAATTATAGATATGGAACATGCTTCGACAGGTAAAATGCCGTCAAGGTCTTATTTTAAATATAATGCAGATGCTTTGAAATATATAATAGATACGTTTTATTTACAGCACTGAGCATTTGATTTGACACTTAGAACTGAATACGATGAATGATGCATTGGTTTCAATCATAATGCCCATTTACAATACGGGCGCGGTATCGGCGGAAAGTATTGACAGCATATTATGCCAGACGTACAAAGATTGGGAATTAATTATTGTTGATGACAATTCGGATGATGAGGCGACGTTGTCTCTTTTGGAAAAATATAGGAATGAGGACAGTAGGATAAAGATAATCAGTCTTAGCGAGAATAAGGGACCAGGCGGTGCGCGTAATAGGGGAATAGAGGTTGCTCAAGGACGATATATTGCCTTTTGCGACAGTGACGACCGTTGGTTTCCGGACAAGCTTGAGAAGCAAATTGCTTTTATAAGGGAAAAGAAATGTTGTCTTGTGTATTCTTCGTATATTTTATGCAATGAAGATGGGGTAAATAACGGCATCTTCATTGCTCCACGTATAATTACTTATGGTGGTATGAAGCGTGATGACAAGATAGGTTTTCTTACCGCAATGTATGACACATCCCTGTATGGTAAGTTTTATTTTCCACCGTTTCGCAACCGGGAGGATTGGGCGATGCTTATATTGCTGCTCAAGGAGTGCAGGGTGGCTTATGGATTGAAAGAGCCGTTGGCGTATTACAGGATAAGGAGCAATTCGCTGTCAAGCAATAAACGCTCTCTTGTGAAGTTCTATATAGATGTGTATCATACGATATTGGGATTTTCTGTTTTCAAGTCGTATTTGTATTTTGGCTGTTTGTTTTTGCCCACTTATTCAATAAAGGTGATAAAGAAAAAGGTTGACAGTTGGAGATATGTACGCTCTTTGCGAAGAAAAGGATGATGTGAAAACGTCTGTCATCTGTCAGTTTCCGCTGTAACTTGTTGGTTAACAGTGTTTTGGAGGCTGACAGATGATGCCCGGCATCTTTCAGCCTCCAAAGTGTTGAATGTCGGTTGATAAGTGTTGTTGTGAAAGATAATGCAAACGAACGCAATGAAAACTTGTTTCCACATTTCCGAGTGCAGCTTATCTTCTGCAAAGATGGGAAGTGTTTAGGATGTTTTTGCAATATGAAAGGCGGTAGATTATGGCGCGTTTTGTGACTTTTTGCAATGCGAAAGGTTGTTTTTTGCAATGCGAAAGGTCGTTGATTGCACGCCGAAAGGTGGTCTTTTACGATGTAAGTGACGGTAAAATGTTTTTAAGGAAATACCTTCACACTGTCACATTGTGCATTAACTTGTTGAAAATAAGCGGATTATGCTGTGGCAGTGGATGTTGTTTACTGTCATGTTATTGGCAAAAAACATCAAATGACTATGGCTCAGAACGCCGGCTAAGCCGGTTTTTATGGCGTTACCTGACGGTGGGCTGACAGTAAACGGTTTAACTGTCAGGAACGTAATGCGCTGTATGTCAGCTGCTTACTTCCTATTTCTGACAGATGACGCATTTTTTGAAAAACATGAATATTAGTAAGTATGTGGCAGATTGTGTTTAGTGCAGGCCGAGGATTACAGCTGTTCTATTTCTTCCGCCGTAAGTCCAGTGGCTTGTGCTATGATTTCTGTCGCCACACCGAGCCGCTTCAGGTTGCCTGCATTTTTTATGCGCTCGGCTTGTTGGCCTTCAGCTCTTCCTTCAGCTCTTCCTTCAGCTCTTCCTTGAGCCAAGCCTTCTGCTCTACCTTCTGCCAAGCCTTTCTCCATGGCCTCGCGCCGTGAGCTGCTGATTTGCATCTTGGCGGTGCTCACCATGTCCCAGAAGCGGTCGTAGCCGAGGAGCTGCGCCTCGCTGAAGGCGGACTCTTCCAGCTGTGTGACGGCTTTGTTTATTTCGGGGTTCTCCAAGAGTTCTCCGGGCACTTCACGTGTCTTCTCGTTTATTTCCGTGAGGTACCGCAGCCATAACACCTGCATCTTCTTGTCACCGTAGTTTTTCGGTGTGAACTTCGGCAGTTCGATGAAGATGAAGCGCAGTCCTTCGATTACCTCCTTCGTTTCAGCATCCTCGACGATGCGGAAGTCGTGATAGTAGCCGGGGCTGTCGGAGAAGGTGTCGTTTACGAGGTTGAGCGAATATACCGGGTGCAGCAGGTCGTAGTCGCCTCCCTTGTCGAGCTGGCTGACGTATGCCTTCGACGCGTTGAACAGCACGCGCTGCTTGTATGCCGACGTCCACATCATCTGCATTTCAACGATGAACTGCCGCCCGGCCCTGTCGCGGCAGCGTACGTCCACGATGCTGTCCTTGCGCAGCGGGTTTTGCGGCACAAGTTCTGGGTTCAGGTATTCCACCCATGTTATTTCCTCGTCGGCCTTGTCAAACGGCAGCAGCGCGTTGAGGAAGCTGATTATGAGGTCGGGATGCTCGCCGAACACTTTTTTGAATGTGAGGTCGGCTTTTGGATTGAGGTATCTCATAATGACATTTTGTTCTTTGCAAGTTCATTTTACAAAGATAATGTAAGTTTTCATGGTTCCATTCATACTGTTGTGTTAAAAAACATGAATATGCCGGATTTTTCAAGGTGTTATTAACAAACATAAGGGTTTTTGACGTATATTTGCGAAAATTATTAAAACTAATATCATGAAACAAATCATTATTTTGCTGCTTTTAATGGCGGTGTCGGTTTTTTCTTCTTGCGAGAAATTCAGCGATGACGAAGTTTTTGAAAACAAAGATGCCAACAGTACGTTGGTGATACGTACCCGTGCTGCGCAGGTAGAGGGCGCTGAAGGCACGGCGGAGATAAGTTATCCTGTGAACATTTATATATTTGAGTCAGACCGGTGTGTTGAAGTTATGCAGATTGCTTCTGAATCCGACGGCTTGTCATTGAACTTGCCGGAAGGGCGTTATGACGTTTACGCCTTGGCCGGAACTGACGCGGAGGCATATGAACTGCCGACAAAGGAGAATGCCACGAAGGATGCCGTTGTGGCTTTGAAAGACGGGCATGGCCATGGTGACGTTATGACCGCTCACAATTCGGTGACGTTGGCGTATGGCGAGGAAAACACATTGACGCTTTCCCTTGAGCGCAAGGTGATGATGCTTGAGTCTGTGACAATCAACAATGTGCCTGCGAGCGTCACGGCGGTTGCTGTGTCGGTAAGTCCTCTGTATGAAAACATAAAGCTCGACGGCAGCTATTCGGGTGAAGAAGGTGAATATACGGCCGACCTGGTGCGTGAGGGCGAAAGCAATGTCTGGAAAAGTGCCAGTGCGGTTTTTCTGCTGGAGGAGGCGGCTTCGGCCACAGTGAAAGTGTCGTTTACCGCGAACGGAAAGATGCACAGCTATTCTTATTTGTGCCCGAAAGAACTGAAGGCCAATTACAAGGTTACTATAAACGGAACATACAGCGGTGACGGAGTAAAGTTGAACGGCTCAATTACAGGTGTTGAATGGGCGGGAACTACAGACGTTACATTTACTTTTGACGAGACCGGCGAAAGTGAGACTGTTGTACCCGGTGGTGAGGACGACGAGCCGTCGGGTGGAGATGTCGTTACAGGAACAGTTCCTGAAGTCGGCAGCATGTATAAGGGTTGTTATGTGTTGATGAAAAACGAGGCGGAAAAGACCGTTTCGCTGATGTCGCCGAAATATTTGACGAACCTTGTTTTTGAAGAAGGCGACCAGGAATCGTTGAAGGCGGCTGTCGACGAAGGTATTGGGCAGCTTGCCGTTGCAGGCGTTACAGGCTGGAGATTGGCTAATGTGGAAGAGATGAATTATATGAGAACCAACCGTTCTGACATTGCGGATAAAATCTCTGTCTTAAAGTCCGGCGGCGAAGACCTTGACAACTTTGTATATGGTTCACAATTGTATTATTTCCTGAATGCAGAAGGGGCTATAAAGTCGGGCAATTTGGGGAATACGACGGAAAACGACCCGGACTCTGGCTCTTCATCGTTCATCCTCCGTGCCTTCACGACAGTCTCATATTCGGAATAAAAATCAGACTATAAAAACAATCCGTGGTGCCGGCATTTTATTAAAGTTGGCATCACGGTTGTTTTTTGTTATGCCGGATGCAGACATGGCGTTTTGTGGCAAGAAAGGCGTTTTTCTTGTGATATGGGGCTGTAAATAGATTTTTTTGTGTAAGTTTGCAAATTAAAAACATTTACGTTCGAGGATGGATGGCAATATCAGTCCCTTGTTGGGAATGTCGCTTTCAGAGTTGAAAGATGTGGCGAAAGCACTGGGCATGCCGCCTTTTACAGGCGGACAGATAGCCAAGTGGCTTTACACCAAGCATGTTGGTTCGATTGATGAAATGACCGACATCTCGAAACAGAACAGGGAAAAACTGAAAGAGCGGTACACCATCGGGTGCATGCCGCCGGCTGGCTGCCAAAGGTCGAAGGACGGGACGGTGAAGTATCTTTTCCCTACGGCCGGCGGCAAGTATGTCGAGACTGTGTATATCCCCGACGACGACCGCGCCACGCTGTGCGTCTCGTCGCAGGTTGGATGCAAGATGAACTGCCTGTTCTGCCAAACCGGCAAGCAAGGCTTTGAAGGCAACCTTACGGCAAGCGACATAGTGGACCAAATATACTCCCTGCCCGAACGCGACAAGCTTACCAACATAGTGTTCATGGGGCAGGGCGAGCCTATGGACAATCTTGACAATGTGCTGCGTTCCACCGAAATCCTGACAGCCGCGTGGGGGTATGCATGGAGTCCGAAGCGCATCACAGTGAGCAGCGTGGGTATTAAGGGCAAGCTAAGGCGCTTTATAGAGGAGAGCGAATGCCACTTGGCGATAAGCCTGCATTCTCCGCTCCATGAGCAGCGCGCAATGCTGATGCCTGCCGAGAAAGCGATGCCTATAAGCGAAGTGGTGGAGATGCTGCGCGGTTACGATTTCAGCCATCAACGCCGTCTTTCGTTCGAATATATAGTGTTCGGCGGTCTAAACGACTCGAAAGCCCACGCACGTGAGATTGTAAAGCTCCTTAACGGGCTTGACTGCCGCATCAACCTGATACGTTTCCATCAAATACCGGGTGTCGGTTTGCATGGTGCTGACGAGGAACGGATGACGGCTTTCCGCGATTATCTTACCGCTCACGGCTTGTTCACCACGATAAGGGCGAGCCGCGGACAGGACATATATGCCGCCTGCGGCCTTTTGAGTACGGCGGAGAAGGGAGCGCTCGGCGGATGACACGGACTTTTGCCATGTGCCTTTTTGTTGTGTCGGCCATGTTGCTGTGTGCCTGCGACGGGGCGGTGTCCATGCTTCCCAAGAGTGGCGGACGGCCTTACGAGGTGCTTGTGGTGGTTTCAGGCAAGGTGGTGTCGCATCAGCTTGACAGCGTGTTGTCGCAAGACGTGGCAGGGCTTCCGCAGTCAGAGCCGATGTTTGATGTGTCGGTAACAGACAGTCTGCATTTCAACCAGGCGGCAAAGCTGGCACGCAATATAGTCATATTGACCGTAAATCCAGCCGTTTTCACATCTGTGAAAATCAGGTATGAAAAGAACGTGTGGGCGAAGCCGCAGATGGTGGCTTATGTCAACGCGCCTTCTGTTGCGGCTGTCGTGCAGGCTGCGCCATTGATAGGCCGCCGTCTGGCCGATTTGTTCACACGCGCGGAGATGAATGTGGAGATAGCCCGGCTTGCGGAAAGCAACAATGCGAAAGCCGCTGCGGCGGTGGATTCCGTTCTCGGATGCAGCATCAGAATTCCGGCGGACATGAAATACGGCAAGAACGATGACGGCTTCTTGTGGTTCTCGGACAACGCTGCAAGCGGAATGCAGAACATCTGCGTCTATTCATATCCTGGCGACAGCCTCGACCCGGCAAGAGCCGTAGTGGCGAGGGACAGCGTGATGAGGCGTGCCATCCCCGGCGAGCGTCGCGGAATGTATATGCGGACAGTGGGCGGCAGCGCAAGATGTACACTGTCAACGGAGAAAGGACGCACGCTGATGATTTGCCGCGGACTGTGGGAGATGCACGGCGACGCCATGGGCGGCCCGTTCGTGTCCCATTCCGTTGCAGATACGGTCAGGCGGCGCATCGTGGTGGCAGAGGCGTTTGTTTACGCCCCGGAAATGAAGAAACGCAACCTGATGCGGCAGGCGGAGGCGGCACTTTATACACTGAAAGTTAACGGAGGGGAGTGAAGGGCTGCGAACAAGAAACCGAAGGCATGATTGTATTGGCTGCTTCAACTCTCATAATTATATAAAAACAAAATATATGGAAAACGGAAAAATACGGGTGGCGATAACCCACGGAGACACTAACGGCATAGGTTATGAGATTATATTCAAGGCGTTCGCCGAACCGGCGATGCTCGAGTTGTGCACTCCAATAGTCTACGGTTCTCCGAAAGTTGCGGCATACCACCGCAACGCTTTGGGAGTACAGGCAAATTTTACAATAATCAATTCTGCGGAAGACGCTCACAGCGGCAAGCTGAACCTGCTTCCTGTGTTTGACGAAGAGGTAAAGGTTGAGCTTGGAAGCCCGTCGAAGGAGGCCGGCACGGCATCGCTCAAGGCCCTTGAACGCGCTATGGACGATTACAAAAAAGGACTTTTCGACGTGCTTGTAACGGCTCCTATAAACAAGAACAACATACAGGGCTCCGACTTCAACTTCTGCGGACATACGGAATACCTTGAGCAGCGTGCAGGCGACGGCAAGAAGGCACTGATGATACTGCTCAACGACATGATGCGCATAGCCCTTGTAACCACCCACTTGCCGGTGAAAGACATAGCGGCGGCCATAACGAAGGGGCGCATCGTGGAGAAGGCCATGATATTCAACAAGTCGCTGAAGCGTGATTTCCGCATATCCAATCCGCGCATTGCCGTGCTCGCACTCAATCCGCACGCCGGTGACGGCGGCCTTCTGGGCACGGAGGAGCAGGACGTCATCGCGCCGGCTGTCAAGGAACTTTCAGACAACGGTGTCTACGCCTTCGGTCCGTATGCAGCCGACGGATTTTTCGCGAAAGGTTCTTACGAGTCGTTTGACGGCGTTCTTGCCATGTATCACGACCAAGGCCTGGCTCCGTTCAAGGCCCTCGACCGCGGCGACGGCGTCAACTTTACAGCCGGGCTGCCGCTTGTGCGCACTTCTCCCGATCACGGCACGGCCTATGACATAGCAGGGAAGAACGTCGCCGACGAGAGTTCGTTCCGTCAGGCAATATATACGGCTATCGACGTGTTCCGCAACAGGGCCGGATATGACGAGCCGCTTGCCCATCCGCTCGGCAAGCTTTACCATGAGAAGCGCGACGACAGCGAAAAGACAAGGTTTAACGTCCCCAAGAAAAAAGCTGAACAGTAAATTGAGGGTTGAGGATTTGGAGTTAGGAAAACCGTCGTCCGCATATTCCCATTCGCCGGTTTTCTTAACTTCCAATCCTTAACCCTTTGTCAAGAACTTTCCTTGATGAAGAAGAAGTACCAGAACCTGTTTTTTATTTTCGGCGTTATCGTGCTTGCGGTGATGCTCACCCAGCTTGATTACCGTGAAGTGTGGCAGGGCCTTACCAACACAGGCTATTGGTTTTTTGCCGTTCTGGGGCTGTGGGCGGTGTTGTACCTGTTCAACACAGCAACGTGGTATATCATCATACGGAGCGGAAACGGCGGCAAGGCCGGTGTCGGTTTTTCTTGGCTTTACAAGATAACGGTGTCGGGCTTCGCCCTCAATTACACCACTCCTTTCGGCCTTATGGGCGGCGAGCCTTACCGCATAATGGCGCTGTCGCCTAAGATTGGGACTGAGCGTGCGTCGTCGTCGGTCATCCTTTATGCCATGACCCACATCTTCAGCCATTTCATATTCTGGCTTCTTTCCATACTTATTTACCTGCTTACCGAGCGCCTTAATATGTTTGTCGGCCTGATACTTGCGGCGGCAGGGGCGTTCTGCGCCCTTGGGGTGTGGTTTTTCCTGAAAGGCTACCGCAAGGGAATGGCCGTGCGGCTGATGAACTTCGTGCGCCATATACCCGGCCTGAAGAAATGGGCGGGGGGCTTTGTTGACAAGCACAAGGAACAGCTTGGCGCCATCGACCGCCAGATAGCCTCCCTGCACAACCAGAATCCCAAGACATTCGTTTCCGCCGTCTTGCTGGAGCTTGCGTGCCGCTTCTGCTCGGCGTTTGAAATCATGTTCATCATGTTCGTGCTTCCCGACGTTCATGCCACGTTCCTGCAAAGCGTGCTCATCCTTGCGTTCACCAGCCTGTTCGCCAACCTGCTGTTTTTCATTCCGCTTCAGCTCGGAGGGCGCGAGGGCGGCTTCGTCATGTCAACCGCCGGTCTTTCGCTGTCGGCTGGAGCCGGCATATTCGTCGCACTGATAGTCCGCATACGCGAACTGATATGGACAGCCATCGGCCTGCTGCTGATAAATCTTGAAAAGAAACGTGACGGATAATGCAAGTGTAAACTAAATTTGCTTCCTTATGAATTTGCGGTTGGACAGTTTTGAACAGCAAATAGACCCGGTTATATTAAAGCGCGGACTTGATTATTTCAAGAAAAGGTGTGTGGTGGATATGGCCGACCTTGGAAACGGTGAGTATGAGTTCGTCGTTGAAGGTACGGATGAATATGACGTAAGGCTGCGCGTATTGAACGGAGAAGTTACGGAGTATGACTGCAACTGCCCATACGACATGGGGCCGGTGTGTAAACATGTAGTTGCAGCCTTGTTTTATTTGCAGAAAGATTTGTTTGACGGCAACCGTATGACAGCCGCCGGGAAAGGCGCGTCTACAGTGGAGAGACGGATGTCGGAGTATCAACAGGCCAACCTGCTGCTTGACAAGCTGCCACATGAGGAGCTTAAAAAGTTTTTACACGATGCCTACTCCGTGAACAGGAAGTTGAGAAGTGCTTTTGTAGCCAAGTATATTTCATATTTGAAGCCGGCTTCGAAGAAAGTCTATGACATGGATGTCAAGGCGTTGTTGAATGCACATTCAGACAAGTCCGGATTCATAGGATATTATGAGGCATCCGGCCTTGGGCGTGACATCAGCGAAATGCTGACAGATGCCATAGCCTGCAAAGCCAAGGGGGACAAGCTGAAGGCGTTGTACATCGCCGAAGCCGTGGCCGAAGGCATGGTGCAGGCTATTGATTATGCCGACGACAGCACCGGCAGCATAGGTAGTTGCATTTACAGCGCGTTGGATTTAGTGGCCTCCATTGCCGGTGCTGATGCTGACGGTTTTTTGCATGCGGAAATGTTCGAGTGGCTGCTCGGCAATATAGAGCGAAAAACGATGTATGGCTGGGATTGGCATTGGCTGTTGGTGAACGCCGCCATCGATGCGGCGGAAACAGATAGCGAAATGGAACGGATTAAGTCGGCCATAGGAGAGGCGGAACCGAAAGGCGACGGCTGGGACGTGGAATACTGTCATGTAACAGCTGCGACATCGCGCCTGATCACGAAGACAAAGGGCGAAAAGGCGGCTTTGGAATATATGGAAAATAACTTGGAAAATCCGAATTTCAGGAAGCTGCTGATAGAAAAAGCGTTGGACACGAAAGATTACAGCAAGGCGGAACGGCTTGCCAACGACGGGGTGGAGAAAGACAAGGAACGCTCTCCGGGGTTGGCCGATGACTGGCGACGTTATCTGTTAAAGATATATAAGGCGGAGAACAGGACGGAAGATATGATAAGGTTGGCGCGGTATTTCTTGTTGGTCGGCAACAGGATTGACGGGCGGTGGAAAGACTGTTACAGGTTGCTGAAATCGCAAATACCCGGAAGCCAATGGCGCGAATATGTTGACGGCCTTATGGCAAGCATAAGTGAAGACAATCATAATTCCACTGCCTATGAACGCATCGAGTTCTTGTGCGTAATGGATGAACGGTGGGAAGAACTGCTTGGCGTGCTTGCCCAAAACAAATCCTTCAGCCGCGTGGAGCGTGCCGAAAAATACTTGGCAAAGGAGCATGCCGCCGAACTCGCATCAATGTATGAGGAACTGATACTTGATTATTTGGAATACAATGTAGGGCGTGCCCATTACCAGTATGTGTGCAGGTACATAGGCAGGATTATTAAATTAGGCTGCCGCCTGAAGGCGACTGCGCTTGTTGACAGGCTCAAGAATACATACTCGAAACGCAGGGCGTTATTGGAAGAGCTTGACATGGTGTGATGCATTCTGAGTTTTGCCTCATCCATTCCTGTTGTCAATCTTATTTGGTTTGAATGATTTTTTATTGAGAATTATGATTACTTAAAATCTGCTTGTAAACAGGGCAAATCATAATTGTCAACTCTCAACTTTCCATTCTCAATTTAAAAGGTGGTAAATTGGAAGGCAAAAGGTCATGTTTTACAGTGTAAAAGGCCGTCTTTTAGAACATGAAATGAGGCAAATGGCGCAGGCTCTATATAAAAGTAGAAAAATAAGATTGTAAATCATCCGTCATCTGTCACATAGCGTTGCCACGCTTTGAGTTGCAACATGTTGCGCTGTGACAGATGATTTTCCCATCCGTCACGCCTGTCTGTCGCTTGGAACGCCGTGACGGGTGCGATGGATGAGGCTTCGCCATCTGTCACAATACATTGTGCAGAACATCGATGCGTTACGCCGCGACGGATGAAAAGCGGATTTCTTGCGTAAGCTTATACGGCTTTACGGTTATGCCTCCGTGTGGGTTTGCTGATTTTATTATTACATGGTTCACGACCTTGCAAATAGGCAATGTTTAACATGGTATTGCCTTGCCGGGAAGGCGTAAAACGTTAAACATTGTAATATTTTGCAACGTTTAACATTACAGGCTTGTTTTTTTTACCCCCCCCCTTAAATTTGCAAAAAAACATGAAAAAACATCTTTTTTGGGGGATTTGTTTTACGTTATGCTTTTTGGCATACACGCTGTTTTCTTTCGGAGTGCATCCGGTTAAAAGTAAATATATGGAAAGCAAAAATTTTTATTGTGAGTATTGCGGTCATAAGTTTCCGTCAGTCCGCCTGTTGACGTCGGGCATCTGCCCGCGCCACCCGGACGGGGCGAACAAAGGCCGCCATAAACTGTATGAGGGGACGGAAAAGCGTGAGTACACCTGCAAATACTGCGGCCACAAGTTTCCCTCCATCCTCGTGATGACCGCCGGAACATGCGCCAACCATCCAAAGGGAGCGCACAAGGGCAGCCATGCCCCGGCGTTGTAAAACTCTTGGCGATAGTTAAAATATTATAACAAACTAAATAAAACAAAAACATGAAAAAGATTACTTTATTCATTGCAACGTGCATTTTGGCCGTCGTTTCATTAGGATTTGTCTCTTGTGAGATTTCATTGAGTGAGGTCGAAAAGACAACAAAGGAAATAATAGTTGAAGAATACGAAAAAGAGGGTAGTACCATGATTATTGACGACCTGACGTTGACTAAGAAAAACGATGGGATGAAAACTTATAAGGGAACAGCTACCGGAACTCTTGACGGGGAGAAAGTGAAACTCTCAATAACGTCAAATGTGGTAAGTTATGACTCGGGAGATGTGGTTCGTGCGACATGGACTGTTGAGGAGATAGAATGACCGCTGACATGATGTATTGGTAAAAATTGAAAATACTATAATAGAAAGAACAACCAAAAATATAAAAAGCATACATGAAAGCTGTAAATATCAAATCATTCAAAAGCCTGTTACCAATGGTGATGGCTTTGTTGTTCGGTCTGTCCGTATCCTCTTGCAACGACTCCGACTTGGCCGACGCTCTTGAAGGAATTTGGTTGAGCGATGAAATAGAGACGGCGGAAGGTGATGGGGCGAAGTTCTTGCAACAGACTTATTATGAGTTTGCCAAGACCGATGATGCTGTTGACGGCGGAAAGTTTTTCGAAGAAGTGAGCGGAACATTCACAATGGAAGACGAGGGGCTTGTCATGTCGGGCACAGTCATTTCAAGGATTTCTGGAACTTGGGAGGTGTTGATGGGTGACCTCTGCCTTACGTATGACATGTCGTCGCTAACGGTAGATGTGGCTGATGTGGATGCCAGTCTTGCTGATGATGCCGACGAGGTGTCACAGCTGGCGTTTATGGATGCACATGCATCTGGAGAGTTTGACAAGGCAAATCTGAAAGAAGAGATGCAGAATATGGTTTACGAGGATTTGAAAAGTCAGTATCAGGCAGACAACGATGAAGGCAATTCATTTTCAAACCTTAAAGTGGAAAATGGCATGATGTCGTTTAAAACCGGCGATATCGGCGTTATGACATTCCGAAAGATGCTCGGCAAAAATTAGTTATAACAAATAATATTAATCTCAAAATATAAGTATTTATGGATTTACCTTCTCCGGGAGAAAAAGCAAAAGAATTGCTTTTCCCAAATTGCAATATCGTTGTAGATAACCTGACCAAGAATTTGGCGATAGTAATGAACGACGGCAAATATTATTTGACAAATACCAAACATGATGGGCGTAACGGAACAAAAGTTTACATGGAATTTACAATGAACGGAGGCATGCTGTTGCAGAAAAAATCGTTGCTGGCTTTGCAACTGGGGTCTGCGCAGAAGACTAAAAACATCATTTTGACGGCAATTTCGACGTTGATTGTTTTTCTGCTTGCTTTGATGACACGAAGTGTTTGGATGGCTCTCATGCTCACCGCAGGGGCCGTGTTTCTCGTCAGTCAAGGCCGTGGCTTTTGCCTTGGCAAGAAGAAAGTGATATCGATAGTGACGACTGTCTTGGCTGGAACAGACTTGAACATTATCCGAATGTAGTTGTAAGTAGGTGAAAACGTTAGAAAAAACATTTATGACATGAAAAAGAACTTTTTGATAGCTGCTATGGCCGTATTGACAATCGGTATTGGCTTATCAAGTTGCGGTGGTGGAGACTACGCATCGAAAGTCCCCGGCAAGTATGAATTTGTAGGAATGGGTTGCGAATGTGACTTCTCCGCCGACGGCAAGTACACAAACATAATAAATTCACCAGAACTCGGTTATACGTGCAAAACACCGGGAGAGTGGAAAGTAGAGGGCGACAGCATTTACATAACCACCAATTTGACGGAAGTCACTTACGATTTCAACAGCGACGTGTCCGAGGAGGACAGGGCTTCGATCGTAAGCGACATGAACGCTGTGGCCGAAGAGATGCCCGTGCAGAAACGTGCGTTGAAAATAGTCAAAGTCAACGGCGGAGGCATGACGCTCGAATTTAACGGCATGGAGCAAGAATACAAAAGAATAGACTGATGTTTCATTATGTCCGCAACCATTTTGCAGCATGTGGTTGCGGACATTTTTTCACCTGTCCGAACTTTTCCTGCATTTTTATATTCTTCAACCGTTTCACATCCCAAATAATGAGTGTTGCATGGCGGAAGATGCCTGCCTTGTAATGCAGGCGGTATATAAAGTTGTTGAAGATGTGAAAAAATACAATTTTACGGCGGCTGATGGCGGAAATTCAAATAAAATGCGTAATTTTGTCAGCTAAATGAACACTACTGAACTGCAAAAGGTAAAGCAGCGGTATGGCATAGTGGGCAACTGCCCCGGGCTTAACCGCGCAATCGACGTGGCCATGCAGGTTGCGCCGACTGACCTGTCGGTGCTCGTCGTGGGCGAGAGCGGAGTGGGCAAGGAGATTGTTCCGCGCATAATACACGACAACTCGCCGCGCCGGCGCGAGAAGTATTTTGCAGTCAACTGCGGTTCGATACCCGAGGGGACGATAGACAGCGAGCTGTTCGGCCACGAGAAGGGGTCGTTCACCGGCGCGATAGGGGAGAGCGAGGGCTATTTCGGCGTTGCCGACAAGGGCACAATCTTCCTTGACGAGGTGGGCGAGCTGCCTTTGGCTACGCAGGCTCGCCTGCTGCGGGTGTTGGAGACCGGCGAGTATATCCGCGTCGGCGGACAGCGCATAATGAAGACCGACGTGCGCATTGTGGCCGCCACCAACGTGAACATGCGCCGCGCCATAAGCGAGGGCCGCTTCCGTGAGGACTTGTATTACCGCTTGTGCACCATACCCATACAGATGCCTCCGCTGCGCGACCGCGGCGAGGACATCGTGCTGCTGTTCCGCCTGTTCGCCATGCAGATGGCCGAGAAGTACCACCTGCCCAAGATAACGCTTACCGACGAGGCCAAGGCCGTGCTGCTGAAATACAAGTGGCCGGGCAATGTGCGCCAGCTGAAGAACATCACGGAGCAGATGTCGGTGTTGAGCGAGAACCGTGTGATTGACGGCGAAACCATCCACAAGTTCATTCCGGAGGACGCCGAGAGCACCCAGCTTGCCACCATGGGCGCAGCCGGAGGCGCACACTCGTTTGAGAGTGAGCGCGAGATATTGTACAAAATCTTGTACGAGCTGCGCGGGAACGTGAGCGACCTGCGCCGCGAGATGAACAGCCTGCGCAAGCAGATTGACGCCTCGAGTGGAGTGCAGGGCGCGGGCGTATCGCCCAATTTGCCGTCGGTAATCCCGGGCGTGGGGCATGGTGTTGACGCCTCCATGCGCCAGGAGCAGGCCGTGCAGGATGCCGTGGCCGAGGAAATATCTGAGCCTGAGAGCCTTAACCTTGAGGACATAGGCCGCCAGATGGTGGAAAAGGCTCTTGAACGCAACGGCGGCAACCGCAAGAAAGCCGCACGGGAGCTTGGCATATCAGACAGAACCCTTTACAGGAGGATAAAGCAATATGGACTCGACTGACAGGATTGTGATGCGCGTGAAAACCATCGTCGCGGCCTTGATGACGCTTGTGCTGGCATCGTGTACGGTGTCTTACAAGTTCAACGGCGCGAGCATCGACTATTCGAAGACAAAAACCATCGAGATAGCCGACTTCCCTATACGTTCGAGCTACGTGTGGGCGCCTATGGGAAGCATATTCAACAACCAGCTGAAAGACATCTTCGCCAACCATACACGCCTTATCCAGGTCAGGCGCAACGGCGACATGAAGATAGAAGGCGAGATAACCCAATACTCGCAGCGCAACAAGTCGGTGACGTCGGAAGGTACTTCGGCGCAGGCGGAGTTGTCCATGACGGTCAACGTGAGGTTCACCAACAACGCCAACCACAACGAAGACTTCGAACAGCAGTTTACGGCCACAGCCTCGTTTGAGACCACGCAGTCGTTCACGGCCGTGCAGGAGGAGCTTGTCACGCAAATGGTTGAAGACCTGACCGACCAGATATTCAACGCCACAGTGGCCAACTGGTAAACCGTGCAGACATGGATTTGGAGCAACTTATACGACACCCGGAGCTTATGGACAAGGAAACGCTGTACGACCTGCGTTCGCTCCTTGCCCTGTATCCCTATTTCCAGACGGCCCGGCTGCTGTTGCTGCAAAACCTTTACCTGCTGCACGACCCTTCGTTCGACGAGGAACTTCGTCGCTCGGCGGTGTATGTGACTGACCGTGAGGTCGTGTTCAACCTTGTGGAAGCAGCCCATTACAAGCTGCGCCAGCCGGAAACGGGAAAGGACGGGAAGAAGGCGGAGACGGCGGAAGGCGGAGGGGCAAACCGCACAATATCGCTCATCGACCGCTTCCTTGACTCCATACCTGCCGGTGAAGACGGCGGCGGAGAGGCAAAGGAAGGGCGGAAAAGACGCAAGCCCACGCCTGCAGACGCGGCAATCGACTACGTTGCCTACCTGCTTGAGACGGAAGGCGGACTTGAAGACGACGGCCCTGCCATGAGGGGACAAGATTTGATAGACAACTTCATAAACAATGACAAGGGCAAGATAGAGCTGAAGGAAAAGCCCGAATATGTGCCGGAAATAGACGGAAACGAAAAAAAAGAAGGCGACGAGAATTACTTTACGGAAACGTTGGCGCAAATCTATATCAAGCAAGGACGATATTCAAAGGCTTTGGAAATTATTAAGCGATTAAATTTGAATTATCCAAAAAAAAATGTTTACTTTGCAGACCAAATCCGTTTCCTGGAAAAACTGATAATAAATAATAAATGTAAATAACAGAAATGTACACATTATTCGTAATCTTAATTGTGCTGGCGGCACTGCTTATGATAGGCATTGTGCTGATACAGGAATCCAAGGGCGGAGGTCTTGCCTCCAATTTCTCATCTTCTAACCAGATAATGGGTGTACGCAAGACTACCGACGTGATTGAGAAAACCACATGGGGGCTTGCCGTGGCAATGGTTGTACTCAGTGTGATTTGCGCATACGTAGCCCCGACGGCAGTCGGAAATGGCAGCGTGATAGAAAAGGCGGCCACCGAACAGCAGCAGACCAACCCGAACAACCTGCCCGGATTTGGCGCGAGCCAGACAAAACAGGCTGCTCCGGCACAGTCAGGCGATGCGGCGCAAAAGTCGGCTCCGCAGGCACCGAAAACACCTGCAAAATAAGAGATGCAATAAAAAATACGGGATTTGTTTGGCAATTTCAAATAAATCCCGTACCTTTGCACTCGCTTTGCAATACAAAGCAGTATTTCTAACACGGTGGATGTAGTTCAGTTGGTTAGAGCGTCAGATTGTGGTTCTGAATGTCGTGGGTTCGAGCCCCACCCTCCACCCTTCACAGAATAAGCGGAAATCCTTTGCAGACAAGGGTTTCCGCTTGTTTGTTTTTGCAATTCTCAATGTCTGAAAGCCCAAAAGTGGTTCATGAAAAGCATGCGTGACGGCAAACCGTTCGTCCGCTGCCATTCCTTTCATCGTGATTATATGCTTTGTTATACGAATGGCCTTGAGCCATAGCGGCAAGGCATAAAGGTGATTGTCTGCCGTGCAAGGACGTTGATATAATGACGTGTGGAGTGAAAAACAAAAGGGTTGAAAATAGCTAACCAGCTGATTTTCAACCCTTTATCGCTTTGTCGGGATGACTGGACTCGAACCAGCGACCTCACGCCCCCCAGACGCGTGCGCTAACCAACTGCGCTACATCCCGTTCCATAAGCGAGTGCAAAAGTACATACTTATTGTGAAACGGCCAAACTTTTGGCTGCATTTTTCCATTATTTACAATAAAAAACAGGCTTTTATGCTTTCTCCGGCTGATATTTGTCGCGTATGCCATGGCATGCCGGGGTGTGATGTTCCCCTATAAGGCCCTGCTCCGGTGTAATAAATCCAAATGAAAAGTTGCTGATTTTGTGAATGTTTCCTAACTTTACACGTTGAAAATCGGAAACGGGTTGGGGCTGCAGGCAAAAGCCTGCGGAATACGGCAAAAACCGTAAGCGTCCGCCACAAGGGCGCGCCAGGTAATTCCGCCGGTGGGTATAAATCGTAAATTGGGGGCAGTATAAACCTATAAGCTGATATTTTTGAGTAACTTTGCACTTGAAAATCAATTCGCATATCATCATGGAACCGTCTATATACAGCCATTCGCTTTTTATTGCGCTGCCGTTGATGCTGTTCTTCGGCTTTTATTTTTTGCTGGCAAGAATACCGGGAAAGGCCATTTTCGGAAACTACCTGCGCTCCCGGCGCATCATGGGTACAGCGTTGCTGCTGCTTGCCGCCAATTATTCGGTGCATCTGTTTTTCGGGATAAGGTTCAAGAACACCAATGCGGCCATCCTTATGAACCTTTCCACCTATTTCCTGAGCTACTGGCTTTTCAGTTCGGCGCTCACCACGTTGCTTGACCGCTTTTACATTACGAGGCGCCGGTTGCGGACGCACATCAGCCTTTGGGTCATTTTTTCCATCCTTTCCTGCGTCGTGCTGCTGCTGTTGCCGGGAGGTGTTTTGCAGACAACCGCGCTGTTTGCCCTGGCTGCGTGGCTGGTCACTTACGGGTTCGTCCTGGCCCGCAGGCTTATTCTGGCATATAACCGTGCCATCAGGATTTTCAGCGAAACCTATTCTGACGACATTGGCGCGTATATCAAGTGGCTTTCCATTTTCACATGGTGGGCTGTCATCTTCGGCGTGGGATGCGGCCTGCTCACATTCCTGCCCGACGAATACGTATATATCTGGATTCTGTCGTCCATCCCGTTCTACGGCTACCTGTTTTATTCATACCAGAACTACATGATGTTTTATGAGCAGGTAGAGCGTACTTTGGAGATGGAAAATGCGCCGGAGGATGATGATGAAAAGGCTGAAAAGGAGTCGCCCGTATATTTCGACGGCATAGAAAGCAGCCTGACGCCCTGGCTGGAAAGCAAGGGCTATACGCAATCCGGCTTCACCATACAGGACATGGCAAAGGCGCTCGGCACCAACAGGACATATCTGAATGCCTACATAAAGGACAAATACCATGCGACATTCTGTGACTGGATAACCGGGCTTAGGCTGGAATACGCAAAGGACATGCTGAAGGAGCATCCCGAAATGAGCATACAGAAAATAGCCGAGTCGTCAGGCTTCTTGTCGCGCAGTTATTTTGTCAAGTCGTTCACGGAAAAGGAAGGGTGTACACCCTCCCAATGGAGAAAACCATAGCCTTACGCAAAGACCGAGGTTGTGCTCTATCAACAAAACTTGTGCTCAATCAACAAAAATTTTGTGCTCTATTGACAAAAATTTGTGCTCTATCGACAATTTTTGCAGGATGCCGGTTGTTAACCGAAAATTATCGGCCTGACATTTTGC
>ERZ780076.230-NODE-230-length-31412-cov-5.181108_pt1 | contig 31412 bp, 38 predicted proteins | sample MGYA00511022_ERZ780076 | MGnify/ENA primary metagenome ERZ780076 (study PRJEB29588, sample SAMEA2148733) | human gut metagenome | biome: human gut; feature: human-associated habitat; material: faeces | place: Denmark | collected 2008/2010 ... | reverse complement strand
CATTAAGTCTTATAATAAGAACTTTATCACAATCCATAATAGACTCATATCCATAATAAAATGCTTCTCCATAGTCATTTATATTAAATCCATAGTCCTTTTTTATATCCGTAGGTGACATTTTAATCATATCGCCTAATACTTTGCTTTCTTCAACACTTTCCATTACGGTTTCCAGAGCAGGATTTCTGTAGGAATCCTTATTGGATATATACAAAATAAATGCAATAAGTCCCGCTATTACAAGCATCTGTTTTATTCTAAGTGACATTTAATAAACACCCACTTTTCTGATAATATCTTTTACCCACTTCTGGTAAAGTTCTTTACTGAAATGAATGCCATCTTTTGAATAAAGTGAAGCATTGCTTATAAATAATTCTGAATTTTCATAGTAAGCAACACCTATTTCCTGACAGAAAGCCTTAATTCTTGTATTGTATTCGCTTACCATTCCGAATCTGGTTTCTTTGGCAACCGCAACATTTCCTACGGGAGATATTCCGAGGACAACTATTTTTGCATCAGGCAGATCGTTCTTTAATTTCTGGATATAGCCTTTATATCTTGATGCAAAAGCATCTGCCTCTACTGTGGTTGTACCCATTTCATTAATGCCATATCTGATAAATACATACTTTGGATATCTGGCAATCACGCTGTCAATAACAGTAGGAAGGTGCTTATCCATAAATGCTCCTACTCCCGCAAATACATTGACATTATTAGGAAGTCCCATATACACATCAAAACCTGTCATTACGGAATCCCCTACAAATGCTGCATTACCAAATACAGTTCTGTAGCTTGCACGGCTTCCGTCAAAGCTGTCTGCAGCGGCATTTGCCTTATCGGCATCCACACTGTAAGGTATATAACATCCTATATTACTGTAACTGAAATCACCGGTACTTGCCGGCTTTGTCTCCGGTGGATTCGTTGGAGCTGTTGTTGCAGAATCTGTTACCGGTTCTGTCGGAGCTGTTGTCGCTGAATCTGTTACCGGTTCTGTCGGAGCTGTTGTCACAGGTTCTGTTGATGATCCTGTCTGTCTGTTTTCATTTATCTTATGTTCTATTTTATTAATGTCTGCATCCTTCAATGCCGCCATGTATGACTCGCCGTCCGCTACATTGGCATTATCAGCCTTAACGCCTGCAAGTAAAAATACTATCAACGTAATAATTGGTACAGATATAATCAAAGCAAGAAAAAACGGTAACTTTTTCTTCATAACTGTATTCCTTTCGTTCTAAAGTCCCATTGTCAGAATCAAATCCTTAAGCCAGTAATCTTTATAAAAACCCGGCGTAAGGTGGAGTCCGTCAGCAGAAAATAATTCCTGATGTCCGGAAATATACTGGTTATTTGAATAATATTCTATATCAAGATTGATACACATCTTCAGTAATTCATAATTATACTGGTTAATATAAGCAAATGATAACTTATTATTATAAATAGTATCACTTACCGGAAATACTCCGCTTACAATTATTCTTGTATCCGGTACTTCAGCCTTAAGACGGCTTAAAAGCTCTGTATACTGGCTAATTCTCCTTTCACGTTCTTCTGCCGATGCTGACAAAGAATTAATACCATAATGTACAACAATGGCATCCTTTCCTGTTGCCTTTGCAACGATAAGTCTGAATTTTTCTTCCATATAGTCGGCAGATGCCCCTACAAGTGCTTCAACATTGCTCTGTTCAAGAATATTATATGAAATGAGGGCTGCAATCTGTGAATCTCCAGTAAATGCCACATTATCAAGTGCCTCAGCATACGAAAGATTACCATTCTCAATCTTGTCCACCTTGGCTACTGATTTATCCTTATTGGCTGCCTTATATTCGTATGTAGGTGCATACAGTCCGAGATACATCGGATTAACGGCTTCAACTTCTACAGAAGCTGTATTCTCACCGTAGGAAAAAACAATTTCATTATTTCCTTCCTTAAGTCTGTAATCTCCATCAAAAGCAGCACATTTGTAATCATTAATTTCTGCTTTTCTGCCGTTGTTTTCGGTAACTTCAACAACGAAGTCCGCCTTTCTAAGTCTTCCGCCCGCAAAAGCCTTATCTCCTTTGTATGTTACTGTTATTTTACTAACATCTTCAAGCTTGATATTGTCTTTTATTCCGGCATCTGCAACGGTCTGATTTTTAAAAATTATATTAGTTCTCAAAAGAATATATATAAATGCAAGACAACCTATAAGTGTAATACTAAGGCTTGTTACAGCTATGACTTTTACTGTTTTTTTCATTTTATCCTCATGTCTCCTAAATCAATCTCGTCTTCTTAATATACTGACAGAATTCCTTGTTATTGCGTGTCTTTGAGAACATGTCTATAATTCTCTCAACAGCTTCGTCAGAACGTATGCCATTAAGTGCTTTTCTCATAATATCAACAGCTTCCTGTTCTTCTTCGGAAAGAAGCAGATCTTCTCTTCTGGTTCCTGACTTAACAATATCTATTGCAGGAAAAATACGCTTCTCTGACAGTTTTCTGTCAAGAACAAGTTCCATATTACCTGTACCTTTAAATTCCTCGTATACAACATCATCCATCTTGCTTCCGGTATCTACAAGTGCTGTTGCAAGAATTGTAAGTGAACCACCCTCCCTCATATTTCTTGCCGCTCCGAAAAATCTCTTTGGCATATAAAGTGATGAAGGATCAAGACCTCCCGACAATGTTCTTCCACTTGGTGCAACCACAATATTATAGGCTCTTGTAAGTCTTGTAATACTGTCTAAAAGTATACATACATCCTGCTTATGCTCAACAAGTCTCTTGGCTCTTTCTATAACCATTTCGGAAACTCTCTTATGATGCTCAGGCAATTCGTCAAATGTTGAATATATTACCTCTACATTGTCACCCTGTATTGATTCCTTAATATCGGTTACTTCCTCAGGTCGTTCATCTATAAGAAGTATAATAAGGTGCATTTCTTTATTATTGGTGGTAATTGATTTGGCTATCTGCTTAAGCAATGTGGTCTTACCTGCCTTAGGCTGGGAAACAATCATTCCTCGCTGTCCCTTTCCTATTGGTGAAATCAGATCAACAATCCTCATAGCCGTACTGCTTGAAGATATTTCCATATGAAGACGTTCATTAGGAAATATAGGTGTAAGCTTCTCAAAAGAAGGTCTTCTCATCACCTCAGCAACGGAATAACCGTTGACTGATTTTATATAAAGAAGAGCACTGAACTTTTCTCCCTGGTTCTTAATCTTCTTATTACCTATAATAACGTCACCTGTCTTAAGTCCGAATCTCTTAATCTGAGCAGGTGACACATACACGTCATTTTCTCCCGGAAGATAATTGGCACATCTTATAAATCCATAACCTTCCGCAAGTACCTCAAGTATTCCGTTAGCTTCCGATGAAGTGTCCACAAGTTCGGGATCATATTCCTGTTTCACAGTATCATCGCTTGTACCGGTCTTAACTGTATGCTTATCGCTTCTGTCATTCCTGTCATTTCCTGACTCATTCTCAGGAAGTGCAAGCAATGCTTCAATAAGTTCTGCCTTCTTCATCGTGCTGGTCCCCTTAATATTCTTATCTTTAGCAATTTCCCTCAATGTTGTAAGTGGTAAAGTCTGAAGCTTTTCTTTCATTATCATCAAATAATCAGTATGTACATATTATCCATAAATATGTATCATGCCATTCCTTTCCATTATTGTCATTACCCTATAATATTCATCTTAATTGTTGGGGGTATTCAGAATAATCAGATCATCCAGATAGAAATGATTATACAACCAGATAAACATCAATGTAAAGTCTTTATTTACTTAAAAAAAATTGCGTGATACAATAAGTTATAAATTGATTAAAAAGTAATAAGAAAAGGATGAATAAAATGACAAACAATGAAAAAGCTCTTATGCTTCACGAACAATGGCATGGCAAACTCGAAACAGTAAGCAAGTGTGCAATCCGCACAAGGGAAGATCTTGCCCTTGCATATACTCCGGGTGTTGCAGAACCATGTAAAGTCATAGCAAAAGATAAAGAACAGGCATATAAATACACAATCAAATCTAACACCGTTGCCGTTGTTTCAGATGGAAGTGCCGTACTGGGGCTCGGTAATATAGGACCATACGCAGCCATGCCTGTTATGGAGGGCAAGGCAGTTCTTTTTAAAGAATTCGGTAATGTAAACGCAGTTCCAATCTGCCTTGATACTCAGGACACGGAAGAAATTATCAAAACAGTTATCAATATAGCGCCTGCATTCGGCGGCATTAACCTTGAGGATATTTCAGCTCCAAGGTGTTTTGAAATTGAGGAAAGACTTAAAGCATTACTTGATATACCTGTTTTCCATGATGACCAGCACGGTACCGCAATTGTTGTTCTGGCAGGTATCATTAATGCCCTTAAAGTTACAGGCAAGAAAAAAGAAGAATGTAAAGTCGTTGTCAATGGTGCAGGTTCCGCAGGCGTTGCAATCACAAAGCTTCTGCTTACATATGGTTTTAAACATATTACCATGTGTGACAAATCAGGTATTCTTTCCTCTGACTCTGAAGGTCTTAACTGGATGCAGAAAAAAATGACAGAGGTTACCAACCTTGAAAAGAAACACGGTTCCCTTGCTGATGCACTTAAAGGTGCAGATATTTTTGTTGGTGTTTCCGCACCTAACATTGTTACGGAAGAAATGGTTGCTTCCATGAATAAGGATTCCATTCTTTTTGCCATGGCTAACCCTGTTCCTGAAATCATGCCTGACAAAGCTAAGGCTGCCGGTGCTAAAATCGTCGGAACAGGCAGAAGTGATTTTCCTAACCAGGTTAATAACGTTGTTGCTTTTCCGGGAATCTTTAAAGGTGCTTTGGAAGGAAGAGCTGCACAGATAACAGAAGATATGAAGTTAGCTGCCGCTAACGCCATCGCAAGTCTTGTTGATGAAAAAGACCTTAATGAGAACAACATTCTCCCTGAGGCATTTGACCCAAGAGTCGCAGACGTTGTAAGCAAAGCAGTAAAAGACAATATCCGCTAAAATGAACGGCTATTATTATTCAGTCAATGATTATTACAAAGAATTATTTGGCCATAAAGTATACAAAATATCCCTCAATGCCGGTATGTCCTGTCCTAACAGGGACGGGCGTATCGGCACCGGAGGATGCATTTTTTGCAGTGAAGGAGGCTCCGGTGATTTCGCCTCCTCTTCTTTGCTGTCTGTTAAAAATCAGATAGATTATGGAATTGAAAAGATTTCAAAAAAATACGCAGGAGACAGTTATATCGCATATTTTCAAGCCTTTACCAATACGTATGCTCCCGTTGACAGACTAAAAAAAATATTTACGGAAGCCATACAGGATAACAGAATATGTGGTTTATCCATTGCAACAAGACCTGACTGTCTTGAAGATGATAAAATTGAACTGTTAGCAGAACTTAACCGCATAAAGCCGGTATGGATTGAGCTTGGTCTTCAGACAATTAACGAAACCACTGCCCGATATATAAGGCGGGGTTACCCGCTTGCTGTTTTTGAGGATGCCGTTGCAAGGCTTAACGCCGTGGATATTCCTGTTGTAGTCCATGTTATAGTGGGACTGCCGGGTGAAAATGCGAACGATAACCTTGCCTGTGCAAAATATCTTTCCCACCTTAATATTAATGGTGTTAAGATACAGCTTCTACATATATTAAAAAATACTGACCTTGCAGATGATTATTATTCTTCAAAGTTCAAAGAGCTGTCTTTGGCGGAATATGTAAAGACCGTTGTTGATATGATTGAAATACTTCCACCCCATTTTGTTATCCACAGAGTCACAGGTGACGGTCCCAAAAATCTGCTTATTGCTCCGACGTGGAGTGCTGATAAAAAAAATGTTCTTAATAATATATCCCATGAATTCAAGAACAGAAATACATACCAAGGAAAGGAATACAGACATGGCAGTTGAAGCAGCTATATTATACAAATTAATGACTTTATATATGTTGAATAAGGTAGATTTTTCTTTAACAAATGCCACAATAATGGATTTTTTTACCAATAATGGTTATACCGATTATCCTACGGTACTTACTATAATAAGTAATCTTCAGGAGGATGAACTGATTAATGTATCTGTAACAAGCAGTAATACAAGTTATTCCATAACTCCGAAAGGTAAAGAAATGCTAGACTTCTTCGGCAGTAAAATATCAGATGACATAAAAAACGAAATTGACTCTTTTCTCCGTGATAACAGATATGAACTTAAACAGACTGCCAATACAACTGCGGACTATTACAAAACTACAAACGGTGATTATGCCGTACATTGTATTGTTAAAGAAAACAACGCCCCTTTAATAGAACTCACTCTTGCCGTTCCCGACGAGGGCTTAGCCGAATCCATGTGCAACAAATGGAAAACAGAATGTCAGAATATATATGAGTATACATTTAAAACCCTTATGTAATTCGACAATTTACTAAATTTTGATGTTCGTTATTGTCGATAAATAAACATTGAAAAATATTCAGATTAAGATTAAACTCTATTTATAAAGAGTTGAGATAATTCTCAACATTTTGTCCCCTCTTATTTAGAGTTTTAACTCTGAGATAACCACATATATCCTTATTACAAACAGGTGTCACAGACACCTGTTTGTTTTTGTACTGCTCTTTTCTTTTTATTTCCAATATTAACCTTTTTCCCCCTTCCGCATAATCTGTAATATAACATATTTGAAAGGTTATAATCATGCAAATGTACAACACCGGTCATAACGTGTCTGACAAATGTGATTATCTTGCAATTGCATTCGTTCACAATCAGCCGTTTAACTGTCCTACCTATGATATCTGTACTGCATTAACAAAGGGAACCATTTACCCTGCACTTGATAAACCTTACATCGGAAAGTGTGGGTGCAAAAAATGAATAATAAAATTATGGACAGCAAAGAGCTTATGAAAAAAATCATGGAATATGGTTTTGCAATTACAGACCTTGGTCTGTATCTGGATACCCACCCAAAAGATACTGATTCCCTTATGACATATTCTTCCCTCAGGGACACTTACAATTCTTTAGTAATCGAATATACCAGACGATACGGACCTCTTACCATTACCCAGGTAACATCTGATAATTACTGGACCTGGATTTCGACCCCATGGCCTTGGGAAGGAGCGTGCTGATATGTGGATTTATGAAAAAAGACTTGAATTTCCGATTAACATCAAAACTCCTGATGCCAATACCGCGGCTTTGATCATAAGCCAGTACGGTGGCCCGGATGGTGAGGCAGGTGCAAGTATGCGATATATGTCACAGCGTTATTCAATAGGTGACAGGCAGGTTGCAGGAGTCCTTACCGATATCGCTACAGAAGAATTGGCACATTGATGTTGGATATTGTAGCAAAATGCTTTCATTATGTTATTTTTTTAAATGACAAGTTTCCGTTTTCTCTTGGCAGGAAAGCGAACTGTCCGAGCCTTAGAGAGTTAGTGTATTCACCATCTGTAACATACAGCTTGTTATTGCTGAAATATGCCACTTCTGCATTACTCTGAAGAAATGATATTCTATTATTTGCAATCTGCAATTCCAGTTCATTACCAACTTCACCTAAAAGAATTTTGCCTTCGACAAATCGAATATATTTTCTAATCTCTTCAAAATTTGCATCTGTCCCATTTGCTAAGGCTTCAAGATCTGCTGAGTATTGATTGAAAAGTATATCAACCGAATTCTTATTCTGCTCAACAGTAGTGCTGACAGATGAAATCAAAGAATCTGTCTCATCTTTTAAATAGTATTCTTCAGACACTTTAGACATTATGTTCGTTTCCGACTTTGATATCTCGGACGAAACATTCTTTTCCATTAAATAAAATGCCTGTGTGGTGTCATTTACTGTCACCCATTCGACATGCTGATAGTAGGTACCTTCCGCCCATGCCGGGGTTGTGGTGCCTGTTATTGCTGAATATGCACCTGTGTTTGAATCAAATGTGAAGTATGCAGTGTAATTTGAAGCCCAATCTGAAGGCTCTGCAACCAAAAGTTGATATTCAGGGGCATATCTTTTCAATAAAGGCGGATTCAAAGACGTGTCAAGCCACAGCATTGATGTATCTGTCGGCGGTGTATCACTCTGAATGGCTGCATCCTTGCCGTCTTTTCCGTCTTTTCCGTCTTTACCATTCTTAACATCAAGCACCTGTGTCATATTGCCTGTCAATGTCTTGGTAGTTCCGCCTAAGGTTAACTTATTTGCTGCCGGATTCATTAGATCAATTTGTAACTTCGTAACCCTGAAATTCTGATCTATTCCGTGCGGGTTGCTTGTTACTCTGACATAAGTGCCAAGGTGGAACGAATTGATATTTTCTTCAATGCCTGCAAGGTCTGCTGCCGATAGTTCAAGTGTATCAATAGCACTTGACAAGCTCGCAAGATATGCTCTGCCCTTCGTCAGAAGGTTTGACGCAACTGTTACATCATCCCATATGTTTGTTCCGAATATAAGCCCATACTGTGCCACTGCATCAGCATCCGTAATATAATCAAGACCGCCATTTTCTGATTTGATTGTCAGCCTTTCCTTTGTCTCATTTCCTTCAGCATCCTTTAAATTTGCACCAAGGGGAATTAATGCTGTTATGATATCCTGTCCCTTGCGTTTTCGCTCCATATCAAGCAAATTCTTTGCAAATTCGATTTTCTGATTTGATATGGCTGTATAGTCTGCCAAATAGTCAATGTAATTCACACCGTTCTGATGTCTTGCAATTATATGACCGCCTAACAGGGCAATCAACTTCTTGTCTATCACTTCCCATGTCTTTGAGTAGTTAATATCTGACCTTGTAATGGTGTTGTTTGGATCCGTCACAGTGACATTGCCAAGGGCAAATTGTTTTGATTTATCTACTTGTGAATTGTGAGCTGTTATAAGCTGACTCAGGAAGCCTGTTATGCTTCCTTTGTAATTATATGGCCTTTGAATCGAATCCAATAAAAAAGCCAATTCGCCCTCACAGGTGATTGACTTTTCATTGTGAAAACCGATTTCTTCGTTGAGCACACGTCCTCGGAAGAGAAGGTAATTATCCTGATACACGGTAATAATTGACGTCAATTTTCGGATAACGTCAAAATATGGGTGGTCGGGATAGATAGTGAATGTGAATGAGCCTGTTTTGTTATCTTCAAGAGATACCTTCAACTTTATTAATTTTAGATTTTCTATTGTGCTTGAATACAACAGAAAACTATCGCAGTATACTTCATACATAGTCCTACAGCCTTCCTTCCTGATAAGTGAATGTAACATTACCTGTTCCGGTAACTGTTACTGTATTAGTGCCTTCGACAAGTTCCAAAGTTGGGATAATGAATGTGCCTGCACTGTGCTGAATTGTTTTTTTACCAAAAACAAATGTCATTGTTGCATCACTTGTAATGGTTGGCACAACTCTTTTTCTAAGGTTTGGAAGTGTAATGGTTGTAGAACCACTGACAGCCTGTGACACCACTGTTTTATTCTTCTTATACTTGTAAGGTTCACAGTCACAATCAATCTTGATGCTTCCAATTCCTCTTTCATTTGCGAAATCTGATACTTCAAGTCTTCCTACATAATAGAAATCAGGATCTTCATCAAGAACAATTTGGACTTTCTTCCCATGTAATGCATCCAATATCGCAGAATACAGTTCCGGAAACTGCGATTGTGGTACTATTGATTCGAATTCAAAATTTAATTGACGGTTGTTGTATTTTACATCACCAAAATATTCAGTGTAATCAAGAACACCATCACCGCCCTCGATTTCAACTATTGCTGTTTTGACAGCAGGACTTCCAATTGTCTTCTTAGTGCATATCAGATTCAAATTATCATAGCTTTTGTACGTTCCAAATTTAATTTGATTCATTTTTATCGGCCCCTTTCTTTGGCTGAGTAAATATCACCAAGCTGTGCATCCATGGCAGGTGCCATTTCGCCAACCATTGTTCCAGTGTCAAGTACAATATTCATTGATGTGATGGCTTTGATAAGTTCATCAATCTTACCAACAACATCATTACCGCCACTATTATTTAGCTTATCAGCAAGTTTATTAATCCATCCGGTGTTTTTTTCCAATGGAACCACGGCTTCATCCCCATCACCTTCAAGGAATCCAATCTGTCCTTTCCTGAGAACTCCACCTTTTGCAAGGTGAGGTGTCTTATGTGATGATGATGACGTTGAAGTATTGCTTGAAGTCTTTCCCGAAGTCCTATTTGAATATACGGAAGAAAATGCTTCATTCATTATTTTACCGAGTTTCTGCATAAGAGTAACTTTATTGCCCTCTGCACCATTTGCAATACCCTGGATCATATAACTTCCAACAGATTCAAACTGCCATGATGTCAGCTTGCTGCTCATACTTTTGAAAAAATTTTCACCAATTTCGCCACCTGCTTTTGTATATTCCTGTGAAGCTTTTGTGAAATAGTCCTGTGCTTCTTTCAGGTTCTTCTCATACATTTCACGTTCTTCATCAGTACAGTTCTTTGACATTTTTTTATACAATTCAACCTGGTTTGAGAGATTGACCGCTGCATCTTCCATCTGCTTTTCAAGAATTGCTTTCTGTTCATCTGCTGACTTGGAAGCTAAATCAGAAGCAGCCTGAAAAGCCTGTCCTTTCTTATCAAGCAGTTCAAGTGCTTTTTCATTTTCGCCCTGCATTATTAAAGTTTGTGCAGTTTCGTACTGTGAAATATCTGAATAGTATTCTCCAACAATGTTTTGTGCTTCAATGAAGGCTTCTTGCGTTGCTGCTGCTGTTGCCTGCGCATTTTTCCATGATTCTGAACTTTTATCCACACCTGCTTCTTCAAGTTCTGTCAGTTTTGCAAAGGCATCTGCCCTTCTTTGTGATGCTTCATTCAAATTGTTTTCTGCTTCTGTCCTATTCTGAATAGCAGTTTTATATTTTTCTTCGGACGCTTCAAGAAGAATTTCCAATTTCTTTTTCTCAATTGTTTTATCAATTTCTTCCTGCAGGTTCTTGTAGTTCTGAATCTGATTGCCGGTCCACTGAATCTCGGTTCCAAGTGCTTCAGACAGCTGCCCTGTTATGAACTCTGCCCTTGCTCTGTCTTTTTCGGAAACATTACCCTGTTCATCTGCTAAGTTCTGTAATTCCTGCCACAGGCTTTCTACTGTTGACACATTAGCAAGTTCTTTTTCTGCTTTCTGATCTATTGCATCTCTCGCTTCATTCGCTGCGTCTCTCATATCACGCATGGCATCTGCTTCATCCATTGCAGCCTGAACCGCTGCATCTGTCTTTTCTTTTGCAAAACCAAAGGCTTCAGCAAGGGCATTAAGCCCGCTTCCGACAAGGTCAAGAATCGGCTGTAATAAAGACACTACAACGTCAAGAATCGGCTGTAACACGTCCAAAAAGCCCGAAAGAATTGGGAGAAGTATATCAAGCAGGCTTTGAAGTGGTGGCAATATTGCTTCTACAAGTTCCGCCAATGGTTCTAAAATCATAGATAAAGCATCCATTATCATTGGAAGCAATTCTTCCAATGGTGGCAAGATTACATCTATTAAATTCAAAAGAACTGGAATAATGGTATCTAATATGTCTTCCAATGGTGGCAGTAAGTTTTCAATAATTTTCTCAAAAGCTGGTAAAATTTTATCAAGGACCTGTGATATGACAGGCAATATCTTCTTTCCAAAATTCTGCAGCATAGGAATGATTTTGCCGAATATCGACTTAAACGTGTTTATAAATTTAACAATATTCTTTCCTAATTCTCCACCAAATCCGGGAAGAATTGTTTCTAATAAGTCAGGTAATTGATTAGTGACATCATTCAATAATCTTTTCGCCCCGTCTACAATTGACGGAACCAATGTTTTCAGGAGCTGAGGTATGTAAGGAACTATTTTCTGTACTAACTGTGAAAGACCATCTATAAGCCGTGGTAACGTTTCCATTATCCTCGGCACAAGGTTAGATGCAACTGTTAATACAGAATCAATCACATTATTAACTAAAGTACCAAAATCCTGTGATTCATCAGCCATTCCGGTAACGAAATTAGTCCATGCACCCTTCATTGACGATATAGAACCTTGAATAGTGGTTGCTGCTTCTTTTGAAGTTGTGCCTGTTATCCCCATTTCGGTTTGTACAACATGAATAGCATCAACAATATCACCGAAAGAAGATATATCATATTTGATTCCTGAAATCTTTTCGGCATCTTCAAGCAATCGAAGCATTTCTTCTTTCGTTCCACCATATCCAAGTTTTAGATTATCTAACATAGTGTAATTTTGCTTTGCAAAGCCTTGGTATGCGTTCTGAATTGATTCCATAGCGGTACCCATTTTATTGGCATTATCCGCCATATCTGTAATTGCTAAATTAGCCGATTCGGTAGCCTTTGCCGTGTCTCCGTCTAATGACTGTAACAGTGACGCAGAAAAGCTTGTCACGGTATCCATATACTCATTAGCAGATAGACCTGCAGTCTTATATGCATTGTTAGCGTATTCAACAACCCTGTCTGCACTATCTTTGAAAAGCGTTTCAACACCGCCGACAAGCTGTTCATATTCAGCGTAATTTTCAACTGCCGACTTAGTCAAAGCCCCCACCGCTGTTGATACTGTTCCAATCGCAGCCGCACCTACTTTTGCCATTTTAACAATCGTTTTTCCTATTGCCTCATAGGTATTTCCAACCGTTTTGAATGCTTCACCGATTTTTTTTGCAGACTTCTGTGATGCATTAGACACTTTTTCTGTATCTTTTTCCGCTTTTTCAGCCCCACTTATTGCAATAGTTCCTAATATCTTAAATAATTCCATAAGGTTCACCCCCTTTTCTTTTCAAAATAAAAAAGGCTGAAAATATCAGCCTTTTTAGCCATCCGGGACAAAGTTGTCCAGGATGTTCATTGATTGTATTACTGTTGCTTCAAGATTGGATTTTGGCTGTGGTTCATCATTCCCAAATCCAAGTCTCCGTTTAAACTCATCATAAGACACTTCAAGAAATGGATAATGAAGATAGTATTCCCATAACAAATCATCATTTGTTATCTCAACAAATTCGCAAATAAAATCAAGAAATCTTCCACATAAAATCATCTGGTCCATCAGTTCATATGGATTTGAATATCTTTTAAACAGCAAATCCATGAACATGATGTCACCTATTTGAACAATTTTGAAACAACCTTGAAAAAATTTCTGAATCCATCCTGCTTGAATACATCCACAATCATTGCCATGAATACTTCGGCATCAAGATTTGCGATTTCTGTCTTTGTTTTGCCTGATAAATTCGATAAAAGCTGATAGATGCTTTCTTCTGCACTTGCAAGGTTGGAAATCACCACTGTTGATACATCAAGCATGATTGAAAGCCCGATTTCATCAATTGCACCGGTAGATGCACCCGGCATCTTTGCGATAAGTTTCTTGACTTCCGCTGAATGGAAGCACTCCTTCAGTTCTGCATATCCAATCTGTTTCAGAATAGTTGAAAAGATAAATACATCTTTACTTGATAACTTCCTAAGTGGATATGGATTTTCAATGATTGCATCCTCTTTTACTTCTTTGATTTCTTCGATTGTTTCAACTGATGTTTCGCTCATTCTTATATTCCTTTCCTTTTAACCTCTTTGTGTTCGGCCTCTTCTTTATCAATAACCACAGGCTCAACATATTGGCCTGCTTCTTCTATTTCTCTAAACCTGTTTTCCCCACATTCAAAGGAACTGCCAACTGTGTGCAGTTCCCCTGTGTGGCGGTCAACAAATTCTTTAATTACATTGACCTTCATATTAGTTCACCTCTATGCTGATTCCTTTGGGTAGTAAATTTTCCAAGGAAGTTTTGTAAGGTCTGATGTTATATCAGCGTGGCAAGCGAATGTGTACGCACCCACTGAACCTTCTTTGGCTTTTCCTTCACTGTTAAAGCCTGATGTGCAGATAACATTTTCAAGAATCGCAATGACCTTTCTTTCATCCATTGTTTCACCGACAAAGGCAATGTTTTCCCAGTAATCACCTTCTGAAATGTCTGTCTTTGACTCAATAAGATCAAACGTTGAATCTTCTGAAGTTCCATCAGCACCGATTGCGGCTGCCTTGATAATGTCCTTTGTAAGTTCAGCAAGGTTGATGTCCATTGATGCTGTTTCACCAATCTTCTTTTTAAGACCCTTAACAAGGACATTTGCCCCATCCACAGTCACATCATAAAATTCAGGAATAATTGCAAGTTTTGAACCGCCATTGGTTGCACCAACGATTGATTCATTAAAGTTCCAAGAACCCTTTCCACCGCTCGCACCTGCAGTGTACTTCAATCCCTTGTGAATAGTTCCGGCACCAAATAATATGTTTTTTGGTGTATCTGCTGTAATACCATGTTTTCCTGCTACTGCCATATTAGTTCACCATCCATTCTTTTATAGTTAAATTAATTTGTAATTTCTTAATGAAATCATCCCCCGTTGGTATAGGGAAACTGTTTGTATAAAAAATGGCAACTCCTGACCCATTGTCAAGAATTGCCCTCGTCCCGCTTATCGCCGGGAATAAATTTTTAATTGTATGCTTGTCATTTTCAAGGACAAGCATCTCTTCTTTTGCATACCCTGTCAGTATGAATGTGCTTTCTTCAAGTCCGCTTTCTGTGAGCGGTTCCGCTTCCGAATACTCGCCCACCCAATAACGGTCCAAGGCTTCTATTGAGGAATTGAACGTGTCATATTCGTATGGAATCCCTGCTGACGTTAGCGTGTCGCTGATAAGTTTTAATGTCTCTTTCTGCATTATTTCAACTCTTTCATTTTGCTTTCAAATAGCTTAATAATCGGGGTTTTAAGTTTTTTAAAGGCTTTATAAAAAGCCCTAGTTCCTTTTTTTCCGGTGGTTGTGTGCCACTTGCCCTTTTTGTCCTGATATTTCCAAGCGGTCTTTCTGCCATCACCATTCAATGCCTGAACACCTGTTCCAAATTCTTCCCATATCGCATTTTCAATCGGGCTTCCGATTGTAGCCTTGCCTTCTGATTCATCCACGGTATAGCTCCATGAATTTTTAGTCTGTCCGGTGTCAACTCTTGTATTCCTTTCAGTCTGTGACACTATTTCTCCTGCTGCTTCGTGTAAAGCTGCAATTAAAGCGTCATTGATTTTACCTGTGACTTCGACTGAAAAATCTTTAAATTGAACATCATTTTCCATATCACTGACCCCCTGTATACTTTAGATAGATTTCTAAATGCTGATGAAGGTTCATTGGATCATCTATCAGAAGAATATCAAACACTTTTCCGTCTACAGAAAGCCTGCTGTTTTCCGCTTCGATTCGTGCATCCAATTCAACAAAATCACATAGAAATACATGTGTGCTTTCCTGAATCTTAGCATTAAAAGTGGTGTATTTGCTGTCCCCGCCTGTCAGGTCAAGCCAGCCTTTTACATTCTGAACCTGTCCACGTCTTTGACGTTCCGCCTATTTCATTCTTTACAGTGCTTCGCACTCTGATTTCCGCTGTTGTATTGCCACCAATCATATATTAAAATCTCGCTTTCATATAAGGCTTCAGAAAGCCGACAAGGGATTTCGGATAACCAATAGTGGAATTATCACCATCCATGTTAAAGTAGGTCACAGAATGTCTGCTGATCGTTTCTGACTGGATTCCGACCTTATCCCTGTTGCTCAGGTCCCATGAGAGCATGTTCACAACACCCATCTGCACATCCATAGGATATTCGACCTTTGTGACAAGCACATCTGATTCAGCCGTTAAGCTCTCATTCAACCCCATACAGCCATTATCAAAGTCTATACTGTCAATTATATACAGACCGCTATTATAAGCCGATTCTGACAACTGAACAGTGTCACCGACCTTGAATAATGATGATGCACACATCAATCCGACTTCGGATGATACATCACACCTGATTCTTCTACTTCGGTTCTGAAAGTTATTGTTGGTATATTTCCTTATCAGGTTTTCCAGTGCCTGAAGCTTAGCTTCAAGCACCTTATCCTTCTCTGAACCGGTATCAATCAACTCTTTCAGTCGATTCACAGTCATAATCATAATAAGATCACCGCCTTACTACTGTTCAATGACATTATATCCTTTATGTTCCTTGAACCAGTCAGCCATACGCTTAGATGTGATTTCTGCTCTGCCATTTGCGAACTGTACACCACCGGCACCTATTCCGCAATATGTAGAACCATTAATAACTGATACAATCCAGCTCTTAGGCTTTACTGCTGCAGATTCTACAGCAATATCCGCCTGCTCCATTGTCTTCGTTTCCTTCGTTGCCATAATCATCACCTTATCCTTTCTTACGCAATCTTGATGTTTCTGAGAACACCGGCGTGCTGTGTATTCTTAAGTACTGTAGCTGCAATCATCTCAACTTCAGCGTCCTTAACCGTACCCGGTTCATTGAAGTTTGGAAGATACTGATCGATTACAGAACCGCCATTCAGGCTGATTCCGTGGAATCCGTCATTAACGTCGAATTTAACAGCATAAATATCTGTAAGTCCTGTTGTTGCGGAGCTTGCGCTTGCAATAGTCCTTGATAGTCCTTTCTTAACTACATGACCGGCAGTTGCTGCACTTCCGCTTACAGTATAATAATCCTGCATATCGACAAGCTTTACTCCATCAATTGTAGTAATACGTCTTCCAAATGCTTCCTCGCTCTCTGTCTTGTATCCAAGGATACGGGCAACAGTCTGAATCTTAGTGATCATCTCTGTATTAGTGAGTACAGCATCAGCATCTGTCGTCTTGACAAGAAGACTCAGTGCTTCGTAGAACTCATCTGCATTGGACTTGATTGCCGTAATAGATGACAAATCAATGGACTTGTCTGTACCATACTCTGTCGTTGTTCCAGCAAGCATAGAATCAAGTCCCTGGAACTCCGGATGATCTCCCGAAGCTGTTGTGGTTGCATCTCCATTAATCATTGTGTAATGGAAGAGGTTCACGACCGCTTTGATATGCTCCTCTATCTGATATGCCATGTTGTCGAAGTTACCGGCTATTCTGTTGAGCACCCTGTCCATCTGAACAGCTCCACCCATGATTGCAAGATTAGCCTCGCACTCCTGCTTGGTAGCTGTTGAAGCAGTATAAGAACCGCCTATCTTTCTGAACTCTGCTGTTGCAGGAAGTACCTTTCTGAGATACTTGTACTTCATTGTTGAGCCACCGCCTGATGCTGATACGCAGTCATCAAATGTAAGCATCTGAAGTATTGTTGACTTTCTGAGGAAGATATCCACAATCTGTGAGAATACCTTGTCACTCATACCTTTCTTAATTTCCTCTAATGTCTGTGCTGCCATATTGTTCACCTTACCTTTCAATTATTACTGGTTGTTACCATCATATTTCTGTTTTAATGCCTCTGCTAAATTTTTAGGCTCGGCATTGCTATTGCCAGGATTGCCGCCTGGCAGCCTGTTCTCAATGATGTGTTTCTGACCATCATCTGAGCCGGATGAAGCTGCGAACTGAGTCGGAAACTGTGTCTTAAGTGACGTGAGCATGTTATCCCAATCTTTGATGTTGCCATCATCATCAAGCTTCAGCTCTTCGTTCTTCTCTTTGAGACCGGTCTTAATCTTATATGTCATGTAGTCAGTATCAACCGCATGAGCCTCAAGCAGAGCCACCTTGATAGCTGAGTTGACCTTAGTCTCCTCAAGCTCTTTCTGAAGCCTTGCATTCTCTGTCTCATAAGTTGATATCTTCTGTTGCATGCCTTCATCTCCCTTGGAAGCCTTCTTAAGCTCCTCAATGAGCTTTGTTGCATTTCCGATTTCCGTGTCTTTGCCGGTAATCAGTCCATTAAGCTTCTCAAGTTCTGAATCATACTTCTCTTTACTGACATATTTGCCCTCAGACAGATCTGCATATCTTACATGCTTAAGCTTATCTGCCTCTGTGCTGTTCTTCTCGTCAATCTTTGTCTGTACCTGCTTATACAGTTCTTCTCCTAACAGTTCCTTTAATTCCATTGTTCTATCCTTTCTTGGCTTTAATCGTAGCCACACTGGCAGTTATCACTCTTGCCGGAGTTATTAGTTGTTCGCCACAGTTTTTATGTCATAAGCCGTTTGGACAATATAAAAGGACATCCATTTCTGAATATCCTAAAATAACTTATTTAAGTTTTTTTACGTCAACCCAAAAGCTGACCTGCCCAGGAACACCAACTCTTGAAGCACTGTTCGTCATTCGGATTCTGCCGTTTTTAATGACTGAATCCCATGTACGATATATGCCGGTCCTATTACCGATTGAGCCGCCTGATTCGGAATTGTACACCGGAACATCCTTCAATGTGTATGCTGTACCTGCCTTGATTGCCGGTGCTATCTGCTGTGTTGGTGCTGTACCTGTACTCAATCCGACATCAGCAATCGCAATCCAACATGTGACCTGTCCTGCCACACCTACCCTTGAAGATGAATTGGTGATTCTGATTCTTCCTGACCTAACCACATTATCCCACAGATAGAATGTGCCAGACTTGACACCATAGGCAGTTTTGGAACTTTCTGATGAATAACATGATGTATTCTTCAAAATGACCGCCTTACCTGCCACAACGCTTCCTGTTGTGCTTGATGTGTCCATTTCAAACTCAATTCCACAGTAAATAAAGCCAAGGAACGGTCTATTGCTTGCATACATATATCCTGATGCTTTTGTAATTTCCTGCGTGTAGAACTCTAAGCCTTTCCATGCACTGTTACTTGTCACAATGTCTCCGTTGGCTTTTATCTGTTCGACAATAGCAACGTGACCCGCTCCGTCTACACTATTATGTGTCTGGCCTGCTTTCCATACGCAAATAGCACCCAATTTAGGAACCTGTCCTGTCTCATATCCTGCCTTTTTTGCTTCGTCCCACCAATCTTCCGCATTGCCGTACATTTTCGGGAATTTGCCTGTTATTTCGGCAAATCTGCCGTGTGCGTATGCGGTGCAATTAGGCATACCAAAACCGCTTCTGAAAAAAGCGTTGTCATTACTGTAATAATGGCGGTCTGTCTTTGCCGGGGCTGTTAATCTTGCCGTATATTTTGGCATTATTCATCACCTCTTTTTTTATATTTTAATCTGTCCCATAATGTCTTTAACTGTTCCCAACCGTTTGATGTGACAAATGATATAAAGAAGCTCAATATAATCGCTCCTACAATGTAGTACCACACTATTTTGAAGCCTTTTACCTGCAGATACACAACTATGCTTATTACTGTGATAATAAGTGCTGTTATATATACCTGAATTGCTGTTGGAATCTTATTAAAGACCTTCCATTCCTTTGTCACCTGCGTGATTACGCTTGTGATAAATGCAATAACACCTATCACTGTTAAAACTATTGTGATGTTTCCTATTATGTTTTCCATGTTGCTTACCTTCTTTCTAATTTTTCTACTCTGTTAATAATTCCTTCAAGCTTTTCTTCCATGACAGGAACTCGCCTTGCGAAGTTATTGTGCTCTCTGACTTCCCTTGTCAGTTCAGTGATTTTGCAATCTGTGACTGCCTGCGACGTTTCAAGTGTGTGTTCAACTTTTCGATTGCTCATTATGTTTGTGACAATAATGCCAATCAAACCAAGTCCGCTTGTGATTAATGCAGCAATTATTCCGGCCATCACCCTTTCTCCTTTCATAATTTTTTATATAAAAAAAGCACCCTTGTTGGATGCTCTTTTGACAATTATTAAGCGGATTCTACAGTTCCGAACTCTTTAATATATGCATCTGCGTCAACCACGCCAAGCCACTTTTTAGCTTCCTCGTCTGAAAGCGGTGTGATTCCGTCAACCGAGGTTTTGAAGTACGCCCCATTTTTTGTCTTAAAAAGTGCTTCTGTTCCGTCTGCGAATATTACAGAAGAAGCCGTTGTATCGTATAATTTTTCGTTAATTATTGCTTTCATTTTTTGCCTTTCCTTTAACCTATCTTGAATACTATAATATTATAACTATTATAAGCTGAAGCTGTAACAGCAGTCCCACTATCCTGTCCATATGCTTTTAATGCTATGGCTGTTTGTTTTTCACTAGTTATTTCAAAATGTCCCATAACAGATACTCTCATTGGAGTTGTAGAATTTGTTGTACCCATTCCAACATCTTTTCCGGCTACATTTAATCGAAGATTACTTGTATGTCTTGATGTTTGAATTACAGCACTAGCAATAGCAATATAATTTCCTGCAGGGAGTTTTATTGAGGTACTTTTAATTAAAACACTAGAACCTGTATATGAGTTAGATGAAGTCTCATTAATAGCAAGAAAACATTTACCTTGCATTGCTGTCATTTTGCTATTCGCTGCTTCTATGCTCCTACGTAATACTGCACCTTGATACGCTGATAATGGTTTGTTTGTCGCAGTGCTTGTTAAGTTGTTTACAATATCGCTTTTATTTACTTTAGCAGTTGATAACGCATACAAACTCACTTGATCATTTGTACCAAGCATTGCAACAACGTCACCTTCACTTCTAACAGCCTTTCTGAACCTTGTGTCCATATTCACATCAAGCAGGTCTTCTTCTGATACCTTGCCAAGTGCAATACCCTTTCCGGTATGTCTAAAATCCATCAATGTGAAAACAGTTCCGACAGACTTTTCATAAGTCGCTGATGAAAAATCATCATTTACTGTAACCCTGATGTTGTAGGATGAATCTATATTGGCAGCAAATATCTTTGTTGGTGTTTGGCTGTATGCTGTGTATGTACCTGCTGTTGTCCATGATGTTTCGGTGTTTTTCTTATATTCAAGCTTTGCTGTTGCGTGATTCTTATTGTTTAGGGCTGTTACAACCGTTTTAAACGAAGCACTTATATAAGCTCCGTCTGCATCTGCTGTGCCTTCTGAATTGCATCTTCCTGCTGTCAGATAGCTTATTGTTGGGGAAGTGTATGCAAGCACTGAAATAGTGGCTGTCTTGCTTGCTGTTCGCCCTCTGCTGTCCGTTACTGTCACGGTGATAGTATTTGTACCACTTGTGATTAGAACTCCGGTGGTGGGCGAATTTGCCGTATAGGTTACGCCGTTTGCAACAATCTTGTATGATTTAATTGATGAAGAGTACGAACCGGACGCACTAACAACAACCTTCAGCGTTGACTTATTCTGGACATACCCACCATATTTTGACAGGTACCCTTTCGGGTCGGTACAGGTTATAGAACTAATCGAAGGAACCATACTTGACGGCACCGTTGCTGTGAATGTGACCGACTTGGTACCAATCAACTTACTTCCGTTGTAGGTGTCAACATAAATTGTTCCCCAGCCTGATGTTGCACTAGGAATATTATTTGCAAAATTAAGCGGTATTTTCCATTGACAGTTATATTGAACGTTAGTCGCTATAGTTCCGCTCTTATTTCCCCAAGCATATCTCACAGTATGTCTGAAATTTGAGGAATTGGAGTTCATATGGATAGTGATTGTACTACCCAATGCCCCGACATTCTGCGTTGTATTCGGATAGGTAATGCAGGAAGGCTGTGATGCCCTTGCAATTGTTGTCAGGCCAACATTGCCTGAACCTTTCCAAGTGAAGGCACTGTTGTATCTGTAAACAACAGAAAATGAACATGCACATGTCTTACTTCCGTCTGCATTATGTGGCACTGTTGTTGTTCCTGATGCAATCGTCACTGGGGATGATGCACTTGTGTTAGTACCAATTGAGATTGCTTTCTGTGTAGTATTCGGTAATGAATATACTGTTGAGCCATTTATGCTCACGTTGATTGAGTGATAGCTGTTAGAATACCAATGTGATGATGAAGCCCCGCTTCCCAAGTAACCAACCAACTTCCAATACACTGTGGATGTATTATTTTCAACGGACGTTCCTGTTTCATTTACAATTAAATCTATATGCACATAAGTATTGCACACGTTACCGCTTATTGTTGCCACTCTCATTCACCTTCTTTCGGGCATTAAAAAAGACCATGTTTTTATCATGGCCTAAATATCTCTTATATTATTAAAAAATAATCATCTCTTGGCATATTGATTTCTTTCTAAAAAAGCACCCTGCATCTGCTGCAAAGTGCTTTTAATACCACATAACTAATTTTTCTTTTGGTGGTTCTTCTTCATTCATTATTTTTTTCAATGCATTAGATGCATGATGTAAATACATTGGTAAAGGATTATCAAATTTTGATAATTTTGATTCTATTACTTTACCGCTTTTAGTATCAATAGAAATGTTTCCTAAATCACCACTGTTTTCCGGATCATATTCTGCTGAAATGATACCATTATTCCTTTTTATATTTTTCAATTTTAGCATAATATTCACCTGCTTCCTTTGAGTAGTTATATTTCATTGATGCTTCTATATGTGCCTGCTCTTGTGTCATGCCATTTTTTATTAGCTCTTTTTCTAAAATTTCATGTTTCAACATTGTAATATCATGTGCTTCCGGCTTACCTTCAACCAATCTCTGCCATGATTCAGCCATCATATAATCAGGTTCAAAGTATTCTAACTCCTTACCACCTAAATCATGTTTTTCAAAGAATATAAAGTCTTTAATACCCTGTATGTCCTTTTCGTCCATACCTGTTACTTTAGATATTTTAGAAACGTCTGTTTTCATACTACGAACTAAACCATAATATCTCTTTGCATGTTCTTCGGCTTTTTCACCATATGGATTTCTTGCACCGCTTACTGCCCCTGATGTTATTTTACTACTTCTAGCTACTTTTTCAAGTGGTTTGTTGTATTCATTGATTGCTTTAACAAAATCAGGGTCAAGAAGTTTCGTTTCGCCTTTTATGTATGCTGCAAAACTCTCCGCTATGTATTCACTTTTGCTTGCGTTAGCATATCCTGAAATCTTTGGTGCATATATGCTCATGCTTGAACCCATTGTATTATTAATTTTGGTGTCTAACACATTCCATTGAACATGGTGCCCCATTTCGTGAATAATATAATCATGAACACTACCATTTCCAACTAATGCTCTTCCAGCGTTTTTATACAACAAAGCCAATTCTTTTTCTTTTCCTGAAAGATTGTCAATATTGGACATGACTAAATTCCATGCTTTTTCTGCTTCTTCGTTGTATGATGCCAATGCGGTGGCATTTTTTAACACATTTTTATTAATAAAAATGCCATGTTCAATAGGATTATACGCTGCTACTGCATCACTACTTGAAAATACCTTTTTTCCCTGCGTTGACGTTGGGGATATGGTTTTTATTCCACTTATTTTTGGAAGGTCATATTGTGAATATAATTCAGTTAATACCTTGTTGATTTCATTAGCGTTTTCTACTGAAATTCCTTTGTATATAGCCTGATTTTTAAATATCGGGCTGTAGCCGTTTCCAATGAATTGTTTAATATATTCTTCGGCTTCTTCAATAGTTTGTGCCGGAATAAATGAGGCTGTAAGGTCTGCTTTTCTAATATCTTCTTCTGATATATTTAGATATTTTGACTTGTAGTCCTCAAAATCCTTTGATTTGTCAAGTTCAAAGTATTCCGCCATCTCTTTCAGGGTGTCAAGTTCGGTTTCATCCAATGCCCACCTTGCCCTTTGTAACACTGCACACCTGCAGTTGCAGTCTTCCGCCGGGTCTCCAAAATAGCCCGGTGCGTCTACTTCCATTCCTCCGACTTCAAACGGCTCGTCAATCTCTCTTATTTGTCCGTCAAGTAAGCGGTGATTGGTTCTTGTGTTGCCGTCCAAGGTGGAATCCCATTGTTTAACCACATCCGCACCCTTTTTCTTGGCTTCTTTCATGGCATCCATTTTAGCGGAAGTTTGAACCCTGTGTCCTTCGGTTCTTACAATCCTTGTTGCGTTGTTGATTGCCGTGCCGAATGGGGTGTTTTTCATATTTCTTTCCGCTAACGTTTTCGCTATGTCATTCCATGATGAACCATTAGCAATTCCCCTTGATACCTGTGCCCTGACTGCTGTTTTCAGCTTCTTTACATCTTCACCAAGGCTGTCATATAAGGTCTTGGATAGCTTGGAATCAATCTGAATGGCTTTTGCGACCTGATTCTGATTGATTGGCACAACAAGCGGTATTCCCTGCCCGGCTAAATCGTACATACTGCCAACATATCCGGTTGTGTAGCACTTATTCAGGTATTCTGATACTGTTGCAAATTCATTGGAATGAAGCTGTGAAAGAACCCCTTCAAGCTGTCCTTTGATTGCCTGCTGATACTGTTTCTGATAAACAATGCTTTGCAGGTTCTCCATATCAGTTCGCATTGAAAGTTCTCTGATTTTCTGTTCACAGTCCTTGACAGCCTGTGTATATACCTGTTCAAGTTCCTTGATGGTTTTTTTCTCATTATTCAGTTCGGATTGCAGTACTTCCTTCTGTCTGCTGTTCATCTGCTTCAACCTCATTCAATGCTGCCTGCGCATTGTTCAAATCATCATCTTCCTTTGGAAGCTTGCTTTTAATTTTTTCATAGTCAATGTCCAACTCGTCACAGATTAATTGGATAATCGTCTCGTCATCTAACATATTTGCCAAAGACATAATTGTGTTTATTACTAACTGCTGCCGCTGTGCCTCCGTCAATTCAATCTGTGCGTTTTCCTGTGCGTTGCTCATGACTTCGTGCGTGAATTCAAAATGAACATCTTCCGGCTGATATGCCTTGCCATTCATTTTATTGATTTCATCAACGACTATTTCCACAAGTTTACGAAGCAGCTTTTTAAGATTCTTTTCAACCTTCTTGGCTTTCAAGTCAAGCAGTGAGTACATTGCCTTGATGGCAATGTTTGTTGTCGCTGATGTGTCTTTTAAGCCGGCTGTATTCAATCCCATTCCAAACCGGTATATATTCTTCTCGTCAAGTTCCAGCTTTGCCTGTCTGGCCTGATAAGGAACATCTACTGTCTTGACGTCTATTTCTCCATTTTCATCAAGTCCAACCATCTTCTTGGTCTTAAGATTGGTTTGCAGTTCTGTCAGATTATCACCTTGAAATCCTTTGATTGCATATAACGGAGAATCGAAATCTATCAGGTTATTTGAAAGACTGGATGCCATAAGGTCATAGTCATCTATTATTGCCTTGACAGGCCGGAGTGATGAAAACCTTTTCTTGTTGTTTTCCACAATGATAAATGGTATATATCCGAAGTTTTCAAAATATGTTGACTTCGTTTTATCCCCGTCCTTGGTATAGAGTACATGCGGCTTTGGATTTATCGGTTCATTCTCATCCAACAGAATTTCGCCTTCGTCCACTTGGACATAGTACCATGTCTGCTTGTCATCCCATACCTGTATCCGCTTTACTATCTTCCTGCCTTTGTCTATACGGTCAATATAGTGATATATTGTATAGGCGCATCCGTCATCCGTATCCTTATCCCGCACTTCTATTACATCAATCGGATCCGCTGCCGCAAATGCTATTCTATCTTTCTTGCTTTTGTAAGCATACATATATGCAAATCCTTTAATCTGCATATCATCTATGCATGTTGCCAAATCCGTCATGAAGCTTTCGTTGTTGTTGAAATATTCATCCATATACTCCTGCAGTGCTGTATCATTGGCCACGACTATACGCTCCCCAGAGAGAACATATTGTGTGCATTGATCAACAAGCTCTGTGAAGAACGGATGCGGTATTTTGACATTGCTTCTGGTCCTATCTTCGACGAGCTCGCCATCTGAATTGTAGTAAAACATCCTGTACTGCAATATGTCATGATCGCCGTCATAGTATCGTTCTCCTATTCTTGCAAAACACTTTTGCTCGGATGTTTTATCACTTTCAATAATCACTTTTATCTCATCAGGTTTTAACATTTCACTTCTCCTTCTATATCAGCCATTTGCGCATCTTACGCCAGCGTTCTATTCCATATCGAAGCGCCGCCATTGCATCATCCATAACCGCCAACGGTTCATCCATATACTCGCCGGTAACCGGATCTTTCTTCCATCTCCATTGCTGTACTTCCTTAATGGTGTTGGTACAGGATGGGTCAATATATATCATACGTTTAATGGCCTTATCCTTGCGAACAATGCCTTTCAGCCAATCAATCTGTGCTGTCTGATACTTTTTTTCGTTTGTTCTTTCCTTTTCAACCGGTTTTGCCCTATATCCTGCGTTCTTCCACATTTTGATTCTGTCGGGCTCTGCGGAGTCACACCACATTTCCTTGTTCTGTGGAATCCCTGCTGCATGCGCAAGAGGAATGATTTCGGATGTTTCTTTCTCAAACACATACACTTCCTTCAGGATGTATATGTTGTCATCCTTGATGCCAAGCAACAGAATAGCGTTCGCATGGTTGAATCCGAAGTCCTGTCCGATTGCAATATCATCATAATCATCAAGGTTCTGTGATAATTCCCTGATTTCCACATTATGTAGGATAATGCCGCCAATTTCGCCCCAATCTCCAAGACCGTATATCTGGTAGCCTTCCGGATCAACAATCTTTCGTCTCTCCATTCGGGCACGGTATGCATCATCTATGAACCGGTTCATCAAGTATGTACTGTGATGCGTCAACACATTCGGGTCCGGGATGTCAAAAAAGGTCTTCTTGATCCAATGGTTCTTATTCACTGGGTTGAATGTCATCCTAATCTGGTAGAACTGCCCTTCAGGAAGCTCACCACGCAATCGGTCATCTATAATCTCAAAATCTGCTTGTGTCAGCTCAGTTGCTTCCTCACACCATACATCCGTGAGCTTTCCCTTCTGGAATGTGATTGACTTCAGCTTCTCTCGTTGCTTATCATCATTCATCCCTCGGAAGATAACCTGATTTCCATTGGCTCTACACGTCAATGTCAGCGGACTTTGTTTAATGTTCCAATATTGGTCTGCCTTATCTCCGAACATACGGTATATGGCACCGGTCAGTTCCGCATATGTACTGTCTCGGTTGGTGATGTCCGATTTCCTGATGCAGACAAGATTCCTGCCTTTATCCTTCATCAGTCGTAAGATGTAGTTCTGTGCCGTGTCAACGCTCTTTCCAGACCCAGCCGACCCTTTCATTACGATATAACGCTTCGTGCTTCGGTCTACTTCTTTGAAACACGGATTCATCTTGACAGTCACATTCATTCTTCATCACCGTAATCTATATTGACGGTCAGGGCCATGTCAACGTCTGTTTCAACCTTGTCTGTATATAATCCATATCGCTTTCCTAGCAGTTCGGCTGCCCTTAACCGGTCCTTTTCGGATGGTTCTTTTTTTAGTGTTCGGGCTTCACTGCATCCGTCTCCAGTACCTTCAACCACAATCTCTGTTGATTGGCTCTCGCCTCTTAATACGGATGTCAGGTACTTCAGGACTTCATCCTGAGTCGCAATCAACTGAGATTCTTTCTCTGCCATCCGTTCATCTATATATGCCTTAATGTTGGGTTTTGCCAAGTTTTCACTTGCAATATTCCTTGCATTCTTTTCAGAATAACCTGCCCTAATGGCTGCTTGTGTGGCATTTAGGTCAATCAGGTATTCATCACAGAATCTTCGCTGTTTAGCTGTTAATTTCGCCATCACAATCACCACCTTTTCACAAAAAAGCCTGTCAGATATGAGGAGTAAGGCACACTGACAGGCAAAGCAAAAAGGAACCGCAAATGGCACAGTTCCTTTTTATGAATCATATTTAATTTTCGACACTATCATAATATCACACTTGAATGTGCTATTTTGTGCTAACTTCATTTTTTTTATCAAATTCTTTCAGAGCTTCTCCGTGCATGTGTCTTATCCGGTCATACGAATATCCCATATTTTTAGCAATGCTCCACAGGTTTTCACATTCAACGTATTTTTTATACAACAATTTGATGAAATCTGCATTGTTGACATTGTGAATTTCTCCCGTTATCTTGTCTTTTATCTGCTGAAGTTTCAACACATCTTCGCTGATTTCCTGTTCAAGTGCTATGTATCGAATTACCGGATTTTCAATCTGCCCGCCGAGGTTAGAGGTCTGAACTCTTTCTTTGCTGTAATCGAACCCGCCAGAAGTCAACGCAAGCTCCCGGTAATCTTTTGCTCTCTGCTTTTTCTGCTCAATTTTAGTCTGTAAAACTTCAATCTGCAGTAAATATGATTTTACATTCATTCTTCTACTCCTTTCCGCATCTCAATTTTTCAGTTTTGCTTCTTATTTAGTATTTCATAGATAATGTCATCATGATAGTTCCCATCCCTATCCCTGATGGCGTCTTTTAATATATGTTTATTTCCATTATATTTTTTGATAAAACGGTCATACCCCCTGCAAGCGGGATTCCCACTGACGGCTCGCCATTCGACTCGGTGAAAACTTTTAATTAATTCTTCTAGTTTATTGAACACATCCCTACCAACCTGGACGTTCCCTCTGTCAAATGAGAATAGGGCAAAATTGTACGCTTTGGATGCGTACCAGTCTATTGAGTATTCTAAATACCCAATTAATTTTTCGTCATTAACCATTGCAAACTGAAACTGGCTTTCATTTGGGCAGTCAAGTATATGCGGTGCCCAATTTTCCATACATCCTGTTTCGTACAGCATGTCGATTGTGTAAAAGTATTTTTGCATATTTTTTATAATCTGCTCTTTATGTAAAATCGCAGGTACAAGCATACTATCCCTCGCTTTCTTCTACTTCCGCATTGCCTACTGCAAGTGCCAAAAATTCGTCAAATTCATCTATTGTAATATCCCAATCGTCGCACCAGTCGTACAACGATATTCTTTGACACTCTTTTCTAATGGCATATGCTATTGTTTCTGCTGTTGATTTCTCCATTTATTATTCCTCACTTTCTAATAACTCTGTATTATCAAAGATGTTTCCAATAACTTCAAAATGTTCTATATCTTTTGAATAAGCAATCATATCAATAATAGGTGATACGCATACTCTTCCATCAGACTTTGTAATTTCTATAGACCAACCGCCATCTTCATACTGAATACGCCCAGTATATGCTTCTGAATTAGCATAAGCATCATAATCTGTATAGAATGGTTTATGAATAATGTCATTCTCCCAAATCAGTTTACCGTTTTTATCCTTAAGTCCGGTGCATTGGCAGATAGTGGATTGGTCTACTTCATGCATACCAACTTCATTTCCGTACTGCCCGACACATGTATCACCAATCTTGTAAACCGAATGAACTAAATCTCCAAACACCCATTCTCCGTTATCAATTCTCTTTGCCTTGAATAAATATCTTTCTTCCATGTTTCCTCCTATGTTCCCGATATTAATGTCGGGAAGTAAATTTCAGTTTAGTTTTCTTCTTTTGGCTTTTCGCACTGCTCAAATTCGATAACCCATACCCACGGATTCGCATTCCAGCCGTAGCGGTCAAGGTCAGATTTCTTGATTGTGGAGTTCCATACATCGGGAAAACCAAGTGCTGTTGATGTATAATCGAAACATCCCTCTGCTTCTGCATCATCGTCTGTCATCTCCTGCAACCGCTCCACTCTCACATCCGTAACCTTAAGCCAGATGCGTGCGGCTTCTTTCGGCATGTGGATTGACGGTTTCCATTTTGTAACATCTGCGATGTCATCTTTCTGCCAATCTTCATAGTAGTAATATCCATTTGGTGCCTTTTTCCATGTTTCTCGGACATACAGAATGTCTCCCGGCTGATATAGTGCTTTGTATGCGGCGCTAATCAATTCTGCATCCGTCATATCGCAGTATGGTTTGAACATGAGTTTCTTTTCTTTCAGAAATTCTTCTGGAATACCATTTTTGCATTTATCCGGCAATAACCCTACAAACTGTTTCGGTTTAACAATTCTTCTTGTGCAGCTCTTTCTACCATCCAAAATTGTCCGGACCATTTCTGTATTGAATAAAATTGGTTTAATTGTCACTCTATTCCACCTGCCTTTACTATCTCGATTGCCCTTTCTAGGTCAACAACTTTTGTTTCCTCTGACACATAGGTATCACAAAAACTTGCTTCTTCCAACCGTTTCACAACCTTATCCACATCATAGGCGGTCGGTTGTTCGTCAATCAATTCACACATCTTATTGACTTTTTGAGCTGAATAACCATTCACAATAGCCATTCCAGCAATCTGTTTTTTAAACTTATCTGCATCAATTATTCTCATTGTTTGTCCTCCTGTTCCATGCTTTAACAAATTCGCCCCAGTCATATGTACCAGTACAAAACTCCAAGCCACATTTACAATGAATGTTAATAGGGTCGCCACCACTATCTGGGTCAATAAATGTCGGGTGCCAATTCCTACTTGGCTCATACACATCTTTTTCAATATCTATACTGTGTCCACAGAATGGACACGGCTTTAATTCTTCATTCATTCTTCCATGTTTCCTCCTATTCCGCTTCTGATTGAAGCCATTCAAGTATTGTTGGTGCCTTTGCTTCACAATTTTTACAAAAAATTCTATCTTGCCCGCAATCTATTATTAGTATCCATTTTCTTTTTAAACTCTGCTACAAATTCATTCACATTCACATCTGGGTTACAATTGTCAAATCCATGACATTGAATAACTTCTCCATCTCTCCATTCAAGCGTAAAATATGGTTTGTCAGGCTGACTTTTCTGTCTGATAAACAATATCATTGTTAAACCTTGTACAACTTTGTCAATGTACGTTCCAACGCAATGATGAAGTGTCTTTCCTTCACGCAATAGATCTTCGATTTTCTTCGGAACAACAATTTTAAATTGTTCATTTTCAAACAGATATTTATCTGCATGGGTGCTTATCTCATCAAATTTTAGTTTTGATATTTCATCTTTTTTTTCATTGTAGGCTTTCACAATCTCAGCATGAGCCTTATCAACATCTGCAGGAAATAGCACTGATTTGTCCTTCATATTAAGTCCGACTTTGTGACACATTGCAAGATAGTCCGTATATGTTGACGAATAAGACTTGTACATCTGAATCGCCTTATCCAAGGACATATATCTTGCAATATCTTTTATATCGCTTGCCGGACTACGTTCTCTTATCATCCATAAATCCATAGCCTGTTCATCATTAAGCTGGTAGTAATTGAGTTGTTGCAGCAGTTTAAGGTAATTAAAATCTCCATTGTATCTAATAAAATATCTGCAGTTGTTTTTTGTAAGCTTAAGAAGCTTATGCATTTCTTTCTGGTTGATATCAAGATATAACTTTCTGCGATAATCCGGCAGCTCATCTAAAAGAGCAAAGAGTTTTAATTTCACAAATTTTTCTATAAAAGGATAATCAATGTAAGTA
>ERZ780076.222-NODE-222-length-32400-cov-4.392085_pt1 | contig 32400 bp, 29 predicted proteins | sample MGYA00511022_ERZ780076 | MGnify/ENA primary metagenome ERZ780076 (study PRJEB29588, sample SAMEA2148733) | human gut metagenome | biome: human gut; feature: human-associated habitat; material: faeces | place: Denmark | collected 2008/2010 ... | reverse complement strand
GTTCACATTGTAAAGACTTTGTGAACAGAGTTTTTCATATATAATAGTCAAAAGAGACTCTGTTAGCCACATGGGGATTATATTTTTTACCCATTCTGATATGTTCCGGCGAATTTAGATATTCAGAAAGAACAGATTCGTCCTCAAGAACCATTTCAATCATCAAATCCATATTAGCAGGACGATCAATACAATTTTTGTGAATTGAAATTTCTTTGATTTTTGGATACTCTTCTTTAATTCTGGAAAAAGCATCAACATATTCGTTAAAATGTTCTTCCTTAAAAAAATTATCTTCAAAAGTAAAAATTACAAAATGCTTTAACATATAAAAAACCTCCCTTAAAAATAAGTTGACATAAGTATAAATCCGGTGTTAGCATTAATCAATATGAAAGTTAATTTTTATCGTAAAATGGAGTTGATTTTATGAGTTATAATGTAAGTCTGCCATCTTATTCAGTTGGCACGGATGTATATAAACTTGTCGGCAGTATTTGTGCCGGATATGGTCATAAAGCGGCAGCAATAGGTGGACATAAGGCTATGGCTGCGGTTAAAGATAAACTGTGTAAAGCAATAATAGATTCTGATATTGAAATCAGTGATTTTATATGGTATGGCGGTGAAGCTTCCTATGAAAATGTGGAGAATCTTATGTCACTTGAAACTGTCAGAAATGCAGATATGTTATTTGCAATTGGCGGAGGAAAAGCCACAGATACAGTCAAGACACTTGCTGATATGACCGGCAAACCTGTTTTTACATTTCCTACAATTGCATCTAACTGTTCATCCTGTACATCAGTTTCAATAATGTATAATAATAATGGTATATTTTTAAAACCACATTTTTTTGCCAACCCACCGGCTCATGCATTTATTGATACAGAGATTATCGCTGATTCTCCTAAGAGATATATGTGGGCAGGAATCGGGGACACATATGCAAAGCATTTTGAAAGCAGTATTTCCTCAAGGGATGAGGAAGTTCCTCATTATATTGCTTTAGGTGTCAATATTGCAAGAATGTGCTATGAACCCATGTTAAAATACGGCAGAAAAGCACTCGAAGATATTGAAAAACATCTGGTAACTTCTGATTTTGAACAGGTGCTTCTGTCAATTATAGTAAGTACGGCGGCAGCGTCAATTCTTTTAACTAATGATAAGATAATTGATTACAATACAGGGCTTGCACATGCAATATTTTACGCTCTTACCACATATCCTCATATAGAAAAGAACCATTTACACGGAGAAGTGGTAGCTTTTGGTGTACTTGTACTTTTATTGGTAGACAATGATGAGGAAAATTTCAAAAAATTATATGAATTTAATAAGGCTGTCGGATTACCGGTCAGACTTGAAGATATAGAGATTAGCAGGGATGATATTGATAAAGTGGCCAAAATCACGGTGGCAATGAAGGATATCGAACATAATCCTTATGAAATAACATCAGATATGGTTAAAGCGGCACTTATTAAATTAGAAAATATATAAAAGAGGAAGAAAAGATGAAAAAGAAATTAGCATTATTTTTTACTGTCATTTTAGCAATGGCATGTGTACTGTCAGGATGCGGAGGAAAGGACAAAAAAACATCCGGTAAGAAAATCGGAGTTATCCAGATGATAGAAAACGGCGCGTTCAATGATATGAGAGACGGTATTCTCGAAGAAATGAAAGCAAAGGGATATGAAAATGTTGAAGTTAAATGTGCACAGGGAGATGCATCCGCTCTTCAGACTATAGCACAGAATATGGCAGACGGTTCTTACGACCTTGTTTTTACAATTGCAACACCATCAACACAGGCAATCGTTAATCTTGAAACAGAGACACCTGTATTTTTCTGTGCGGTTTCGGCACCGGTGGCTGCAGGCGTAATCACAGATATGGAAAAACCTGACAAGAATGCTACCGGAACAAGCAATGCAATTCCTGTAAGTGATATTTTTGCACTCAGCAATAAACTTACACCTGATGTGAAGACTTACGGATTTATATACTGCACAAGTGAAGATAACTCAGTTAATACTGTTAAAAATGCCAAAGAATACTGCGACAGCAATAATATCAAATACGAGGAAGTATCTGTAACGTCTTCATCGGATGTTGAACAGGCAATCAAGTCACTTACAGATAAAGGCGTAGATGCTGTTTTCATTCCAAATGACAGCGTTGTTATGTCAGCAATGTCCGTAGTAACAGAAGTGGCAAGGGACAAAAAGATTCCTGTATACGGAAGTTCAGCAACAATGGTTGACGCCGGCTGCTTTGCAACAATAGCTATTTCTGATAAAGAAATCGGTAAGATGACAGCTGATATGGCAGTAGAATATCTTGACGGAGGAAAGAAAGTAGAAGAAATTCCTGCCGTTGTTGTTCCTGCATCAAAAACAGTTGTAAATAAGACAACAGCAGAAGCAATTGGGGTAACTATTTCAGATAATGCAGAAATTACTTATGTTGAAGATGCGAAATAAAACAGAAAGGATGTCTTTTTGACATTACAGATTAAGTTATGGCAATATGGTTCAGTACCTTACAACAGGGTTTTATATATGGAATAATGGCGTTGGGCATATATATAAGTTTTAAAATACTTAATGTACCTGACCTTACAATGGAAGGAAGTTTTTCTTTTGGGCTTGCGGTATCGGCAATGATGACAATTGCCGGACACCCATATCTTGGTCTGGTTCTTTCTCTTGTAGCAGGAGCTGCGGCGGGATGCGTAACGGGTATATTACAGACAAAACTTAAAATACATCCTATTCTTGCCGGGATAATTACCATGAGCGGTCTTTATTCAATAAATCTTAAAGTTATGGATAATGCGGCCAATGTATCCCTGCTTAAAGGAAAGCCAAGAACTATTTTATCCGATATGAGGGAGCTGCTCCCTAATCTTGATAAAGAGGTGGTTAAGATAATAATACCTGCAGTTTTTGTGGTTTTGTTTATTATATTGCTTACGTTTTTTTTCAAAACACATTACGGACTTTGCATAAGAGCGACAGGTGACAATGCGGATATGTTAAGAGCTTCATCGGTAAATGTTGATGTTACCAAAATTGTGGGACTGGGAATAAGCAATGCGTGTATAGCTTTTTCAGGCGGATTGCTGGCACAGATACAGGGTTATGCGGACATTAACAGCAGCATAGGCATGCTGGTTGTCGGCCTTGCTTCTGTTATCATCGGTGAGACGATTTTTGGCAGACATAATGTAATGATTGGACTAATTTCTGTAATAGTGGGTTCAGTTATTTACAGACTGATAATATCTGTGGTATTGAGATATGATATTCTGCCTGTATATATGTTCAAATTGGTTTCCGCAGTTGTGGTAGCAGTTGCGTTATCAATTCCTGCCATTAAGGAAAATATTAATAAAGCCAGATTAATTCATAAAGGAAGGAGTAACAGTAATGTTAGAAATAACTAATGCGGTAAAAGTATTTGCTCCTTCGACACCTAATGAAATGAAAGCGCTTAACGGACTTAATCTTAAGCTTGAAGACGGCGAATTTGTAACCATCATAGGCTCAAACGGAGCAGGTAAATCTACACTTTTTAATGCTATCTGCGGTAATTTCTGGCTGGATTGCGGCATGATTTTACTGGATGGCGAAAATATTACCTTTAAATCCGAACATAAAAGGGCAAAAGTTATCGGAAGAATTTTTCAGGACCCTATGAAGGGAACAGCACCTAATCTTACCATAGAAGAAAACCTTGCTCTTGCATATTCAAGAAGCAAGCATGCAGGACTTAGAAGTGCAGTTACCAAAAAGGAAAGAAAAATGTTTAAGGAAGCCCTTGCCGGATTTTCCATGGGACTTGAAGAAAGAATGGATACAAAAGTAGGTCTTTTATCAGGAGGCCAGAGACAGGTTGTTACCCTTTTAATGGCAACCCTTGTTCCACCGAAACTTCTTCTGCTTGATGAACATACGGCTGCACTTGATCCGGCTACGGCGGACAAGGTTATGGATATTACAAAGAGAATTATTTCTGAAAATAATCTGACTACGTTAATGATTACCCATAACGTGACACAGGCACTTGAAACAGGAACCAGGACGATTATGCTTGACAGAGGAAATATCATATTTGACATTTCGGAAAATGAAAGAAAAAATATGACGGTAGATGACCTTATGGATATGTATTCCGCAAAGAAAAAAGAAAAATTTGCTACGGACAGCATTGTTTTTTCATAGATTTTACCGGTAAAAATCACACCATCCGGACAATACTTCCGGGTGGTGTTTTACTATGTTTATAATTGACATTTATATGACCTCATGATATTATTATTCAGGAAATCAACTTTCTATTATTATAAATAAACATTGTTAAAAAAGTAACAATGTTGACAGGAGAGCTTATGAAAGCAGTGTATCCAGGGAGTTTTGATCCAATCACCTATGGACATCTTGATATCATAACAAGAGCATCAAGAATTGTGGACGAACTCGTTGTGGGAATATTGGTTAATAATACCAAAAGACCGATGTTTACAATGGATGAGCGTCTTGAGATGTTACGAGAGACTGTTAAGGATTTACATAATGTCGAGGTGAAAACTTTTGAAGGTATGACAATTGATTTTGCGAGACAGAATGGAGCAAAAGTAATCATCAGAGGATTAAGAGTTATTTCTGATTATGAGACTGAGATGCAGATTGCCCAGACTAACAGAAGTCTTGATCCGGAGATTGAGACACTGTTCCTATCTACCGGTCTTGAATATTCTTTTCTTAGTTCCACAATTGCTAAGGAAGTAGCATTTTACAATGCCGGAGTTGAGAAACTGGTACCACCAATTGTTGCCCGTAAATTTAAAGAAAAATATAAAAAGTAAATATTCAAGGAGGATTTTTCTAATGGCTAAGAAAATCGTTTTAGCAGGCGCATGCCGTACTGCAATCGGAACTATGGGAGGAGCTTTAAGCACAGTTCCTGCTGTAGATTTAGGAGCAATCGTAATCAAAGAAGCTCTTAACAGAGCAGGAGTACCTGCTGACAAAGTAGATCATGTATATATGGGATGCGTTATCCAGGCAGGTCTTGGACAGAATGTTGCACGTCAGGCAACAATCAAGGCAGGACTTCCAATTGAGACAACAGCCGTAACAGTCAATGTTGTATGCGGTTCAGGACTTAACTGCGTTAATATGGCAGCACAGATGATTGAAGCCGGAGATGCTGATATCGTTGTAGCAGGTGGTATGGAAAGCATGTCAAGAGCGCCATATGCACTTCCAAATGCAAGATTCGGTTACAGAATGAACAACGGAACTCTTGTTGATACAATGGTTAATGATGCTCTTTGGGATGCATTCAACAACTACCATATGATTAAGACTGCTGATAATATTTGTGAACAGTGGGGCCTTACAAGAGAAGAAATTGACCAGTTTGCAGTAAACAGCCAGGCTAAGGCAACTAAGGCTCAGGAAGAAGGAAGATTTAAAGATGAAATCGTTCCTGTAGAAGTTAAGGTTAAAAAGAATACAGTTATCGTTGATACAGATGAGGGACCACGTCCTGGAACAACAATGGAAGGTCTTGCAAAACTTCGTACAATCAATCCGGACGGATTTGTTACAGCAGGTAATGCATCAGGAATCAATGACGGTGCAGCAGCAATCGTTGTTATGTCAGAAGAAAAAGCTAAAGAACTCGGTGTTAAACCAATGGCAACATGGGTAGCCGGAGCACTCGGCGGAGTAGATCCATCAATCATGGGTATCGGACCTGTTGCATCAACAAAGAAGGTACTTGCTAAGACCGGTTTAACAATTGATGATATGGATTTAATTGAAGCTAACGAAGCTTTTGCGGCACAGTCAGTAGCTGTAGCTAAAGAACTTAACTTCAATATGGATAAAGTTAATGTAAACGGTGGTGCAATCGCACTCGGACATCCGGTTGGAGCATCAGGATGCCGTATCCTTGTAACATTACTTCATGAAATGGCTAAGAGAGATGCCAAGAGAGGTCTTGCTACACTTTGTATCGGCGGTGGAATGGGCTGCTCAACAGTTGTAGAACGTGACTAATTAAATAATAACTGCCATCCCCTGACAGGGATGACAGTTATTGTTGTGTAATATATAAAAGGAGACTATTGATATGGAATTCGTTACATACGAAACTGAAGGACACGTTGGTTTAATTACAATCAACAGACCTAAGGCATTAAACGCCTTAAACAGCCAGGTTCTCGAAGAACTTGATGCAACATTCAAGAGTGTGGATTTATCAGAAATCCGTTGCCTTATTTTAACAGGCGCAGGCGAAAAGTCATTTGTTGCCGGAGCAGATATCGGAGAGATGAGCACACTTACAAAGGCAGAAGGTGAAGCATTCGGTAAGAAGGGCAATGATGTATTCAGAATGATAGAGACATTCCCAATTCCTGTAATTGCGGCCGTAAACGGATTCGCACTCGGCGGCGGTTGCGAGATTTCTATGAGCTGTGACATCAGAATCTGTTCAGAAAATGCAGTATTCGGACAGCCTGAAGCAGGACTTGGAATCACACCTGGTTTTGGCGGAACACAGAGACTTGCAAGACTTGTTGGTGCCGGTATGGCAAAACAGATGATTTATTCTGCACGCAATATCAAAGCAGCAGATGCTTACAGAATCGGTCTTGTTAATGACGTATATACTGCTACAGTTGATGAAGCAGGTAATGTAACTGCTACTGCACAGGAAAATCTTATAGCAGCGGCAAAGAAAATGGCTGCAGGAATTGCAGCACAGGCGCCTATTGCAGTTCGTAACTGCAAGAAAGCAATTAATGATGGTCTTCAGACAGATATGGACAATGCAATTGTAATCGAAGAGAAATTATTCGGTAACTGCTTTGAGACAGAAGATCAAAAGGCTGGTATGGGCAACTTTCTTGAAAAAGATAAAGAAAAAAAGTTAAAAGTTGTTCCTTTTCAGAATAAATAATCAAAAATAATACAATTTTAGGAGGTCGCAACATGAAAGTTGGCGTTATTGGTGCAGGAACTATGGGCCAGGGAATTGCAAAGGCATTTGCTTTGGTTGATGGTTACACAGTAGCTCTCTGCGATATTAAGCAGGAATGGGCTGAAGGCGGAAAGGATAAAATCGCTAAAGGCTACGCAAAATTAGTTGAAAAAGGAAAGATGACACAGGAAACAGTTGATGCCATCCTTGCCAGAATCACTCCAGGTCTCAAAGAAGAACTTTGCGCAGATTGTGATTTAATCGTAGAAGCAGCATTTGAAAATATGGAAGTTAAGAAGACAACATTCGCTGAATTAGACAAGATTGCTAAGCCTGAATGTATTTTCGCTTCTAACACATCAAGCCTTTCAATTACAGAAATCGGAAACGGACTTACACGTCCAATGGTAGGAATGCATTTCTTCAATCCTGCTGACCGTATGAAACTTATCGAAGTAATTGCAGGCGTAAATACTCCTGATGCAACAGTAGAAGCAATAAAGAAGATTGCAGAAGAAATCGGTAAGACTCCTGTACAGGTTAATGAAGCTGCCGGCTTCGTTGTTAACCGTATATTAATTCCAATGATTAACGAAGCTGCTTTCATTAAGATGGAAGGTGTTTCTGATATCGCAGGAATTGATTCAGCTATGAAGCTTGGTGCTAATCATCCAATGGGACCACTTGAATTAGGTGATTTCGTAGGACTTGATATCTGCCTTGCTATTATGGATGTTCTTTATAAAGAAACAGGCGACAGCAAGTATCGTGCATGTCCACTCATTCGTAAGATGGTTCGTGGTGGAAATCTTGGCTGCAAGAGTGGCAGAGGCTTCTATGTATACAATGCTGACCGTACAAAGACACCAGTTGATGCTTTATAATTAAAGCATTAGCAATATATAGGAGGAATTATACAAAATGGATTTCATTTTAGACAAAAAACATGAAATGGCAAGATCTCTTTTCAGAGATTTCGCCCAGAATGAAGTAAAACCTCTCGCTCAGGAAGTTGACGAGACTGAACAGTTCCCAGTTGGCACTGTTGAGAAAATGCAGAAGTTAGGTTTCATGGGAATACCTGTTCCACAGGAACTCGGCGGACAGGGCTGTGATATCTTAACATATGCTATGTGTGTTGAAGAATTATCAAAAGTTTGCGGTACTACAGGTGTTATTGTATCAGCTCATACATCACTTTGCGTAGACCCAATTTTAACATACGGAACACCGGAACAGAAGGAAAAATATGTAAGACCACTTGCAACAGGTGAAAAACTTGGAGCTTTCGGTTTAACAGAACCTGGTGCAGGTACTGATGCACAGGGTGTTCAGACAAAGGCTGTTCTTGACGGAGACGAATGGGTTCTTAACGGATCTAAGTGTTTCATCACAAACGGTAAGTATGCAGATGTTTACATCATCATTGCCGTAACAGATGTAGTTGAAGATAAGAAGGGAAGAAAGAAAAAATTATTCTCTGCTTTCATCGTAGAAAAAGGAACACCTGGATTTACATTCGGTACAAAAGAAAAGAAGATGGGTATCAGAGGCTCTGCTACTTATGAATTAATTTTCCAGGATTGCAGAATTCCAAAGGAAAATCTTCTTGGACAGCAGGGAAAAGGTTTCCCAATCGCTATGCATACTCTTGATGGCGGACGTATCGGAATTGCTGCTCAGGCACTTGGTATTGCTGAAGGTGCATTAGAGACAACAATCGATTACGTTAAAGAGAGAAAACAGTTTGGACGTTCAATCGCTCAGCAGCAGAATACACAGTTTGTACTTGCTGATCTTGCAACAAAGGTTGAAGCTGCCCAGTTATTAGTATACAAAGCTGCATGTGCTAAGATGACACAGAAGGTTTACTCTGTTGAAGCTGCAAAGGCTAAATTATTTGCTGCTGAAGTTGCAATGGAAGTTACAACAAAGTGTGTACAGTTACATGGTGGATATGGTTACATTAGAGAATATGATGTTGAACGTATGATGCGTGATGCTAAGATCACAGAAATCTACGAAGGAACATCTGAAGTTCAGAGAATGGTAATCTCAGCAGATTTATTAAAATAGACTATAAGGAGTGAATAACCGTGAAAATCGTAGTATGTATAAAGCAGGTTCCTGATACTAAAGGCGGAGTTAAGTTTAATCCTGATGGAACACTTGACAGAGCTGCAATGCTTACAATCATGAACCCTGATGATAAAGCTGGTCTTGAAGCAGCACTTAGATTAAAAGATCAGTATGGAGCAGAAGTTACTGTACTTACAATGGGTCTTCCAAAGGCAGAAGATGTTCTTCGTGAAGCAATTGCCATGGGTGCTGACAATGGTATCCTTGTTACAGACAGAGTTTTAGGTGGAGCTGATACATGGGCTACATCAACAACAATTGCCGGTGCATTAAGAAATATTGATTATGACCTTGTAATTACAGGTCGTCAGGCTATCGATGGTGATACAGCCCAGGTTGGACCACAGATAGCAGAACATCTTGGAATTCCAGTAATTTCATATGCTCAGGATATCAAAGTTGATGGAAACAAAGTTACTGTACAGCGTCAGTATGATGATGGATATCATATCGTAGAAGCTGAAATGCCATGTCTTATAACAGCTCTTTCTGAATTAAATGAGCCTAGATATATGACACCTGCAGGAATCTTCAAAGCTTGTGACACAAGTTTTACAGTTTGGGGAAGAGCAGACCTTAAGGATGTTGAAGATGGCAATCTCGGTCTTAAAGGCTCACCAACAAAGATAGCTAAGGCATCTGATAAAGTACGTAAAGGTGCCGGAGAGAAGGTTACTCCTGATTCACCTGAAGATGCAGTTAACTACATCGTTGGTAAATTAAAAGAGAAACATATCATTTAACAGAAGGAAATGGTGAACAAATATGAAAATGAGTCCAGAAGAAATTGCACAGTACAAAGGTGTCTTTGTATTTGCACAGCAGGTAGATAATGAGATCAGCGGTATTGCTTTTGAATTACTTGGAAAAGCTAAGGAATTAGCTGCTCCTCTTAATACAGAAGTTACAGCAGTTCTTATTGGTTCAGATGTAAAGAATCTTGCAGATACTCTTGCAGAGTATGGTGCAGATAAGGTTATCGTAGTAGATGATCCTGAATTAAAAGTATATAGAACAGAACCATATGCTCATGCATTAGCATCAGTAATTAATGAATTTAAACCTGAGATCGTATTAGTCGGTGCTACAGCAATCGGCCGTGACCTTGGTCCAACAGTTTCAGCAAGAGTTGCAACAGGTCTTACAGCAGACTGTACTGTACTTGAAATCGGTGATTTCCCAATTAATGCAATTCCTGGTAGAGAAAGTGAACAGAAGCACAACCAGTTATTAATGACACGTCCTGCATTCGGCGGTAACACAATCGCTACAATCGCTTGTCCTGATAATAGACCACAGATGGCAACAGTACGTCCGGGTGTTATGCAGAAAATCAGCCCAATCGCAGGCGCTAAGGCTGAGGTTATTGAATTCAATCCTGGTTTTACACCTAACAATAAGTATGTTGTTGTTAAAGAAGTTGTTAAAGCTGTATCTGATATCAAAGATATCATGGATGCTAAGATCCTTGTATCAGGCGGACGTGGAGTTGGTTCAGCAGAGAACTTCAAGATGCTTGATGAACTTGCAGAAGTTCTTGGCGGACAGGTTAGCTGTTCAAGAGCAGTTGTTGATAACGGCTGGAAGCCAAAAGATCTTCAGGTAGGTCAGACAGGTAAGACAGTACGTCCTAATGTATATTTTGCAATCGGTATTTCAGGTGCTATCCAGCATACAGCCGGAATGGAAGAATCAGACATCATCATCGCTATTAACAAAGATGAGACTGCTCCTATTTTCGATGTAGCTGATTATGGTATCGTAGGTGATCTTAATAAGATTGTTCCTGCACTTACAGCACAGTTAAAGGCTGAATTAAGCAATAAATAATCATTAATTTGATTGAAAGAGTATCACATATGTGGTACTCTTTTTTTATACATAAAATTATAGAAGTCAGAAGGAGAGACAAATGATAGCGGTAGTAGTAAAGTGTGGGAAGAATGATTATATGGTTATTGATGACAGGGAGTGGTCATCGTTTAACAACAGTATAAAGAGCTTATCAGGTTCAGATAAGAAGAACAGAACATACCAAATCGGAGACAGAAATTTTACATATAAAGAGACAAAAAAATTTAAACATTTATTTACGGGAACTTATGCAAGTGCATATAATTTAATGCCGGAAATTATTACAGAGCATGGAAATTATAAAAACCTTATAGATGATATACTGGAATCACTTAAAATAGCACCGGGCAAGAGGTGGGATTATGTCCTGTTTTTCGCAAATGACTTTAATAAGTCAGTTTTTAAAGGCACGGACTATGACTATAATTTTGAAGCCGTCAAGAAGCATGAATTCTTAATGTTTTTTGAAGATGAAAATATTGAAAAATTAAGGAACGGTGAATACGAAGCTTTACTGAAAATAGCTTTGTATGCAAGGTATGATACTGAGGATGATATTCTAAACAGGATTCTTGGGGATGCCAGATTTGAACTTCCGGCAGATTTTGATATATATTATTCCGATGAATCGGAAATGGACGAGAAACTTAAATTTATCAGGAATAAATCAATAATCGAGGACTTTTTTATTAATAACAGGAGGGGATTACAGCGTTTTCTCGCAAGGGAAAATGAGTATAGTACGGAGATTATTTCTGTACTTAGCCAGATAAATCCTGTTATTTATACAACTGACAGACCGGTAAGCAGGATGCGATTTACGGATTTGTTTCCTAAAAAGATTAAAGATAAGATTGGAATTATGGGCTTCCTTGATGCAAGAAGTGCAACCAACAATATTATTATAAGAATTAGTCAGACAGCGGATAAATTATGCAAATTAGACTTTGAAAGCGCATATAAGGTTCAAAGTGAAATTGATAAAGCATCAGCGGATTTTTGCGAAATTGCGGAAACTGCCATTGACGGAATAGTTAATGTTCCCGAACTTTTTAATAATAACAGCTCTAAGAAAATACTTGAAAGTATCGGCAATGTTACCAAATGTGAAGGCAACAGGGATAAATATATAGACTTACTCAATCGTGCAATTCTTGCGTTTGATAATGAAAATTACACAAAAGAAGAACTTAAACCGATTTTTTCACTGTGGGTAGAAGGCTGGTCAGTAGAATTCAAAAGATGTGCCAAATATCTTACCGATGAAAGTATTGACTTCATGAAAAAGTATCTTTCAGAGGCAGAAATTAAAGTGGTGGAGGATAATTGCAATAAAAAATAATACAACATTTTCATATATAGTTTTATTTATATCAATGTTTATTTTTAAAAAAGGTGGAAATTACTCCACCTTTTTTTCATTATGTTAATGTTATTCAGTTCTGAGTGCTATAACAGGATCTTTCTTTGATGCTACCCTGGCAGGAATAAGACCTGCAATCAATGTGAGGAATACGCTTATTGCAATAAGGATAAGCGCACCCTTAAGCGGAAGAACCGCAACACCTGAAATTCCTGAGAATTTCTTGATGATTATGTTAATCGGTATGTTAAGCAGAAGAGTGAAGCCTATACCTATTATACCTGCAACAAGGCCTACAATCATTGTCTCGGCATTGAATACCCTTGAAATATCATGCTTTGAAGCACCGATACTTCTTAAAATACCGATTTCTTTTGTCCTTTCGAGAACAGATATGTATGTAATAATTCCAATCATAATTGATGAAACCACAAGTGAAATTGATACAAAGGCAATAAGCACATAAGATATTGCGTCAACAACTTTACTTACGGATGACATCATAAGACCTATGTAATCGGTATATGAAATTTCAAGGCTGTCATTACCTTCTGATTTCACTTTGTCATTATATGCTGAAATTATATCTGAAATGGCATCCTTTGATTCAAAGTCTTTTGCATAGATATTAATTTTTGAAGGGTTATCTGTTGTAACGTAGCCCAGTGCTTCAATATTACTTTTGTATGTATTTGAACTTGATTGCTGTATCTGGCTTTTGAACATTTCAATTATTACATCATCAGAAAGGTTGGCAATGTAGGCACTGATTATTTTCTGCTGTTCTTTAGGAAGTGTACTTATATATGCATTAATATCATCCATTGTAAGGTCTATATCAACCGTTGAGAATGGAAGACCTGTAAGAACGTCTATATCAGGGTTATCAAGCTGTGCTTTAACTATATCTGACTTATTATTTTCCGAAACAATATAATCTACAAGGTTCTTTGTATAGCCGACAACGCCTGTAATTGAAGTAGCAACAGCATCATCTTTTGCAACTATAATTCCGGAAACTTTAACTTCAATACCATTGTCAATAAGCTTTTTTACATAATCTTCGCTGCTTGACATGTTCTTGTAGGCCCCTGTTGCTTCGTCATACCGGTAATATGCTGATGGAAGCACTACTTTAAATCTGAGATTTAAAAGATCCTCGTAACTATAGCTGCTTACTTTATCATCAAGCTGTTTGTTAAGATTAATCATTATATTTTTTAATTCGGATGAATTCCTGATACCCAGCGCATATAAAGAAACATCGGTAATCTGGTGATTCTTATCGGCTACAACAACAACTTCATTGTAATTGTCAGGCCATGAACCGGCAACAAGGTCATACTGTGAATTAAGCAGGTCCTGATTATCAATCATCTGTGACCACATATCAGTGTTGGAAAATGAGGAAACAAGGGAAGATGACATTGTCTCATCGCTTACACCCCATATATCCTGATACAATGTGCTTGGATTGACTTTGTTAATTCCGCCGGAGTAATCTTTTGCATATACATTGAGAGGAATATCGTACTGGTATTGTACGTCAAGCACATAATCGCCAATATTACAATCCGGGCTTTCAAGATATTTCTTTAATTCAGAAAGGTTATTTTTCTTAACCTCCGCAGACATTGTATTAACAAGCTGGCTCATAACAGGGGCAGCATATATTCGGCCTTCTTCCTTATCTTTAACTGTGCCTGTCTCGCCCATCATGGAATTAAGCATACTTGAATAGTCCACACTTTCATTTTCGATGGTTATAGGATATGTTGAAACAGTATCTTCCTGAACACGGTTTATGTATGCCTGAAATCCGGATGAAAGGGAAAGGATAAGGGCAATACCTATAATACCTATGCTTCCTGCAAAAGAGGTGAGGAATGTTCTGCCTTTTTTGGTAAGAAGATTCTTAAAACTTAATGAAAGTGCGGTAAAAAATGACATTGACACTTTCTCTTTTTTATCCAAAGCTCCGGCAACAGGAGAGATTTCCTTGCCTGCAGGTATTTCATACGGAGCAGTATCATCGGTTACTTTACCGTCAAGGAGTCTTATGATTCGAGATGAATACTGCTCTGCAAGTTCAGCGTTATGTGTAACCATGATGATGAGCTTGTTATCTGAAATCTTCTTTAAAATATCCATTACCTGTACGCTTGTTTCCGAATCAAGCGCACCTGTCGGCTCATCCGCAAGAATTATATCAGGGTCATTAACAAGGGCTCTTGCAATGGCAACCCTCTGCATCTGTCCGCCCGACATCTGGTTAGGTTTTTTATTAATCTGGTCTCCAAGACCTACCATCTCAAGAGCTTCCACAGCACGTTTGCGACGTTCTGTTTTGGATACACCGGATAATGTAAGCGCTAATTCCACATTGGACAAAACTGTCTGATGGGGAATCAGGTTGTAACTCTGGAAAATAAAACCTATCTTGTGATTGCGGTAGGAATCCCAGTCTTTATCCTTAAATTCTTTGGTTGAACGGCCTCCTATAATCAGGTCACCGTCGGTATATCTGTCAAGACCGCCGATTATATTAAGCATTGTGGTCTTGCCACAGCCTGACTGGCCAAGAATTGATACAAATTCATGTTCACGGAAAGATATGCTTATGCCCTTTAAGGCGTTGACAACAGTATCACCGGATATATAGTCTTTGGTTATGTTATTTAACTGTAACATTTTGACCTCCCTTGTTAATTTAATCTTACATACTTTAACATAAAATCAGGTGAAAATAAATAAGGATTAAGTAAACAAATATTAAATTTATCTAAAAAAATCTTCTAAAAGAAAGGAAACTGTGCTATAATATCATCGCGTTTAGTTTGTAAACAGAAGAGGAGAAATAAAGTGTCACCCGAACATAAGGAAATATCTGAGGAACAGTTACGCCGAAGACGGATTAATTTATATAAGAAGATTATTATCGGAATTGTAATTACACTTATTTTATTACCGACGTTGTTATGTATTATATTATTTTGTAAAGTCAATAAATTGTCAGACAAGTTAGACGACATAAAGACCGCAATGGATGCAACGGAGAAAGAGACTACGGATAAAGTTATGGAATCTGAGCCGAATTCCGGAAATAATAAGAAACCGGCGGTAAACAGTGCCGATATGCCGTCAAAAGGCAGTGCAGATAAAGAGACGGACAGCGTGGTTAAAGAACTCTCTGATTCCGAAAAGATAGATAATGCACTGGCAGAGGGACGTAAGGTAGTGTATCTTACTTATGATGACGGTCCGAGTGCTAATACGGAAAAGCTGCTGGATGTACTTGACCAATATGGTATTAAGGCAACTTTCTTTGTTATCAAGACACCTGAATATGATGAATATGTAAAAGAAATTGTTACAAGAGGCCATACATTGGCAATGCATTCAACCACTCATGATTACCGCCATGTATACGAGAGTTATGATAGTTTTAAGGAGGAGGTTGATGTCCTTAGCAATTATCTTACGGAACTTACCGGTTTTACTCCTTTTGCATTCAGATTTCCGGGAGGTTCAAGTAACCAGCAGACAACACTTCCCATCCAGACTTTTATAAAGTATCTTGATGAAAAAAATATCGTATATTACGACTGGAATGTTTCATCGGGAGATGGCGGAAGTAAAGAATTGACAGTTGATGAAATATATAATAATGTAATTAGAGGTGTTGAAGGAAAGGATATATCAGTTGTGCTTATGCACGACTCGGAATACAGGGAAACAACTTTGCAGGCAACACCTAGAATAATTGAGAAATTACAGGAAATGGACGCATTAATCCTTCCTATCACAGAAGATACCGTTCCTGTTCATCACAATATTTAACCAGGAGGAAAGCAACAATGGGATTTTTTAAAGATTTAAAGCAGGATTTATCGCAGGCTGTAAATGAGCTTACAGAGGATGCGGCTAAGATTACACCGGATGAGTCAGAAAGTGTACAAGAGACAATACCGGATGACGATGTTATGGTAGATACACTTAATGAAGAACCTGAAGATGCAGCCGAAGACATTGATGTGTCTAAGATGCTTGAGAATGTGGATACCAATGAAGAAGCGGTAACAGAAGAACCTGAAGCAGAAGAATCTGAGACAGCCGGACTTTTTAAGGAGCCTGAAAAAAAGAAAACAAAGAAAAATACAAAAGAACCTGAAGCAGAGCCTGTTAAGAAAGATGAACAGGAAGAAACGGATGAGACTACAATCATCTCAAGAGGTTTAAAAATCAAAGGAGATATCGAATCAAGCGGCTCTATTGAATTACTCGGTTCGGTTGAAGGAAATGTAAGCTGCAGCGGCAAACTTATTGCCAGCGGTAATATTACAGGTAATACCAATTCAAAGGAATTTTATTCAGACAATGCAAAAATAACAGGGGATATTAACTGTGAAGGTCCTGTTAAGATTGGCAACGGTTCAGTGATTATAGGTAATCTTTATGCACACTCCGCCGTTATAGCAGGTGCAATTAAAGGTGACATTGATGTCCACGGACCTGTAATAGTTGATGCCACTGCAATTGTTATGGGTGATATCAAATCTGAATCCTTCCAGATTAACAGAGGAGCAGTTCTTGAAGGATATATTTCACAGTGTTATTCAGATAACAGTCCAAAGAAATTTTTTGGTGATAAATAAGAGAGGCTTTGACTATGAAAGAAAAAAGAATTTTATTAAAACTCAGCGGTGAGGCACTTGCAGGCGATAAGAAAACAGGCTTTGATGAAAGCACGGTTCTTGAAATTGCAGTACAGGTTAAGAAAATACATGACCTTGGAGCACAGGTTGGCGTTGTTATCGGCGGCGGTAATTTCTGGAGAGGCCGTTCAAGTGAGAATATGGATAGAACCAAAGCAGACCAGATTGGAATGTTAGCCACGGTAATGAATTGTATCTATGTTTCTGAAATGTTCAGAAGCACAGGCATGAAAACCGCAATTTTAACTCCGTTTATGTGCGGTTCTGTTACGGAACTTTTCTCAAAAGATCTTGCCAACAGATATTTTGAAGACGGCACGGTTGTATTTTTTGCAGGCGGAACAGGACATCCTTATTTTTCTACAGATACAGGAATTGTATTACGCGCAATCGAAATGGATGCGGATGCAATTTATCTTGCCAAAGCCATTGACGGTGTATATGACAGTGATCCTAAGACTAATCCTGCAGCTAAGAAATATGATGAGATTTCAATAGATGAGGTTATTAATAAAAAACTTGCCGTAATAGATATGACAGCATCCGTGATGTGCATGGAACATAAGATGCCTTTGGTTGTTTTCGGACTTAATGAAAAGGAAAGTATTGTCAATACTTATAACGGAAATTTCAACGGAACAAGAGTAACCGTTTAATAAATATAAGGAGATTACAATAATGAGTGAAATTATTAAAACATATGAAGAAAAAATGATAAAGAGCTGTGATACACTTGCGGCAGATTATGTGACAATCAGGGCAGGAAGAGCCAACCCTCACATCCTTGACAAACTTAAAGTGGATTATTACGGAACACCTACACCTTTCCAGCAGGTAGCCAATGTTTCCGTTCCTGAAGCAAGAATGATACAGATCCAGCCATGGGAAACAAGTCTTTTAAAAGAAATCGAGAAGGCAATTCTTACGTCAGACCTTGGACTTACACCAACCAATGACGGTAAGGTTATCCGTCTTGTTTTCCCTGAACTCACTGAGGACAGAAGAAAAGAACTGGTTAAGGATATCAAGAAAAAAGGCGAAAATACAAAGGTTGCAATAAGAAACATCAGAAGAGATGCCAATGATGCAATCAAAAAACTCAGTAAAGATACAGATATGTCAGAGGACGAAGTTAAGAAAAATGAAGATTCAATCCAGAAACTTACCGACAAATATGTAGCCCAGGTAGATAAGATGATTGATGAGAAGTCAAAGGAAATAATGACAGTATAATTTGCGGAGATAGTTATGGATTTTTACAATGAAAAACTGGAACTCAATGTTCCTGAACATATTGCCATAATTCTTGACGGAAACGGCAGATGGGCTAAGAAAAGGCTCCTTCCCCGTAATGCCGGACATCTTCAAGGCAGCAGGGTTCTGGAAAGAATATGTGATGATGCGATTGAGATAGGATTGAAATATCTTACCGTATATGTATTTTCAACAGAAAACTGGAAACGTTCTGAAAGCGAAGTGCAGGGACTTATGAAAATACTCAGAAATTATCTCAAAACCTGCATAAAAAGAGCCAGGGAAAAGAATATGAAGGTTGTCATTCTCGGAAAGCAGGATATGCTGGACGAGGATATAATCCGGAGTATTAACGAACTTGAGGAATCAAGTAAAAATAATACCGGACTTGTATTTCAGATTGCACTTAACTATGGTGCAAGGGATGAAATGGTAAGAGCAATGAGAAAGATGACAAAAGATATGATTGACAAGGGAATTGCTCCGGAGATGATTACGGAAGATATGTTTGCATCATATCTTGATACCGCAGATGCTCCCGACCCTGACTTAATAATCAGGACAAGCGGGGAAAAGCGTATATCAAATTTCCTGTTGTGGCAGTGTGCATATTCAGAATTTGATTTTCCTGAAGTGTTGTGGCCTGACTTTAATAAGAAGCGCCTTATCGAAGCAGTTGAAAGATATAACAAAAGAGACAGACGATTTGGTGGAGTGAAGGAGGAATAACGTATGAAAACAAGAATAATCAGCGGTGCAGTACTTACCGTTATTTTAGTTGGTGCTGTTTTAGGCGGTGGAACTACGATGTTTATCCTTGCTGCAATAATAACTGCTCTCGGACTCTATGAACTCTATAAAGTTGTTGGAATTGAAAAAAAAGCATTGGGAATATGCGGATATATTTTAGCAGCATCTTTTTATACAATGCTCTGGTTTGATAAGTTACAGTATCTTGAGTATTTTTGTGTTGCCAGCGGTATTCTTACTATGTTCGTATATGTATGCAGCTTTAAAACAACAAGAGCCAAACAAGCAGCATTTTCACTCCTTGGAATTTATTATGTGGCCATTCCTATTTCTTATATATACAGAATAAGAATAATGGAAAAGGGAATATTTATATTTATATTGGTATTTGTATGTTCATGGATTGCAGATACATTCGCTTACTTTACAGGAGTTAATCTTGGTAAACATAAACTTGTTCCCCACTTAAGTCCTAAAAAATCAGTCGAAGGTGCTATAGGAGGAATCCTTGGGGCAACTATCGTAGGTGTGGTATACGGACTTGTTCTGGGTAACTATTACAATGAAAGACTGTGGCCGGCATTTGCGGTAATCTGCGTATTAGGTTCTTTTATTTCAATATTCGGCGATCTGGCTGCATCCGCAATTAAACGAAATTATGACGTTAAAGATTACAGCAATCTTATTCCGGGACATGGAGGAATACTTGACAGATTTGACAGTATGATTTTTGTGGCTCCGGTTGTATATATAAGTGCGGTTATTTTACTTCCACTATTAAAAGGATGATTAGTATGAAAAATATTGCTATTTTAGGGTCAACGGGTTCTATCGGAACCCAGACCCTTCAGGTAGTTCGTGATAATAATGACATTAAGGTCCATGCTATTGCAGCAGGACACAATATCAAAGCTTTGGCAGAACAGGTAAGGGAGTTCAGGCCAAAGCTTGTTTGCGTAGCAGAGGAAAAAAGCATAAATGAATTAAGGCTTCTGACACCTGATATTGATTACGAAGTGTGCTATGGAATGGAAGGACTTATCAGAGTCGCGACTTATGATAAAGCTGAAATAGTTGTGACAGCAATAGTTGGCATGATTGGTATAATACCTACTATTGAAGCTATAAAGACAGGACATGATATTGCCCTTGCCAACAAAGAAACTCTTGTAACTGCCGGACATATTATTATGCCCCTTGCAAGGGAATATAATGTGAGAATTTTACCTGTTGACAGTGAACACAGTGCCATATTCCAGTCTTTGAACGGCGAAGACAGAAGAACTATTGATAAGATTTTACTTACGGCATCCGGTGGACCATTCAGAGGATACACAAGAGAACAGATGCAGGACGTAAAGCTTGAGGATGCCCTGAAACATCCAAACTGGTCAATGGGACATAAGATAACCATTGATTCGGCTACCATGGTTAATAAAGGCCTTGAGGTTATGGAAGCAAGATGGCTTTTTGATGTGGGCATGGATGATGTCCAGATTATAGTACAGCCACAGAGCATAATACATTCTATGGTGCAGTTCGTAGACGGCGGAATAATAGCACAGCTTGGCTGCCCTGATATGAGACTTCCTATACAGTATGCACTTTACTATCCTGAGAGAAGATATATGCCCGGTGACAGACTTGACTTTTATAAACTGGGAAAAATAGATTTTGAGGCACCTGACAGGGAAAATTTTGCGGGCCTCAGACTTGCTTACGAAGCAGGTGTCAAAGGTGGCAATATGCCTACAATATTTAATGCTGCCAACGAATATGCAGTTGCACAGTTTTTAAAGAAGAATATCAGTTTTTTAGGCATAACAGATATGATAGAACATGCTATGAACAGCATAGAATATATAGATAATCCTGATGTTAATGAGATTTTAACAACGGAGCAGGAAGTGTATGAGCTGTTGAGGGCTATGAGGTGATTTTATGAAATTTGTTTACGCATTTCTTATAATTAGTATTGTAATTATTGTCCATGAATTAGGACATTTTATAATAGCTAAGGCAAGCGGTGTTAAAGTAGTTGAGTTTTCGGTGGGTATGGGACCGAGACTTGTTAAGTTTAAAATCAAAGGAACTTTGTATAGTATTAAGCTTTTTTTATTCGGCGGCTCCTGCCAGATGTTAGGCGAAGATCTTTATGAATCCACGGATGCTGTCGCAAAAGTTAAAGAGGATAATCCTACGGATAAAAGTCAGGAAAATATTGTACCGGATGAATCGGACGGGGTTTCCTTTAACAGTGTGTCTGTATGGAAAAGAATTGCAATAATTATTGCAGGACCTTTATTTAATTTTATTCTCGCTTTTGTATTTGCCGTAATTCTTATAGGTAAGATGGGATATAATCCTGTGCAGGTATATTCTGTTGATGATAATTCGCCTGCCTATTATGCGGGACTTAAAGAAGGCGACAGAATCATAAGAGTTAATGGTAAAAAGATGAACTTTTATGATGATTATTATCTTTACATGTATGATAAAAAGGGAATTGACCTTAACGTTGAATATATAAGAGACGGTGAAAAATATAAGACAACAATTATTCCGGAGCATATCACGGGTTCGGTATATCAGATGGGTGTCCAGATTGATGTGAATTCCACTAAGATAGCAGCTGTGGAAAAGGGAACACCTGCGGACAGTGCGGGTATTAAAGCCGGAGATATTATTAAAAGCATTAACGGAACAGCAGTCAGCGAACAGCCGGAAATAACTCCTTTAGTACAACAGTCAGAAGGAAAAGAGATTACAATTACAGTTGAACGTGACGGCAGAAATGTTGAACTTAAACTTACACCTAAAGAAGTACAGCAGGATTACTATGATTATGGTATTTATTTTGCCAATTTGAGAGTTAAATGTTCCCCTGCGGGTACCTTGAAATACGCATTCAAGAATATAGGATACCAGATTAAATCCGTATTTGTAAGTCTTAGATTGCTAGTTACTGGTAAGCTGGGACTTGACGATGTGTCCGGTCCTGTAGGAATTGTATCGTTTATCGGAGAAGTGGTGGATGAGGCTAAATCAGACGGTGCATTCTATGTATTTATTAATCTTCTTAATATGTGCATTATGATAAGTGCCAACCTTGGTGTAATGAATCTATTGCCGTTGCCTGCACTTGACGGCGGTAAACTTGTATTCCTTTTAATTGAAGCAGTAAGAGGAAAGCCTGTACCAAGGGAAAAAGAAGGAATGGTTCACTTTGTTGGAATTATTCTGTTAATGGTATTGATGGTAGTTGTACTTTTTAACGATATATCGAAATTATTCAGATAAGGACAGATTATATGTATAGAGACAATACGAAAGTTATAAAAATAGGCAACAGGGTTATCGGAGGAGGTAATCCCGTACTTATACAATCAATGACCAATACGCCTACAGAAGATGTAAAAAGCACTGTAGACCAGATATTACGCCTTGAAAAAGCAGGATGCGAGATAATCAGATGCACTGTACCGGATGAAGCAGCGGCAAAAGCACTTAAGGAAATCAAAAAAGAAATTCACATTCCTCTCGTTGCGGATATTCATTTTGACTACAAAATGGCTATTCTGGCAATGGAAAACGGTGCCGACAAGATAAGGATTAATCCCGGCAATATAGGAAGTACCGACAGGATTAAAGCGGTTGTAGATTGTGCAAGAGAACGAAACATTCCTATAAGAGTCGGCGTAAACAGCGGATCACTTGAAAAAAATATAATTGAAAAGTATGGCGGACATGTATGTTCTGAAGGTATTGTTGAAAGTGCCATGGATAAGGTAAGAATTATAGAAGAACAGAATTATGATAATATTGTTGTAAGCATAAAATCATCGGATGTTCTTATGTGCGTCAAGGCACATGAACTTATTGCAAAACAATGCAGGTATCCGCTTCATGTGGGAATTACAGAGTCAGGTACCGTATATTCAGGAAATATTAAGTCAGCAATTGGACTTGGCATAATTCTTAATCAAGGTATCGGTGATACAATCAGGGTATCTCTTACAGGAGATCCGGAGGAAGAAATTAAATCAGCAAAGCTCATTCTCAGAACTCTTGGGTTGAGAAAGGGCGGTGTTGAAGTCGTATCATGCCCTACTTGCGGAAGAACCAAAATTAATCTTATAGATCTTGCATCAAAGGTTGAAAATCTTGTAAGCACATATCCGCTTGATATTAAAGTTGCGGTAATGGGATGCGTTGTAAATGGTCCGGGCGAAGCAAGAGAAGCTGACCTGGGAATTGCCGGCGGTATAGGAGAAGGACTTCTCATAAAAAAAGGCGAGGTTATTAAGAAAGTTCCTGAAAATATGCTTTTACAGGCGCTTAAGGAAGAACTTGACAAATTAGTATAAGAAAGAGTGGAATAATGATGGACGAAAAAAATTTTTTTGAAGTTTTCCCGTCATTAAAATTAAAAAAAGAACTAAAGACGGCTTTTGATGATGCAATGGTAACACATATATCCATGAATTCATCAAAAACCGTTATTAAGATATATCTGATTTTTAACAGGCTTGTTGGACGGGATATTGTGGCTCAGGTGGAGGATGAGATATCACGTCAGATGAAGCCTTTTTTAGCTACAGAAGTTGTAATCCTTGAAAAATTCCGGTTATCGGAGTTATATACTTCTGAAATTATTTTTAACGATTACAAAGACAGTATTATATACGAACTTGGAAAAAACAATAAGTTATATGAACAGATTTTCAGGGATGCCAGGTGGTCATTTGACGGTGAGGACAATATTAAACTGATAGTTGCAGATAATTTTGTATCACGAAAGAAAACACCTGAGCTTGTTGAAATTCTTACTGAAATGATGGAATGCAGGTTTGGTAAAAATATTACCTATAATGTAGTATATGAGGAACGTGAGGAAAGCAGGCACAGCAGGGAAGCCGAATATAAAGTCCAGCGGATTATTGATGAAATAGCAGCAAGAGGAGCTGCGAAAACAGAAAAAACCGAAGCAGTGCCTGCAGAAACTCCTGCTGAAAAGAATGAAAAAGAGGCAGAAACCAAACAGGATAAAAAAGAATTTAAGAAAGAGTACATACGTCCTGTTAAACATTCCGATAATCCTGATGTTATATACGGAAGAGACTTTAACGATGAGCCGGTAACCCTTGATACGGTAATCCATGAAATGGGTGAAATTACATTCAGGGGACAGATTATTTTTACCGACAAAAAGGAATTAAGAAACGGTAAGATTATTCTTATTTTTGATGTAACCGATTTTACAGATACTATTTCCGTAAAACTTTTTCTCCAGCCTGAACAGCTTTCGGAAGTGGAGGATGAACTAAAAAAAGGTAAATTCATCAAAATAAAAGGTGTAACAACTGTTGATAAATTCTCCGGGGAACTGACAATCGGTTCTGTGGTGGGAATCATTAAAATTGACGATTTCCGTAAAAAAAGAATGGATTATGCAATGGAGAAGAGAGTGGAATTACATCTCCATACAAAGATGAGTGATCTTGACGGCGTATCTGATATAAAAGACATAATCAGACAGGCAATGAGCTGGGGACATAACGCCATTGCAATAACCGACCACGGGGATGTGCAGGCATTTACGGACGCATATCATATGTTAAGAGACTCCGGCAATAAGGATTTTAAGGTTATATACGGTGTAGAGGCGTATATAGTAGATGATTTGAGAAAAATAATTTTTGATTCCAAGGGTCAGAAATTTGATGATACATATGTGGTATTCGATTTGGAAACAACAGGTCTTTCACCTGTTAATGACAGTATCATAGAAATTGGTGCCGTTAAAATACAGAATAAAAAAGTAGTGGACAGGTTCTCAACTTTTGTCAACCCTAAGATACCTATTCCATACAATATTGAACAGCTTACGGGAATTGACGATTCCATGGTTGTGGATGCGGATACCATAGAAAATATCCTTCCTGAATTTCTTAAGTTCTGTGATGGTGCGGTAATGGTTGCCCACAATGCGGAATTTGACGTTACCTTTATCAGGGAAAAGACAAAAACAATTTTAGGAAAGGCCTTTGAATGTACGGTAGTTGATACCGTATCCCTTGCCAGGGCACTTATTCCTAACCTCGGTAAATTTACGTTGGACCATGTGGCAAAAGCACTCAACGTATCATTGTTACATCACCATAGAGCTGTTGATGATGCGGAATGTTGTGCGGATATTTTTCTTGCGTTGGTAGCACGTCTTGAAATGCGTAATATTTTTAATCTTGACGAAATCAACGAAATTGAAGAATTTAATATAAATGCGATAAAAAAAGCTAAAACATATCATGCGATTATTCTTGCAGATTCGGAAGTGGGAAGAGTTAATCTTTACAGGCTTATATCCCTGTCACATCTTACCTATTTTAACAGAAGACCACGAATACCTAAGAGTGAAGTTGAAAAATACCGTGACGGTCTGATTCTTGGTTCTGCATGTGAAGCGGGCGAGTTGTATCAGGCAATACTTAACGGAAATACCGAAGAAGAAATAGCAAGATTAGCCAATTATTATGATTATCTTGAAATACAGCCTGTGGGAAACAACAGGTTTATGATAGAATCCCAAAGACTACCTCAGATTAAATCAGAGCAGGATATTATTGATATTAATAAAAAAATAGTGGCTCTCGGAGAAAAGTTTAATAAACCGGTAGTTGCCACCTGCGACGTTCATTTCCTTAATCCTGAAGATGAAGTCTACAGACGAATCATAATGAAGGGACAAGGTTTTGATGATGCGGATAACCAGGCACCGCTGTTTTTGAGGACAACGGAGGAAATGCTTGAAGAATTCAAATATCTTGGTGAAGATAAGGCATACGAAGTAGTAGTTACCAATACAAGGCTTATAGCTGATTTGTGTGAATACATTGAGCCTGTAAGACCGGATAAATGTCCTCCTGTTATTCCTAACTGTGACCAGACCTTAAGGGATATATGTTATAACAGGGCACATGAGATGTATGGACCCAAACTTCCGGAAATTGTAGAATCAAGACTGGAAAAAGAGCTTAACTCCATTATTTCAAACGGATATTCCGTTATGTATATTATTGCCCAGAAGCTGGTATGGAAATCCAATGAGGATGGTTATCTGGTAGGTTCAAGAGGTTCCGTAGGTTCTTCGTTTGTAGCTACGATGTCAGGCGTTACGGAGGTTAATCCGTTAAGTCCGCATTACTTATGCCCTGAATGTTATTATGTTGATTTTGATTCCGATGAGGTAAGAAAATTTGCGGGCGGTGCAGGCTGTGATATGCCTGATAAGATATGCCCTAAATGCGGTGCAAAGCTTAAAAAAGAAGGATTTGATATTCCGTTTGAGACTTTCCTTGGTTTTAACGGCGATAAAGAGCCGGATATTGACTTGAACTTTTCAGGAGAGTATCAGGCGAAAGCACATGCCTATGTTGAAGTAATTTTCGGAGAAGGACAGACATATAAGGCAGGAACCGTAGGAACACTTGCAGATAAAACGGTATATGGTTATGTAAAAAAATATTACGAAGAAAAGGGTGAACGTAAAAGAAGTTGTGAAATAAACAGGATTGTAAACGGAGGCGTAGGCGTTAAACGTTCAACGGGACAGCATCCGGGCGGAATTATTGTATTGCCTTACGGTGAAGAGATTCATTCTTTTACCCCGATACAGCACCCTGCAAATGATATGACAACCAATATCGTTACAACACATTTCGATTACCACAGTATTGACCATAACCTTTTAAAACTTGATATTCTCGGTCATGATGACCCTACAATGATAAGGATGTTGCAGGATTTAACCAAACTTGATCCTACACAGATACCTCTTGACAGTCCTGAGGTTATGTCACTTTTCCAAAGTACGGAAGCACTAAAAATTAATCCTGAAGATATTGGAGGAACGAAGCTCGGATGTCTTGGCATTCCCGAATTCGGAACAGATTTTGCCATGCAGATGTTAATTGATACTAATCCGCAGCATTTTTCCGATCTTGTAAGAATTGCCGGACTTTCCCACGGAACTGATGTATGGCTTGGCAATGCACAGACTCTTATTGAAGAGGGAAAAGCAACCATTTCTACTGCAATCTGTACCAGAGATGATATTATGATATATCTTATCAACATGGGGATTGAAGCGGGAACCTCTTTCAAAATAATGGAATCGGTCAGAAAAGGTAAGGGACTGAAGCCGGAATGGGAAGAACTTATGGTTAATGCAGGAGTGCCTGACTGGTATATCTGGTCATGTAAAAAAATCAAGTATATGTTCCCAAAAGCCCATGCGGCAGCTTATGTTATGATGGCGTGGAGAATAGCATATTGTAAGGTGTTTTATCCTCTGGATTATTATGCTTCATATTTTAGTATAAGAGCTGATGATTTTTCATACAGAATAATGTGTTTCGGTAAAGATAAACTTGACGAATATATAGAAGATTATAAAAGGCGGAATGATTCACTTACAAACAAGGAGCAGGGACAGTTAAAGGATATGAGAATTGTTCAGGAGATGTATGCAAGAGGCTTTGATTTTATGCCTATTGACCTGTACAAATCCCATTCGAGAAATTTTCAGATAGTGGATGGCAGGCTTCTGCCACCATTTAAATCAATAGACGGACTTGGAGAAACAGCGGCAGACAGTATTTACGAAGCAGCCAAATGTGGAAAATTCCTGTCTGTAGAGGATTTTATCGATAAAGCAAAAGTTCCTAAAACAAGTGCGGCAGTAATGGTGGAACTTGGTATTCTGAAGGGAATGTCGGCTAACAACCAGCTTTCATTGTTTGATTATATGTAACACTAAAAAAGGATTCCAAAATGAATTGGAATCCCTTTTTTTCATTAGGAGTATTTTATAAAAGTTAAGAATTAAGCGACGTGATATTTCTTAATCGCTGCATCAATTGCCTTAATAATATTATCAAGATAAGGTTTGTCAACGGATATTTTAACTTTACTTCTTGGAATTTCAATATTAACCGCTGCACCTACAAGACCTTTACTTCCTGAAACACTCTTTGTCTTATCATATGGATAAGATACGGTACCTTGTGTAGTTGTAACAATAATTCGCTTCTGTGTAATACCACATCCGGCAACTCTGTCATCATCACCATCAAGGTTCAATACACCACCAAATACAAATTCATAAGCTTCGTTATCAAAAAGTTTAGTTGCCAGCTGTCCCCAATAGTTAGCATATTTTTTGATGAATTTATCCGAATACCCTGTCTTTGCTTTAGCAATGGATTCAATTTCATCTGTTGTTCGTGCTGTCTCAACAATCTCAGGTTCTTCAACAACTTCCGGCTCAGCAACAGGAGCAGTATTAACAACTTCCGGCTCAGCAGCAGGAGCAGTATTAACAACTTCCGGTTCAGCAACGGGAATAGTATCAACAACTTCCGGTTCAGCAACGGGAATAGTATTAACAAATTTCTCAGGTTCTTTAGAATTATTGACTTCTTCAACCTTGGCTTTAGGAAATTCTGTAATTACAGAACCTGCCGGTGTAACTGGAGCCACAGGCTTAACAGGAGTTACAGGTGTAACAGGAGTAACAGGAGTTACAGGTGTAACAGGCTTAACAGGAGCAGAAGCTTCCAGTGTAACCGGCGTTGTCTTAGTCTGGGTTGGTGCTACAAATGGTATTGAAGCAGGAGATGGTGTCTGCGCAGCAGCCTCTCTTGCTTTACCTGGAGTATGAAAAAATAATTTAGGAGCAGTAGGAGCAGTAGGAAAAGTACCTGCCGAACTTGCCGGAGCCTGAGATGGATTTGAAATATAAGATACATTCTGACCACATGCCATACATACACGGGATCCTGTGATTAACTGAGTTCCACATCTTGGGCAAATCATATTAGTAACCTCCTTCAACGATATATATCCTTATTAATTGTATTCTATCACAACATTATTTTTATGGCAATGTTTTTTATTGTCGAAAAACCTCTATTCATGTTATAATTCTTAGAAGTTACCGCGAAAGGAATAAAAAATGTACACACATTCAGAAATAATAAAACGTTTTTATGATATGGCAGATCCCGGATATTGTAAATTTTCCTCATCACTTATACCGGGAAGTAAGCCTCTGATAGGAGTAAGAATTCCTGATTTAAGAATTTTTGCAAAAGAAATTGTTCAAAATGATTATAAAAGTTTCCTCAATAACGTGGGACATGACTTTTTTGAAGAATATATGCTGGAGGGATTTGTAATATCATATATGAAAATTGATTTTTCCTCGAAACTTGAATTTGTCAAAAAGTTTGTTGATAAAATCGACAATTGGTCCGTAAATGACAGCTTCTGTAATTCACTGAAAGAATTTAAAGATAACAGAAGTGCCGGGTATGAATTTCTTGAGCAGTATCTTAATTCACAAAAAGAATATGAAAACCGTTTTGCAAATATAATGCTGATGTCCTATTATCTTATTCCGGAGTATGTCGACAGGGTTCTCAAAGTATTTTCTGAATTTTCCCACGAAGCATATTATGCAAAAATGGGTGTGGCATGGGCGGTTGCAACAGCTTTTGCCAAATTTCCGGATAAAACTATGGAATTTATGTGTAACTGGAAAACCGACAGCTTAACATATAATATGGCAATCCGTAAGATGTGTGAATCTAACAGAGTCAGCAAAGAAGATAAAATAATTCTAAAAAATATGAAGAGATAGTTGACATTTTGACGTTATTGGAAGATACTTTTAATGTTTGAACGGAGGAATTTTAATGAAAAAAACATGTTATATATTATTGGTTTTGACAGCTGTATTAACACTCTGCGGATGCGGTATCCACAAAATAGATGACCCGGCTACGGCGGAGAAGTTTACGAAAGCAGTGGAAGAACTGGGATTTACCACAGAAAAAGAGACAGTTGACGGCGGAGATGTCGTAACTGCCACATACGGAAAGGAAACAGCTGTAGTATCATACGGACAGTATGATGAGATGAGTTCTGTTACACAGATGTATGATTATTTTCTTAAGAATGCTTCGGATAATAAAGATTATACGGTAGAAGAAGGCGAAGGAAAGAACTTTGTTGCCATATCGGGCGATTATATGTTCAGATGTACAGTCCGTGAAAATACCATTATTGCAGCAACAACAAAGGGCGATGAAGGAAAAGACCTTGTTAATAAAATATTTAGTGAATTAAAATATTAAAAAATGCTTGCATTTTTAAAAACATTGTAGTAATATAATCAAGCACGATGTTTGTGGCTCGTTGGTCAAGCGGTTAAGACGCCGCCCTCTCACGGCGGAAACAGGGGTTCGATTCCCCTACGAGCTATTTATAAACCGTTTTTTATGCTATTGAAGTTTTATGATTTCAATAGCTTTTTTTGTCTATTTAAATACCCTGTAAGATTTCAGTATCCTGCAGGGTATGTTTTTATTATTTGATTTTCTCTGCAATCTTTTCATAAACAGGGACATTAACACCATACTCATGTCCGAGGCGTACAACCTCATGTATAAGGCTGTCGGCTTCACTTTGTCTTCCGGCACAGATGTCTTTCTGCATGGAAGAGGTGTAGCTGTTTTCAAGATTTTTTATTATTTCAAGGTTGATGTCAACAATATCTTCAGGAATGTCTATTTCCATTCCGGCAGCCAGATTGACCAGTTCCTCTACGCATTTTATATACATATCTCTTGCCTGGGAAGCGTGTTTGAATGCGAGAGCGGTTACGTTGCAGTAAGTTCCTACAGCAGCCATCGGAGATACCATTGTAAACTTCTTGAAAGTATCCCGCTTTATATTGTCTGAATAAATAGGAGTGATTCCACTTTTGGCAAGGTCAGATGCAACTTCAAGAAGTCTTTGGTCTTTCAGGTTACCGTCCAAAAATCCATATACAATTTTGAAAATATCGCTGCTAAGATGAATAAAACCCGGTTCTGTAACGGATGCGGCAATGTATATACAGCCTGCCAAAACTGTTAAATCAGGAAATTCTTTGGATATTTTTTCATTAATACCATATCCGTTAAGCAATGGAATGATTACGGTGTTCTTGACCGCACAGCTTTTTATAATCGGATATGTTGATTCAAGGGAATAACCCTTGACACATAAAAAGATAACATCAGGATTGTCGTCATATTCTTCAGCACTTACGGTATAAATTTTAGCATTAAATTCATTACGGCCTTTTGATACAAAAAGCCCGTATTCACTAATTTCTTCTAACTGTCTGCCTCTTGCGATGAGTGTTACTTCTTTTTCGGCTTTTGTAAGATAAGCAGCAATGCTTCCTCCTATCGCACCACCACCGATTACCAGATATTTCATAGTAAAATCCACCTTTTTTGATTATGTGCAATAAGTATATAATCATATAAATTATTTTTCAATAAGGTTGAAATAATAATTGAAAAAAAGTATAATTAAACAAGCAGATATAAAGGAGCGGCGGTTATGGTAAAACACATTATTTTATGGACATTGAAAGATGAATTTTCCACAGACGAAAAAGATAAAATAAAGCTTGGTATTAAAGAAGGACTGGAATCGCTGACAGGCAGAATTCCCGGACTTGTTGACATTAAGGTGAATATATCGGGGCTTGAAAGTTCTACAGTGGATCTTATGCTTGATTCTACATTTGAAGATGAAGCAGCACTGAAAGCATATTCCGTTAATCCGGCACACGTTGAAGTGGCAGATACAAAAGTAAGACCGTTTACGGCATCGAGGGCATGCCTTGATTATGAAATATAAGGAAATATACAATGTTAAGATTTTTAAAAAAAGTGACGCAGAGGGAACTTGAAGACATTAATGAACAGTTAAGACTTAATGCTTCCAATAATTACAGGGATGCTACGCTTGATAATCTTAAGGAACTTGAGACAAAGTATCGTGAATTATCGGAAAAAGGCAGGCTGAATAAGGAACAGAGCGAGCATTACGGTAAAATGATAGATGACTACAAAGCAGAGTTTAAGGGTTTTACCCACAAGGAACAGAAAGCAGGATGGTAAGATATGGAAGCCAAAGTAAAAAGAACGACCGACAATGTTGAGAACTTGATTAAAGAATTGGAAAAACAATATGTCGGCAATAAACCTTACAAGAAAGAAAACAAACCATCAAAATATGATGAAGGAACGGGAACTTTTTATGTAGACGAAGAACTTGCAAAAACCAAGATGGAAAAGAAAAAGATTCCGGAGACTGTAAAAAAAGAAGAAAAGGACTTAAGCATTGATGATATGCTTAAGCTGTTTGTTAAGGAAGACGATGAAAAGAAGCCGGTTAAAAAAGGTATTTCTTTTAATA
>ERZ780076.216-NODE-216-length-32813-cov-9.801484_pt1 | contig 32813 bp, 27 predicted proteins | sample MGYA00511022_ERZ780076 | MGnify/ENA primary metagenome ERZ780076 (study PRJEB29588, sample SAMEA2148733) | human gut metagenome | biome: human gut; feature: human-associated habitat; material: faeces | place: Denmark | collected 2008/2010 ... | reverse complement strand
CCCGTGAAACCATCAAGGCTGTACGTAAGGATGTGACTGCCAAGTGTTACGGTGGCGACGTGAGCCGTAAGCGTAAGCTGTTGGAAAAACAGAAACGCGGTAAGAAGCGTATGAAGCAGATCGGTACGGTGGAAGTGCCGCAGAAGGCCTTCCTGGCAGTATTGAAACTGGATTGATGTGTTAGACAGAAGATTCTTCTGACAGAAGGACCTTCTGTCTCAAGTTTTATTATAACCTTCATTGTACTATGACAGAGGAAACCAAGAAACAATTGCTCCATTTCCCCTTCATGCACATCCTGCGTTTCCACGTAAACGGAGGTATGTTGCTGATGGTAACGGCACTGGCTGCTATCTTTATCGCAAATTCTCCGTGGAGTGAAGCTTATCAGAATCTGTGGACACACGAAATCCGTCTGCAGATAGGCGATTTCAACCTGTTCAATCACGGCGGGCATCCGCTGACACTGATGGGGTTCATCAACGATGTACTGATGGCGGTCTTCTTCTTTGCCGTGGGGCTGGAAATCAAACGGGAAATCCTGGTGGGAGAGTTGTCTTCGTTCAAGCAGGCCATGCTACCCATCATCGCTGCCTGTGGCGGAATGATTATGCCGGTGGTTATCTATTACTTGATTACCCGCGATACACCGGCGGTAGACGGACTGGCGATTCCGATGGCTACGGATATCGCTTTTTCGCTGGGAGTGTTGAGCCTTTTCGGTAAGCGGGTCCCCCTGAGTCTGAAGATTTTCCTGACTGCCTTTGCCGTAGTGGATGATATCGGAGGTATTCTGGTCATTGCCCTTTTCTACAGTTCCCATTGCGACGTGAACTACCTGATGTATGCGTTGCTGATACTGGGTATCCTGCTGATAGGTAACCAGATGCGGGTGTCTTCCAGTTCGTTTTACCTGGTGTTGGGTATCGGAATCTGGTATTGTTTCATGCAGAGTGGGGTACACGCTACCATTGCCGGAGTGATTGTAGCCTTTACTGTACCTGCCAGACCGAAGCTGCGCATCGGAAAATACATCAACCGCATGCACGATTTGATTGTGGATTTTCCTCCCGAACCGGAAAAGATTATTCTGGGAAAGGAGCAGATCTGTGCGTTGAAGACCATTGAAGCAGATACCAGACAGGTGGTTTCTCCGTTGCAGTTTATGGAAGACGCTTTGCATTGGATGGTCAATTATTTGATTATGCCGTTGTTTGCCTTTGCCAATGCGGGAGTCGTATTGACGGCTTCGCACGGTGGACTGGAACTGGGACTGCCTACGTTTGCCATTATTCTGGGACTGGTGGTCGGTAAATTTGTGGGTATCTATCTGTTCTCGTGGGGAACACTGAAACTGAAACTGGCCGATATGCCGAACGGGATGACATGGAAGAATCTTTCGGGTATCTGTCTGTTGGGCGGTATCGGTTTTACGGTATCGCTGTTCATTGCGAACCTTTCTTTCGGCGAGGAACCTCATTTATTGAACCAGGCCAAGATGGGCGTAGTGGCCGGTACGGTACTGGCCGGTATCCTGGGTTACATCGTCCTGCATTTTACCTTGCCGAAGAAGGCTGTGGAGGAATGACGCTTATTTTTATCAGAAAACAAAGATTATTTCAGACAGAAGCATCGATGGGTGTTCTTTTTTAAGTGGGAGTGTCTCTTGGGGGGTTCTGTCAGATAAAGTGAAGACAATATGCTTACATTGGATTGTATCTATCGGGCTTCTTTTGCCTTGAAGGACGTGATACGGCGTACAGACTTGATCTATGCGCCTCAGATTAATCCGGAAAGTCAGGTGTATCTGAAACCGGAGAATCTGCAATATACCGGTTCGTTCAAGTTGAGAGGTGCCTGCTATAAGATTTCCCGGCTGACCGATGAGGAGAAGGAGCGGGGAGTCATTGCCTGTTCGGCCGGTAACCATGCGCAGGGAGTTGCTTTGGGAGCGACCAAACACGGTATCAAGTCACTGATTTGTTTGCCCGCCGGAGCCCCTATCTCGAAAGTGGAGGCTACCAAACGCTACGGTGCTGAGGTCTGCCTGGTACCGGGCGTATACGATGATGCCTATCGGCGGGCACTGGAACTGAAGGAAGAGAAAGGATATACGTTCATCCATCCCTTCGACGACGAGTATGTAATAGCCGGTCAGGGAACCATCGGACTGGAACTGCTTGACCAGCTGCCGGATATCGAGGCGGTGATTGTGCCCATTGGGGGTGGGGGACTGATTTCGGGGATTGCCTATGCCTTGAAATCACTGGAGCCTTCGGTCAAGGTCTATGGCGTACAGGCCGAAGGAGCTGCCAGCATGCAGCGGTCCATTGCGCGCGGATATCGGGAATGCCTGAGTACCGTTTCGACTGTGGCCGACGGTATCGCCGTCAAGGAACCGGGGGAACATACCTTCGACCTTTGTTCCAAATACGTAGACGATATCGTAACCGTGACCGAAGATGAAATCTGTGCGGCTATTCTGGCACTGATGGAACAGCAGAAACTGATAGCCGAAGGGGCAGGTGCCGTAGCGGTAGCCGCGGCCATGTTCAACAAAGTCCCCATCGCCGGGAAGAAGGTGGCTTGCATCGTTTCGGGTGGAAACATCGACGTGACCATACTGAACCGGGTAATCAGCCGCGGTCTGGACATGTCCGGACGCTCGTATACCGTTACCCTCGATTTGCACGACAAACCGGGGGAACTGATGGGAGTCTCTGCCGTCATTGCCCGCCTGGGAGGAAATATCATATCGGTACTGCACGAGCGGAATACGACCAACAGTAACATCAACGCCTGTTTCCTGCGGCTGGTCATGGAAACCCGAAACGCAGAACACGTGGCGATGATACGCAATGCATTGCTGGAAGCCGGTTACATCCTTGTAGAATGATAAATTGTTCAGAATGAACCGGAGAATGACCGTCATAAGCTCCGGCTGTTGACGGTCATTGGCTTTCAAGTGGCAGTGTACGGAAGCGGAATGTTAGTTTGATACACTTTTTTTAACTTTTTTAAGGAGAAAAACAGGAGTCCTGCTATAAACTAACTGAATTTTATCGTACATTTGCCACATATTTGTAAAGTATAGTTTGCAAAAATGAGCGATACTATCAAACACCTCGGTATTGTGGAAAACATCAATGGTCCGTATGTACAGGTACGGATTCTTCAGACTTCAGCCTGCGCTTCCTGCAGTGTAAAAGGGCATTGTAATGCCTCTGAAACCAAAGAGAAATTGATTGATGTTTATAATGGTAAGGATATTCATTGCCAGGTAGGACAGCGCGTCCTGATTTGTGGCGCGACTTCGATGGGGATGAAGGCAGTATGGTTGGCTTTCTGCATCCCTTTCCTGCTGTTGATGGGAGCCTTGTTTCTCTTTATGGCCCTGACGGGTGGGGATGAAGCGAAGGCTGCCTTGTTTTCATTGGCTACACTGGTACCCTATTACCTTATATTATATGTGTGCCGGCAACGTCTGAAACGCACATTTACATTTACCTTAGAATCTATTAATTAACTAACTAACTTAAAATTTATGAGCTTAATTTTAGTGGCAGTAATTTCGTTGGGAGCCATCGGGTTGGTCGCTGCAATCATCTTGTACGTGGCGTCCAAGAAATTTGCTGTGTATGAAGATCCTCGGATTGGTCAGGTGGCCGAAGTGCTACCCCAGGCCAACTGTGGTGGATGCGGCTACCCCGGATGTGGGGGATTTGCTGCGGCATGTGTAAAAGCCGGCTCGCTGGATGGCAAATTCTGTCCGGTAGGTGGTCAGCCTGTAATGGACAAAGTGGCCGGAATTCTGGGATTGGAGGCTACTGCTGCCGAACCGAAGGTAGCGGTGGTCCGCTGTAACGGAACCTGTGAGAACCGTCCGCGTACGACACAGTACGACGGTGTACGTTCCTGTGCCATTGCCCATGCAACGTATGGCGGTGAAACCGGTTGTACATTCGGCTGTCTGGGATGTGGCGACTGTGTGTCTGCCTGTAAGTTCGGTGCGCTGCACATGAACCCGGAAACAGGACTTCCTGAAGTGGACGAAGAGAAATGTACCGCCTGCGGTGCCTGTGTCAAGGCTTGTCCGCGGAACATCATCGAGCTGCGTCCGAAGGGTAAGAACAACCGCCGTGTGTATGTGCAGTGTGTCAACAAGGACAAGGGCGCCGTTGCCCGCAAGGCTTGTACGGCTGCTTGTATCGGTTGCGGAAAATGTGTGAAGGTTTGTCCGTTCGAGGCTATTACGCTGGAAAACAACCTGGCCTATATTGACCCGGCTAAATGTAAGTCTTGCCGCAAGTGTGAAATGGAATGTCCGCAAGGAGCCATCATTGCCAAGAACTTCCCTCCACGGAAGGCGAAACCGGCTGAAGCCCCTGCCGCACAACCGGCTCCGGCTGCCAATTCTGCTGAAGCTAAACCTGCCGCTGCACAACCGGTTCCGGCTGCTTCAAAGGCTGAGGCCCCGGCTGCTGATGCTCCGAAGGCAGAAGCTTGATAATAATCTCTTATTCAGTAAATCTAAAAAAACGAAATAACAGTGAAGACATTTAGAATTGGTGGAGTTCATCCAGCAGAAAATAAATTGTCGGCCGGCAAAGCCATCGAGACTCTTGCACTTCCTAAACAAGCGGTCTTTCCTTTGTCACAGCATATCGGAGCCCCTGCCACTGCCATTGTAAAGAAAGGTGATGTGGTGAAAGTAGGTACTAAAATTGCTGAAGCAGGTGGTTTTGTATCGGCAGCTATCTTCTCTTCCGTTTCCGGTAAGGTAAACAAGATAGATAGCATCATAGATGCCAGCGGCTATCGGAAGCCGGCTATTTTTATCGATGTAGAAGGCGATGAATGGGAAGAGTCCATCGACCGTAGTGAGACTCTGGTAAGAGCCTGTGAGCTGACTCCGGAGGAGATTGTAGCGAAAATCAAGAATGCCGGCGTGGTAGGTATGGGTGGAGCCTGTTTCCCGACCCATGTGAAGTTGACCCCTCCGCCGGGATGCAAGGCCGAATGTGTCATCATCAATGCCGTAGAATGTGAACCTTATCTGACTGCCGACCACCGGCTGATGCTGGAAAAGGCAGATGAGATTCTGGTGGGTGTACAGATTCTGATGAAGGCGGCCAAGGTGACCAAGGGATATATCGGTATCGAGAACAACAAGCCGGATGCCATCAAGCTGATGACCGAAAAGGCTGCCAATTATGCCGGTATCGAAGTGGTTCCCTTGAAGGTAAAATATCCGCAGGGCGGTGAAAAACAGCTGATCGATGCTGTTATCGGCCGTCAGGTTCCGGCTCCTCCTGCTATCCCTATCAACGTGGGCGCTGTGGTACAGAATGTAGGTACTGCCTACGCTGTATACGAAGCGGTACAGAAAAACAAACCGTTGTTTGAACGTATCGTGACCGTGACCGGTAAGTCGGTAAAGAATCCGTCGAATTTCCTGACCCGTATGGGTACACCGATGAGCCAGCTGATAGAAGCTGCCGGCGGTCTGCCGGAAGATACCGGTAAGGTTATCGGTGGTGGTCCGATGATGGGTAAGGCTTTGGCCAATACGGAAGTGCCTATCTGTAAGGGTAGTTCCGGAGTCCTGGTTATGAATGAGAAGGAAGCACGCCGTGCAGAGCCTCAGCCATGTATCCGCTGTGCGAAGTGTGTAAGTGCCTGTCCGATGGGACTGGAACCCTTCCTGCTGGCTACCTGCTCGGCTCATGGCGATTGGGAACGGGTAGAGCATGAGATGATTATGTCCTGTATCGAGTGCGGCTCGTGTCAGTTCACCTGTCCGTCACACCGCCCGATGTTGGATTACATTCGTTTAGGTAAAGGTAAGGTGGGCGGTATCATCCGTGCACGTAACGCTAAAAAATAATTCATAAGATTATGGCAAACAAATTCATTGTATCTTTATCCCCCCACGTGCATAGCGGCGATAGCGTACAGAAAAACATGTACGGTGTAATCATCGCCCTGATACCTGCCTTGCTTGTATCTTTCTACATGTTCGGTCTGGGGGCCGTTATCGTGACACTGACTTCGGTCATTGCATGTCTTTTCTTTGAATGGGCTATCACCAAGTTCATTCTGAAACGTGAACATTCCACCATCATGGACGGTTCGGCTGCGCTGACCGGTCTGTTGCTGGCTTTCAACCTTCCGTCTAACCTGCCGTTATGGATTATCGTCATCGGTGCGCTGGTAGCTATCGGTATCGGTAAGATGACTTTCGGCGGACTGGGCTGCAACCCGTTCAACCCGGCACTGGTAGGACGTATCTTCCTGTTGATTTCTTTCCCTGTACAGATGACTTCCTGGCCGGTTGTCGGACAGCTGACCAGCTATACGGACGCTGAAACCGCGGCGACTCCGCTGGCACTGATGAAGATGGCTGTACACGGTGACACTGCTGCCTTGAGTCAGCTGCCTGATACGATGACCCTGTTCCTGGGTAACAATCCGGGATGTATCGGTGAGGTCAGTGCCTTGGCGCTGCTTATCGGTCTGGCATACATGCTTTGGAAGAAAATCATCAGCTGGCACATTCCGGTATCTATTCTGGTTACCGTATTCGTATTCTCCGGTCTGATGCATCTGGCCAATCCGGAAGCCTATGCTTCTCCATTTGTACACCTGTTTACCGGTGGTCTGATGTTGGGAGCTATCTTTATGGCTACCGATTATGTGACATCGCCGATGACTCACAAAGGTATGGTCATCTACGGTATTGCCATCGGTTTCCTGACTGTTGTCATCCGTCAGTTCGGTGCTTATCCGGAAGGTATGTCGTTCGCGATCTTCATCATGAACGCATTCACTCCGCTCATCAACACCTATTGTAAACCTAAACGTTTTGGGGAGGTAGTGAAGAAATGAAAAAGTTGGAATCATCTTTGAAGAATATGGCTTTGGCGCTGACCGGTTTCTCGGTGGTGGCTGGAGCGTTGCTGGGGTGGGTGAACGACGTGACTGCCGAACCTATTGCCCAGGCAAATGCGAAGACCTTGAGCGATGCCATCGCGGTGGTCGTTCCGGGATTCGACAATAATCCGGCGGAAGCTCCTGAAGTGATTGAGGTGAACGGAGCTTCGTATAAAATCTATAAGGCTACGAAAGGTGGCGAGTTTGTAGGTGCCGCCGTGGAATCGTCTTCCAACGGATTCGGTGGCGCACTGACCGTCCTGGTAGGTTTCGACCCGGAAGGGAACATCATCGACTATTCCCTGCTGAGTCATGCCGAGACTCCGGGATTGGGCTCTAAGGCTGCCGACTGGTTCAAGAAAGGAGCCAAGGGAGACATCACCGGTAAGAATCCGGGTGAGCAGCCGTTGGTTGTCAGCAAGGACGGCGGACAGATTGATGCCATTACCGCATCTACCATTACTACACGTGCATTCCTGCTGGCTGTCAACAACGCTTATGCAGCATACAAGAACCAGAATGTAGATTCTACAACGGGAGCTACCCAGCAGGCCGCTCCGGCAGATTCTACCCAAGTTGAAACTAATAATTAAGGAGGAGCAGACTATGAATAATTTTAAAGTATTGATGAACGGGATTGTGAAGGAAAATCCTACGTTCGTACTCCTTTTAGGTATGTGTCCTACGCTGGGTACTACTTCTTCGGCCATCAACGGTATGGGTATGGGACTGGCCACCATGTTCGTGCTTATCTGTTCGAACGTGGTGATTTCACTCATCAAGAACCTGGTGCCTGATATGGTACGTATCCCTATCTTCGTAGTTGTCATCGCTTCGTTTGTAACTTTGCTGCAGATGTTGATGCAGGCGTATGTTCCGGCCCTGTATGCTACGTTGGGACTTTTCATCCCGTTGATTGTGGTGAACTGTATCTTGCTGGGCCGTGCGGAAGCCTTTGCCGCTAAGAACAATCCGTTGTCGTCTTTCTTTGACGGTCTGGGTATGGGACTTGGCTTTACCATCGCTCTGACGCTGCTCGGTGGTGTCCGTGAATTCCTGGGAACCGGTAAAATCTTCAACCTGGCTGTAATGCCTGAAGAATATGGAATGCTGATTTTCGTGTTGGCTCCGGGAGCATTCATCGTACTGGGTTATCTGATTGCTATCGTGAATCGTCTGAAGAAGGCATAACCTCTAAAAAGAAAAGATATGGAATATATACTGATATTTATCACCGCTATCTTTGTGAACAACATCGTGTTGTCACAGTTCCTCGGTATCTGTCCGTTCCTGGGTGTATCTAAAAAGGTGGATACAGCCATGGGTATGGGTGCTGCCGTCGCTTTCGTACTGGTGCTGGCTACCATCGTAACCTACCTGATCCAGAAATTTGTATTGGATGCTTTCGGACTGGCTTACCTGCAGACTATCGCTTTCATTCTGGTGATCGCCGCACTGGTGCAGATGGTAGAGATTATCCTGAAGAAGGTTTCTCCGTCGTTGTATCAGGCACTGGGCGTGTTCCTGCCGCTGATTACCACCAACTGCTGTATTCTGGGTGTGACTATCCTGGTTATCCAGAAGGATTATGATTTGTTGACCGGTGTGGTTTATGCTTTTTCTACTGCATTGGGTTTTGCTTTGGCACTGATAGTTTTTGCCGGTATCCGCGAGCAGTTGAGTCTGGTCAATATTCCGAAAGGAATGCGGGGCATGTCTATCGCACTGGTGACAGCTGGTTTGCTGGCCATGGCTTTCATGGGATTCTCAGGAGTTGATAAAGGATTGGCAACTTTATTCGGACTGAACTGATTGTTGGAAACTTTCTGATATTCTTAGGATGGAAGCACATGACCATTCTTTGGAAAGGTAAGTTTTTCAAAGATAACTGTAAGATTACTTGCTGTAAAGTATGGGCGTATGTAAATATGACCCTTACTTTACAGCTTTTTTTTGTTTTTTTTCTTTGAACGATTCCCTATTTCAATAATTATGCATATATTTGTATGTATAATTAACCTAGCTCGTTTGAGATATTAAAATACCTTATTATTATGAAACAAAGAATTCTTGTTACTGGTGGTACAGGATATATCGGTTCTCATACCGTAGTTGAATTGCAGAACAGTGGCTATGAAGTCGTTATTGTTGATAATCTGTCTAATTCACGTGCAGATGTAGTAGATCATATCGAACAGATTTCAGGCATCCGTCCGGCATTCGAAAAAGTGGATTGTTTGGATTTTGAAGGAATGGACGCTGTATTCGCCAAATATCCAGGTATCAAAGGTATTATCCATTTTGCAGCCAGCAAAGCTGTAGGTGAGTCAGTACAGAAACCGTTGATGTACTACCGTAACAATTTGGTTTCATTGATTAATCTTTTGGAATTGATGCCGAAGCATGGTGTAGAAGGTATCATTTTCTCTTCATCATGTACAGTATATGGCCAGCCGGATCATTTGCCTGTAACCGAAGCTGCTCCTATCAAGAAAGCAGAATCTCCTTACGGAAATACGAAGCAGATTAACGAAGAGATTATCCGTGATACAGTGGCTTCCGGTTCGCCGATTCATGCCATCCTGTTGCGTTACTTCAATCCGATCGGTGCACATCCTACCGCTTTGATCGGTGAATTGCCGAACGGTGTTCCGCAGAACCTGATTCCTTACCTGACTCAGACAGCCATGGGTATCCGCGAAAAACTGAGCGTATTCGGTGATGACTACAATACTCCTGACGGTTCTTGTATCCGTGACTATATTTATGTAGTCGATCTGGCAAAGGCTCACGTAATCGCTATGGACCGTATCTTGAACGGTAAGCAGAAAGATAAAGTGGAAGTCTTCAATATCGGTACCGGACGTGGTCTGTCAGTATTGGAACTGATCAATGCGTTCGAAGCCGCTACCGGTGTGAAACTGAATTATCAGATTGTAGGTCGTCGTGCCGGTGATATTGAACAGGTATGGGCGGATCCGAGTTATGCTAACAACGAATTAGGTTGGAAGGCAGATACTTCGATTGAAGAAACTTTACGCTCAGCCTGGAAATGGCAGTTGCATCTGCGTGAAGAAGGTATCATGTAATCCGAACCTGATTGAAAAAATATTAAAATATTGAACAAATAACATCTATGGAGTGTTATTACAATGCAAGTACTTTAACACTGACGCCGTATGTGAATATAGGTCCGTGTCTCCATTCCATAGGGAATGGAAGGGTGCTAATTGCATAGTAGTTTTGTCGTGTTTTATTTTGTGTTTGTGTTGTGGCTGTTCTCCGACGAGAGTCGGGGAACAGTTTTTTTATGCGGGTGTTTCGGAAAAAACAGGTCAAGGTTGAGGCTTTTTCATTACCTTTGCAGGCGCAAAACTAGAAGTGTATGAGTCAGTCGAAAGATATGACGGTGGGAGCTATTCTGCCGTTGTTGTTCAATTTTACGATGCCGCTCCTGCTCGGGAACCTGCTTCAGCAGACCTATTCGCTGGTGGATGCGGCGATTGTCGGAAAGTTTTTAGGTATCAATGCTTTGGCTTCGGTGGGGGCCAGTACATCGGTGGTTTTTCTGATTTTGGGTTTCTGTAACGGGTGTTGCGGAGGGTTTGGCATTCCCGTAGCCCAGAAATTTGGGGCTCATGATTATCGGACGATGCGACGACTGGTTGCCGTCAGCCTGAAACTGGCCGGTATCATGTCGGTAGCGATCACCTTGGTTACCTGCCTGCTCTGTTCGTTCATCCTGGAATGGATGCAGACACCGGACAATATTTTCGAGGATGCCTATTATTACCTGCTGATTACTTTTATCGGTATTCCCTGTACGTTTTATTACAACCTGCTGTCCAGTATTCTTCGGGCGTTGGGCGACAGCAAGACCCCTTTCTGGTTCCTGCTGTTTTCTACGGTGCTGAACATCCTGTTGGATTTGTTGTGTATCGTCGTCCTGAAATGGGGAGTGGCGGGAGCAGCCATCGCTACGGTTTTCTCGCAAGGGGTATCGGCTGTGCTGTGCTATTTATATATGTACCTGAAATTCGAGATTCTGCGGACGACACCTGCCGACCGGCGTTTCCGTCCGGAACTGGCCCGACAATTGATTTATATCGGTGCGCCGATGGGGCTCCAGTTCTCGATTACGGCCATCGGCAGCATCATGCTCCAAAGTTCCAACAATGCATTGGGTACGGCGTGTGTGGCAGCCTTTACGGCGGCGATGCGTATCAAGATGTTCTTCCTCTGTATGCTGGAAAGCCTGGGTATCGCCATGGCTACCTACTGTGGGCAGAACTATGGCGCCGGGAAACCGCTTCGAATCTGGCAGGGAGTGAAGGTGGCTTCGGGAATGATGGTGGTGTATGTATTGTTGGTCAACCTGATTCTGTGGACTTCTTCGGAGAAATTCGCCTTACTCTTTGTGGACCCTGCCGAAACTGAAATCATTGCCGATACGGCGTTGTTCCTGCATGTGTCTGCGTCGTTCTTCCCGGTATTGGGTCTGTTGTGTATCTTGAGGTATTCCATCCAGGGAGCCGGGTATACCCGGTTGGCCATGTTCTCCGGTGTTTCGGAAATGATTGCCCGTATCCTGGTCAGTCTGGTAGCTGTTCCCATGTGGGGATTCTGGGCTGTATGTTTCGGCGACCCCACAGCCTGGGTCTTTGCCGATCTTTTCCTGATACCGGCTTTCATCTATGTATATCGCCGGCTGTGTGGTATCGTGGTGCGGGAGACTAATTCCTGACAGGTAGCCGTTTCCAGAGCCAGGCAGGTATCAGGCGCCAGAAAAAGACCAGTATCCGGTAGCGCCAGTCGATGACGGCTATCCGTTTTTTCCGGTGCAGGGCGGAAACAATCTTGCGGGCGGCATAGGCAGGCGGCATGAGCAGCGGGTAGTGTTTCCCGTCGTTGAGCAGTCCGGTAGCCACGAATCCCGGCCGGATGTCGGTAAAACGAATGGGCACCTTGTGCATCCGGGCCAGTTGCTCAAGGGCATCGAGATAGGTGTTCTGGAAACGTTTGGTGGCGGAATAAGCCGGTGCGATACCCAACCCTTTGGTGCCGGCTATGGAACTGATGACGGCCAGGTGTCCGCTTCCCTTTTGAAGGAAATAGCGGAATGCATGGGTCACCATCCGGGCAAAGCCGGTGCCGTTTGTTTCCAACGTGTTCAGTTCAATTTCTGGGTCCAGGGCGTAATTCTGGAAACCGATGCCTGAGCTTTGCAGGAAGAGGTCCATACCTCCCAGTTCATCAATGAGGGCTTCCAGTTCCTTTTCTGCTCCGGATTGCCGGATATCAAAGGCCCGTATGCAGATTTGGTCGGGGTACTGGGCCTGCAGAGCTTCCAAGTTTTCTTTTCTTCGTCCGGCTATACCCAGTCGCCATCCTTCCTGAACCAGGAGTAAGGCGATTTCGTAGCCGATACCTGAAGTGGCGCCTACAATGACGGCGCGTCGAGGGGTTTTCTTCATCGTTTATAGATTGCTTTTAAGTTCGTAAACAAATGCTCCGGTAGCCGGATGAGGGTCAGTTCCGCCGGCGTAATAGAATTTGCCGCTAAAAGGCATCTGTTCGTTCAACGGCCGGAGTTCGGTACAGAGCTGGTTGCAGAATGCGGTATACGGGCGGTTGTTTCCACGTTCACCGGTATCGTCGCGGAAAATGGTCAGGTACCGGTTCTGCGGATAGGCATGTACCAGTTGGTTGATTTGCTGAGCCAGGTCGCGGGCTTCCTGGGGCGTAATCCGGTCGAAAAGGCTGGACAGATTGAAGACTATCAGTTCGGACAGTACGGCATGGGCCTTCCAGAAGCGGAGGGGAACAGCCGATAGGTTGGGACTGCACAGATAGGTGGCTGTGCGGTAGGGCGGAAGACGGAAGAATGCTTCGCCCAGTTCCTTCAGGGAATCCGAAGGATGGATAGCCAGGTGGGCAATGTCTGTGTGCGGAAACCGTCGGCAATACTCCAGAAAGGCGAGAGCCGAAGCGCCTGATTCGGTGGACAAGTCGCAGTATACTATCCGGCCGCTGGCGGAGGTAATGGCATCGCGTAGCCAGCTTCCGCAGGTTTCCAACAGGGCCTGGGCCGCCATGTACTGTTTGCGGAAGTAATAGGCATTGTACAGCAGTGCCCGTTCGTGGGTAGGAATGACGGAGGCTTCGAGGGTCCGGAAATTGATCCGTCCATAGGCTAGCAGCTCCCGGTAGTAGGGTTCGTTCTGTGTCAGCCCCTCTTTGCCTAACTGTTGCTCCAGTGGGGTGTATACGAGGGTCTGTAGCGCTTCTTCCAGTGCTTCGGGCAAGTTATATGCCGTAGCCTGGGTGTCCCATCCCTGCCGGTAAGCGGGGATAGCGAACTCGCCCCGACAAAAAGCGTCTACGCCGGCATCGATGTATCCGTTGTGCCGGCGGATGTATTCCATCAATTTGTAGAAGGTGAGGTTGGCTCCCAGTATACTCGGGTTTCCGGTGAGAAGCAGTTGCTTCCGTGCACGGGTAATGGCTACGTTCAGTTTCCGGTCTATCAGAAATTCGCCTTCCTGGAACGTATTGGCCGTCAGGAAATTCAACTGGTTGTAATCGTGTACGGTAAAGGAATAGATGATGACATCCCGCTGACTACCCTGGTAGCGCTCCACGGTATCGATGGAGATGTCCGACAGCACCGGAATATCCAGCCGGGCGATTTCTTTCCGTATCATGGCAATCTGGTTGCGGTAGGGTACAATGACTCCTACCGTGTGATTCGGATTGAAGGCATCTCCTGTCAGCCGGTAGATGTGTTTCAGCAAGGTGGCGACAATACGGGCTTCGCTCAGGTTGGTCTTGTCGGAGAAACCGGAAGGAAGTGGTTCGTCGGCGGGGATGAAGACCATGCGCCGTTCCAGCAGGAGGCTGTCGATGGTATCTGCCGCAGCGGGGGCATCCGGGTAGGGGCAGGATTCTTCCTGATGGGGAAGTGGTACGGATTCCAGTTGCTCCCGATAATAGAAGGCATGATTCGGAAATTCGGCGACAGCCGGATGCATTCTCCCTTGCTTGTGGAGGATGCTCCGGACCGAAGCGTCGCATTGCTTGTAGAGGCGTTCGAAGAGGGAATTCCGGCAGTCGGTCAGACCGATGGCCTGCAGCAGCGGATGATGGATGGCCGCCTCTTCCGGACTTTGCTGCGCGATGGCCGGTAATTGCTTGTAGTCGCCGATGAGGATGAACTTTCCGATGGCGTTCTGTGTCTGGTACCGGGCAGACAGGATACCGATCAGGTCGGGCTCCAGGATCTGTGAGGCTTCGTCGATGATGGCCAGGCTGAAAGGTTTCAGCGAGAAGAGGTTCAACCGGTTGTTGATGGCGGTGGTGGTTCCCACAAAGATACGTGTTTCAAGGATGCGTTGCCGGATGTCCTTCAGTTTCGGACAATCGTCCAGGCTGTGCTTCAGCAGGTACGGTACATAGCGGGTATCGCAGGAGAGTTCGTTGCCGATGCGGATGAAGGGGGTACGGGCCGCAATGCCGGAACTGACCAGCATGTGGCAGATTTCGTCGACAGCCCGGTTGGTATAGGACAGCAGCAGGATGGAGGTGTCCGGTTCGGTCAAGGCTTCTTCCACCATGTAGCGTAAGGCACACGAAGTCTTTCCGGTTCCCGGAGGGCCTACCAGCAGGAAGTAGTCGCTGGCCTGTTTCTCTTTCAGTATCAGTTCGTCGAATCTTCCGTAGGAACCGTTCAGCCGGAGTTCCGGGTTTCTGGAAGGGGGGCGTACACCCAGCAGCAGTTCTTTCCGGTCTGTCCGTGCCGCAAGAAAAGCATAAAGCCCGCGCATCCCACTGGTGGCAGATACATCCGAGCTGTCATGTTCGATGGCAAAGACTTCGTCCGCTCCTCCGATGATTTCCTTGTTCTGCTGTCCGTTCCGTAACAGGACAGTCAGCCGGTCCGGGAAGATGGATACAATGTTGCCTTTCATGAGAATTTCCTTGCGTACATCCGGCTCTCCGTGATAGGCGTAACAGATGACGATGTCGCCTGTGCGGAAATTCGGCAGGAAATCCTCATCCTGTTGGGGAATGGCCAGTTCTATCAGGTCGTAGCCTTTGTTCGGGGCACTTTGCTGCTTGTTGCGGATGGTCAGTCCCAACAGGATGTTTCCAGCTTCCAGTTTCTCTGGCAGGGGCAGATGCCATAAGCCTGCAAAGCCGTGGCTGGGGTCGGTGTTTCCTCCGGTCTTGCTCAGAATCTGCTCTTTGGAGACAAAGGTGAAGAAGCGTTCGAAATAGGCCCGTTCCAAAGGGGTGACATGCTTCAGGGTCTGGATGGCCTCCTGGAGTTGGGGTTCCTGGAAATCGTCCCACAGGCGATTGTGAACCTGGTATTCGTTCAGTACATCCGTATCCAGGGCCTCAATGACCTGGCCGATATTCCCTTCCCCCAGTTTCATCTCTTCGGCTACAATGAAGTTGCGCAGACGGATGCTTTCGCGGAACAAGGTTTCGGAGAAGTGTTCCAGCATCAGTCCGTCCGGGTATTTGGAATAAAGCAGGAAGGTCTGCAGTTCTTCGGTTTCCCGACCGAAGTTGTACATCAAGACGCCCTGGTACAGCATCATCTGGATGAAATGGTCTTCTTTGTGCTTACGCTGCCATTCATCGCGTTTCCCTGATTTTTGCTCTATCAGAATCTTGAAGTCTTTTTGGAGCATATCTACACGTCCCTGCAAACCGAGTTTCTCGCAGATGAACGAGGCTTCGAGCAAGGTTTTCCGGCGGTCGAAGGCTTGAAGATTGTGAGGAAGGATGTCGTGTACAAACGAACGGAGGTTCATTAGCTGCGATTGGGCCTGCGCATGGAAAGTCTCGGGGAGCGGACAGGTACAGAATTCCAGCGCTGAGGAGGCGAAAAATTTCTTGAAGGATTCGGCGTAGGAAACGGGAGCCTCTGCCTGTTCGTTGATGTAGTCGTCCAGGAACTGGCTGGCCAGGTTTCCCAACAGGATGGGAGCCGTATTCGGCCGTGGTTTGATTTTGTTGAGGAAATAGTTGTATGGATGGTGTCCGTATTCACGGAAGCAGGCTGCCAGCGAACTGATATCAATCAGGTAGTCCGGATGGATGACAACGAGTTTCGGGATATAATGGTTTTCTTCGTCTACCCGTACATCCAGTAAATTGATGGGGAGGTTCTCGGTGAGCAGTTCCTTCAGGTAAAGCAAATCGCCGTTGTAACCGCCTTTGGCATAGTTGATGATGATGAACGGGTCTTCGTCGCTGTCGGTCGCGGCATAAATCTGGCTGTCGGTCCAGCTGGTGACCGATGCGCGGACATAAGGAATGTGGGATAGGCGGGTGCCTTTGTACGGGCGGTTGGAGTGGGGAAGCTCCGGAAGCAGCGTAGCAGGTACATCGGCTTCAAACCCCAGGGCAATGAAACGCACCAGGGCGCGGAGGTCGAACAGGTATTCCTGCATGTCCGCTTGAAACCTTTCCCCTAAAGCCGCATTGCAGTTACGGCGTAAGGTCTGGACGGCATAGCGGTCCGAAGGAGTCATCTTCTTTTCTTTGCCGATGTAGTCCAGCCGTGAGAAGAGGTTGGCAAATGTCAGGGTAGCAGTGGCTGTCAGTTCATAGTTGGCTTGTTCCAGTACCTTGTAGAACAGGACATACTTGGCACGTAGATTCTCTAAAGCCGGTTGCGGCGACCGGTGTATCTGCTCTATCCGTTGAAACAGGTCGGAGGCCTGCAATTCGATGTGTCGGAAATCGGAAGTGGGCATGGGCGGTACAATGACTGATAAAGAAGGCCTGTCTCTCTGTCCTTGTCCGGGGAGGGACGGGCAGAGAGACGGGCCTGTGGATTGATTCGAATCGGTTTATTCGGTAGCCGGAATGCTGGAAGTCTTTTCCAGATACTGGTAGGTAACTGCCTTTTCCAGCAACGGGTAGGAACCCTTGTAGTCGGCCGTGACATCTGCTGTCAGGTAAATTTCGGAAGTTCCGTTCTCTTCTTTTTCCACCAGCGAATAAATCAGGTTTTCTCCCGTTGTCAGGGTAATGTTCAGGGAGTAGTAATGGAAACCTGCGGCACTCTCTTTTTCGGTTCGGTAGAAGATTCCCTGTCTCTGTAGAGTGGAAGCAGACGAACGGATGGTGATGCTACCTTGGGTATAGGTGTCGTTGGTGTATTGGAGGGTGTAAGAACCGTCCTTCTGTACCGGTATGTCATTGATGATGATTTCCTTCAACGCACGTTGTTCTCCTACCTGCATCTTGTCGCCTTCCACTTCTGCGCTTACGGAAGTTACCGTGTAGGTAATGCTTTCGTAACGGACCTGCAAGCGAAGGATATAGGAATTTCCGGAATGGTCGGTTATGGTGATGTCTGTATCACCTGTCTTCAGCGGTTTGAATTGCACGGTCTCTCCGTTGTAGATGACCAGTGCAACTTCCTCGTTGCTGTTGCTGATGACATAGGAACCGTCTCCTCCGATGATGTACAGAGCCTGTGTATCGGTAAAAGGTGCAATGGTCAGGGTATTTCCCACGGCCTGTGTGTGATTATCGGCATATATCAGTTCAATGGCGGGGTAATCGTCGTCGCCGCAGGAAATTGTTCCCAAGGAGAAGCATGCGCAAAGGAGGCTCGCTCCAATCAGTTTGGTCAGTTTTATTCGGGTTTTCATACGTCTTATGTTCTTAAATGAGTAATAAATCCTTTCAAATTGTAACTTATACAACTAGTAACACATCAAAGATACAATTATTTTTCGTAAATCTGATAATCTCCCGCTTTTTCTGTCAGTATATTTTGTAATTCTTCAATACTTTTTTCTTTGTTTGAGAAAGAAATGACAGCCTCGGGAGGGTCGAGGGTGACTGTGGCAGACATCTCGCCAGGCATATTGAGGGCTTTCTCCACGTGCATCCGGCAATGGTTACACATCATCCCTTCTATCCGGTAAGTCTGGGTGAGGGCATCGGTTGTTTCGGGGGCTGTTTCCTTCGCTTCTTCAGCAGAAGGTGTATCAGCCATCGGCTGTGTTTCTACCGGCATCGTTTCGTAAACGGCGGGGGTGTCCGCATGGGACGTATGCATCCGTTTACGCTTCAGGCGGAGGCTGTTGGTGACGACACTGACACTGCTCATGGCCATGGCCGCTCCGGCTATCATGGGGTTCCGCAGGAATCCGTTGATGGGATAAAGGATTCCTGCCGCGATAGGAACGCCTATCAGGTTATAGATGAATGCCCAGAACAGGTTCTCGCGGATGGTGCGGACGGTCTGAGCAGACAATTCGATGGCATCGGCTATTTTTCTCAGGTCGGAAGAAATGATGGTCATTTTGGCTACATCCATGGCGATGTCGCTTCCTTTTCCCATGGCGATACTTAAATCGGCTTGGGCCAGTGCGGCACTGTCATTGATACCGTCGCCTACCATGGCGACATGCTTTCCTGCTTGCTGCAAGGACTGGATGAAACGTGCCTTTTCTTCCGGAAGAACACCGGCCCGATAATGTTGGATACCGGCCTTTTCGGAGATGGCACGGGCTGTCGCTTCGTTGTCTCCAGTGAGCATGTAGACATCTATTCCCCGTTTCTGTAGCAGGTGGATGGCTTCGGAAGAGGTCGGCTTGAGGGTATCGCTGATAGCCGTCAGGGCCAATACCTGTCTGTCGTCCGCCAGCCAGATGACTGTCTTGGCTTCGGTGGTAAGCTCCTGCGCTTTCGTGAGGACGGCTTCCGGAATGATAATTCCTTTTTCTTTCAGCAGGGAGGTGTTTCCGGCATAGTAGGTGGTTCCTGCAATCCTTCCCTGGATGCCTTTTCCGGTCAGACTCTCGAAGTTGTCGACCGGCAACGTTTTTCCGTTCAGGTAACGGGTGACCGCTTCTGCCAGAGGATGTTCCGACAGCTGTTCCAGGCTAAAGAACAGGTCACGGGTGTCTGTGCCGGCTATTTCGTGGTAATCGGTTACTTTCGGATTTCCTTCGGTAATGGTTCCGGTCTTATCCAATACGATGGCATTGATGCGTTGGGCGCTTTCCAGGCTCTCGGCATCTTTGATAAGGATACCCATCTCGGCACCTTTTCCGATACCGACCATGATGGCGGTCGGTGTGGCCAGTCCCAAAGCACACGGACAGGCGATAATCAGAACGGTAACGGCAGCCAGCAATCCCTGGGTAAATCCGTTGTTCCCTCCAAAGACCATCCAAAGCACGAAGGATAGCAGGGCGATTCCCATAATCGTCGGTACGAAGACGGCGGCTATCCGGTCTACCAGCTTCTGGACGGGAGCCTTACTGCCTTGCGCGTCCTGTACCAGGTGGATGATATGGGCCAACAAGGTGTCTGTCCCGACTTTGTCTGCGGTGAACCGGAAACTTCCCTTCTGGTTGATGGTCCCGGCAAAAACCGAGGCGCCCTTTTCTTTCAGTACGGGAACAGGTTCTCCGCTCAGCATGCTTTCATCGACGTAAGAGCTTCCTTGGTTTACCGTTCCGTCGACGGCTACCCGTTCTCCGGGACGGACCAACAGGCAATCGCCCGGTTGAACCTGCCGGATGTGGATGGTTTCTTCCGTTCCGTTGGTTGTGATGCGGGTGACGTTTTGTGGCTGGAGCCCCATCAGTTTCTTGATGGCTTCCGATGTATTTCCTTTGGCCCGTTCTTCCAGCAACCGTCCCAGTAGGATGAATGCGATGATGACACTGGCCGCTTCGAAGTAGACATGCGGATGAATGCCGCGGCTCAGCCAGAATTCCGGGAAGAAGAGGTTGAAGAGACTGAACAGGTAGGCGATGCCCGTACTGTTCGCTACCAGGGTATCCATGTTGGCCGTCTTGTGTTTGAGTTGCCTCCAGGCGTTGCGGTAAAAGTCACGTCCCAACCAGCAGACTACCGGTGTAGAGAGTATCCAGGTAATGTAGTTGGCGTATGGCAGGCCCATCAGGAACATGCTGATGACGATGATGGGGATGCTCAGGATAATGGCCCAGGTGGTACGGAACTTCAGTTGACGGTAACGTAGTTGGTGGGCTTCTTCGGCTTTCTGTTCACTGAGGTCAGGGTCGGATTCAATGACCAGGTCATAGCCGGCATCTTGAATGGCTTTCTTCAGGGAGTCAGGAGTACAGCATGTCGGGTCGTATACGACGGTGGCCGTAGCGGCCGCATAGTTGACACTGGCTTCCGTTACACCGTTCTGTTGGTTCAAGGTCTTGTCAACGCGGGCTGCACAGGCTGCACAACTCATGCCTAAAATAGGGAATGTCTGTTTCTGTGAAATATGTTCTTGCATAAAATCTGAGTTTTTTGAATCTTTCATTTACCAGAGATGAATTGCCGGTAAATGTGTATAAAAATGAATTGAATCGGATACAATGTCTTTATCTTCCATATAGACATAAAAAAAGGAGTACCGCTGTACTCCAACCTTTGTTAACCTTAAATCTAATACTATGAAAAACACATTACAAAGGTACGGACTTTAGGGAAACCTGCAAATTATTTGGCCAAAAAATTCTGCTATATAACATATATTAAGTTTCGTATAGATTTGATTGCTGTTTCAAGCGGCTTGCGCATCGGTCGGGGTTGTGTGAAGGTCTGGGAGCGGAAGGTAAACTGGCGAGAAAAATGTTTGAAGTACCGGTGGCAGCAGGTGGATAAAACCGGGAATCCGCATGCATTTATGGTTTTTTGAAGAAGTTAAAACTTTTTAAATGTTCGTCCGCGACTGTTTTGGTAACAGAAATTGGAGTTATTTTTGCATAGAAATCAATACATTTTTCATGTTATCTCATAATAGGCAGAAAAGAAAAGCGATATTCCGGACAATTTGTATGGTCATGTTGATGCTCATACAGTTCGACGCGTATATTTATGAGATGGCAGAAAGTTTCCGGATGAACCAGGCAGTATCCATGGCTACCTTGCCTTCGGAGGCTTCTCAAATGGCGGAAGACAATGAAACCGTCGATGCATGGTCTGATCCTTATTACCGGAATGCCAATCTCCGGCACAGACTGTTGACGGAAGTGACGCCTGTATTGTTGGCTTTTTTCTTTTTTATTCCTGTCGGAATTGTCCCGATGCGCCAGCATCGGAAGATAGACCTGGCGGGGGGAAAGTGTCTCCTTTCATCCTGTCTGGTATTTTGTGTCCTGCTGATTTAGCATTTGGGGATTTTTTGGTACCGCAGCTTGTATGGTGATGCAGGCAGGCGGTAGTGTATCTCTATTTCTAGTACCCACATAGTAATCTTTATTTTTAGTATCTTATGAAATTTACTTTTCACAAGGTAGTTGTCTTGTCATGTATGGCAGGGCTGCTTCCTGCTTGCCAGTCGGCAGATGAAAATCAAGTCCGGAGCGATAATTCCATACCCGTAACGCTCCTTCAACCGGCAACGATTGATTTGCCCCGTTCGTATGTAGCCGATGTGCAGGCTATCCAGTTTGTAGAAATCAAACCCAAAGTAGAAGGCTTCGTTCAGGATGTACTGGTGGACGAAGGTCAGTTGGTAAAGGCCGGACAACCTTTGTTCCGCTTGAGTTCTGAGAATTATGCCGAAGCACTGAAAGAAGCGGAAGCCAATTTCAAACAGGCTCAGGTTGAGCTGGAAATGGCCAATTATGAGACGGAACGTGTACAGCGGTTGGTGGAGAAACAGATTTTCTCGTCCATCCGGTTAGACCAGGTAAGACGGGAACGGGAGGTGGTCCGCATGAAGGTAGAACAGGCCCGTGCCCAGATGCAGCGTGCCCAGATGGATTATTCGTATACGACGATTACTTCTCCGTTTACCGGATACGTAGACCGTATTCCGTATAAGGCCGGTAGTCTGGTGAATCCGGAAAGTTTGTTGACAACGGTGAGTGACATCTCGGAGGTTTTTGCCTATTACAAGGTGAACGAGAGCGAATACTTACGTTTCAAGCGGGCACAGCTGAAAGGGGAGAACCTGCAGCAGATGGACAATGTAGAGCTGATTCTTCCGGACGGTTCCGTTTATGCCCATAAGGGAAAACAGGAAACCGTAGAAGGTGATTTCGAACGGGGAACCGGGTCTATCGCTTTCCGTGTCCGTTTCCCGAATCCGGATGGATTGCTGAAACATGGGGTGACCGGTAAGGTACGGATGATGACGCGTATGGAAGATGTTTGTCTGGTCCCTCAGAAGTCTACGTTCGAAATCCAGGATTTCACGTATGTGTATGTAGTGGACAGTACCCATACGGCCAAAGTCAGAAGTTTCCATCCGATAGAACGTTATCAGAACTATTACATCACACAAGATCTGGAACCTCATACAGCCATTGTGTACGAGGGTGTTCAGATGATTAAGGACGGTATGCAGATAGAAACCGATACCATTTCCTTCGAAGATGTGAAGAAAGAATTGAAGTTGAACAACCTTGCCAAGTAATACCTGACAGCCATGTTTAAGATGTTTATTCGCCGACCCATTCTGTCGGCAGTCATTTCTGTGATATTCGTCTGTCTGGGTGCGTTGGCAATTGTTTCGCTGCCAATTACTCAGTTTCCGGATATCGTACCTCCTTCGGTGACGGTGACCGCCCGTTATACGGGTGCGAGTGCCGATGTGATGTCGAAGACGGTGGCTACTCCCCTGGAACGGGCCATCAACGGTGTTTCCGGTATGACGTATATGACGACGGTATGTACCAATGACGGTATGTCATTGACCACCATTTATTTCAAGGTAGGAACGGACCCGGATGTAGCGGCGGTCAACGTCCAGAACCGTGTGACGACAGTGCTCGACGAGCTTCCCGAAGAGGTAATCCGTGCCGGTGTAGTGACCGAAAAAGAGGTGAACAGTATGCTGATGTACCTGAACGTGTTCAGTACCGACAGTACACATACCGAGAAGTTCGTGTATAACTTTACCGATATCAATATCCTGCGTGAGCTGAAACGTATCGACGGGGTGGGACTCGTGGAAATCATGGGTAGCCGAGACTATGCGATGCGTGTGTGGCTGAATCCGAGCCGTCTGGCCGCATATAACATGGTTCCGCAGGATGTGACCGAGGCTATTCGCCGGCAGAACATCGAGGCGGCTCCGGGAAAAACGGGTATCAGTTCCGACAAGCTTCCGCAACAGTTGCAGTACGTATTGCAATATACCGGTAAGTTCAGTACCCCCGAAGAATACGGGGAGATTGTCTTGAAAGCCATGCCGGACGGTTCTCTGCTGAGGCTGAAGGATGTGGCTACCATTGAATTCGACTCGGAAGACTACAACATGATTTCGATGACTGACGGGCGTCCGTCGGCTTCCATCATGATCAAGCAGCGACCGGGTTCGAATGCCCGCGAGGTTATCCAGAACATCAAGCAGCGTATGGAAGAAATCAAGGAGAGCAGTTTTGCGCCGGGCATGGACTATAACATTGCGTACGACGTTTCCCGTTTCCTCGATGCTTCCATTAAATCGGTGCTGAAGACCCTGTTGGAAGCCTTCCTGTTGGTGTTCATTGTCGTGTATATCTTCCTTCAGGATTTCCGTTCGACGCTGATTCCGGCCATAGCCGTACCGGTTTCGCTGGTCGGTACCTTCTTCTTCATGCAGATACTGGGCTTCTCCATCAATATGTTGACGCTCTTTGCGCTGGTATTGGCCATCGGTATTGTGGTCGATAATGCGATTGTCGTGGTGGAAGCGGTGCATGTGAAGATGCATGAACAGAAACTTTCGCCCTACAAGGCATCCGTGGCTGCCATGAAAGAAATCGGTGGTGCCATTGTTGCCATTACGCTGGTCATGTCGGCGGTATTCGTGCCGGTAGGCTTCATGCAGGGAACGGTCGGTATTTTCTATCGTCAGTTCTCTTTGACGCTGGCTGTAGCCATCGTTATCTCGGGTGTCAACGCGTTGACGTTGTCGCCGGCCTTGTGCGCCTTGCTGTTGAAGCCGGCTGGTGAAGGCAAGAAGAAATCCACCTGGTTGCGCAAGTTCTTTGTGGTGTTCAACCGCGGATACAACCGTTTCGAACGTCGTTATCATCTGGGACTGCATAAGTATTTGAGTCGGAAATCGCTGACTTACATTACTTTGGTGCTTTTCTTCCTGGCTACTTACGGCATCAATTTCGTATTGCCTACCGGATTCATTCCGAACGAAGACCAGGGTATGATTTATGTAAATGTGGATGCACCTCCGGGAGCTACCGTAGAGCGTAGCGAGAAGGTGTTGAACGAGATACAGGCGGCTTTGCTTCCGTTCGATGAAATTGAAAGTATTTCTACACTGGCCGGTTACAGTCTGATGACAGAAACGGAAGGAGCCAGCTACGGTATGGGGATGATTAACCTGAAGCCGTGGAGCGAACGTGACCAGAGTGTGGACGAACTGATGCAGGTCTATAAGGACCGTACTTCTTATATCAAGGATGCGGATATTCAGTTCTTCCTGCCTCCTTCGGTTCCAGGTTTCGGTAATGCCAGTGGCTTTGAGTTGCGTCTGCAGGACAAGACGGCGGGCGATTTCCATGATTTTGCCGAAGTGGCGGACAACCTGGTGGAGAAACTCAATGCCGACCCGCGTCTGCAGGGAGTGACCTCCGGTTTCAATCCGAACTTCCCGCAATACCTGTTGAAGGTCGATTTGGCCAAGGCGGCCAAACTGGGTGTGGATTTGGACAAGGCGATGGAAACCCTGCAGGCTTACATCGGTAGTTTCTATTCGTCCAACTTCATCCGTTTCGGTCAGATGTATAAGGTGATGATTCAGGCATCGCCGGAATACCGTATGAATCCTGAGGACTTGTACCGCCTCTATGCCAAGAATAATGATGGAAATGTGGTGCCCTATTCCAACTTTATGACGATGGACCGTGTGTACGGACCGAGTCAGATTACCCGTTACAACATGTTTACTTCGGCGCTGATAACCGGTGAAGGAACCAGTGGGGTCAGTTCGGGTGAAGTAATCAAGACGGTGGAAAGTATCTGTAAGGAAGTGCTTCCACGCGGTTACGATGTGGAATGGTCGGGTGTAACCCGTGAAGAGAAGGAATCGGGAGGACAGACCGTATTGATTTTCGGTATCTGTCTGCTTTTCGTGTACCTGCTGTTGGCTGCCCAGTATGAAAGTTTGTTGTTGCCGTTCCCGGTTATCCTGTCGCTTCCGGCGGGTATCTTCGGTTCTTACCTGTTCCTCGTACTGGTGGGTCTGGAAAACAACATCTATGCCCAGGTGGCTCTGGTCATGCTGATTGGATTGCTGGGTAAGAACGCTATTTTGATTGTAGAAATGGCCAACCAGTTCCGGAAAGAGGGGCTGTCAGTCCTCGATGCAGCCATTAAGGGAGCCGTGAGCCGTTTGCGTCCTATCCTGATGACCTCGTTTGCCTTTATCTGCGGTCTGATTCCGTTGGTGATGGCCAGCGGTGCCGGTGCCTTGGGTAACCGTTCCATCGGTACGGCAGCTGCGGGAGGTATGTTTATCGGAACTTTTGTCGGTATCTTTCTGGTGCCAGGCCTTTATGTAATTTTTGAAACCTTGTCGGCCCGTCTGAGCCGAAATAAATCACGTTATGACGATGAAGATGATGAATAAGATACAATACCTGATGGTGGGAGGGGTGGTGCTGCTGGCGGTAGGCTGTAAAGCACCTGCCTTGACGGCGGAAGAGCAGGTCAAACTTCCGGAAACATTTGCTGCTGGAGCGGACGCGGACACGGTGACCATCGCTTCGATGGCATGGCAGGACTTTTTCCCGGATGCATACCTGAAGGAATACATTGATACGGCGCTGGTGCGCAACCATTCGTTCCTGCAGACATTGGAGCAGGTATCGATAGCCCGTTCGCAGCTGCGGATGAAAAAAGGAAGCCTCTTGCCCGAAGTGGCCCTCGAAATCGGTGGAGGAATCGAACGTTTCGGTGAATATACCATGGACGGCGTGGGAAACAGTACCACGAATACACCGGATTTGGTTAAAGAAAAACACATTCCGGACCCGTATAAAGAACTGAATCTGGGACTCGGTTTCCAGTGGGAGGCCGATATCTGGGGAAAACTGACCGACCAGAAGCGGGCGGCAGTCTCCCGTTGGATGAAATCGGTGGAAGCCAGCCGGTTGGCACGTACACTGCTGATTTCGGAAGTGGCTTCGCAATATTATGACCTGGTGGGGCTGGATAAGCAGCGCCAGATTCTGGTGGAGGCTATCAACAAGGCACGCGATTCCTATAACCTGACCAATGAGTTGATGAAGGAAGGAGAAGTTTCCCGGTTGTCTGTCGACCAGTTCCGTTCCCGCCGCTTGAAGCTGGACGAGATGTTGCTCGATACGGAGCAGCAGATAGGCGATGCGGAGCGAGCATTGGCCTTGCTTTTGGGTAAGCTGCCGTTTGAAATCCGTCGTTCCAGTTTCGAAGAGGTCAGCCGTTCTTTCTTCCCTTCGGACGCCGGTATTCCGGCACAATGGATTCAGAACCGTCCGGACATTCAGGCAGCGGAACAGGAGTTGCTGGCCAGTAAACTGGATGTATCGGCTGCACGGAAAAGTTTCTTCCCGTCGCTGGTCATCGGAGGCGGGGCCGGATTCAATGCCTTCAGTTTCGATAAATGGTTCTCTTCGCCCGCTTCGATGGTATATAACCTGGCGGCAGGAATCACGGCGCCTATCTTCAAGCGGCATGAGATACGTTCCTTGTGGGAAGAGGCCAAGAGCCGTCAGCGTATCGCATTGCTGGAGTATCATCAGACAGTGCTGAAATCTTATCAGGAGGTGGTCGGTCTGATTTCGGCTACCGAGCAGATGCAGAAACGGAAAGCGTTGAAAGAGGAGGAAAGCCGCATCCATCACCGTTCCATCTATAATGCCAATGAACTGTTCAAGACTGGTTTCGTGGGATATCTGGATGTACTTTCGGCCGATGAACGATACCTGGACTGTGAATTGGAACGCATCCGGCTGAATATCTCTTATTGCAAGATGCACGTCATGCTTTACCGTTCGTTGGGTGGCGGACAGCTCTGATACGTACATTTGTCTTTTGTTCAATAGTTCATCCCCGGAATAGGGCAGTCCCGATGACTGGTCCTTTTTCCGGGGATTTTTATCGTTTGCCGGAGAGGGCTATCTGTGGGCCGGTTGGAGGTGTTTTCACTTTTTTGTCGTATCTTTGCCGCATCGATTAACAAAAGAGAACAAGTTATGGCATTTGAAGCAACGAAAAGAGAGTGGGGCGAACTGTATGCATTCTTTCGCCTGCTGGCCGATGGATATGTGCAGGCTGGTACACCGGACGCTAAGGCCGATGAGACAGTCCGCTTTCCTGTGGCGATGATACAGCGTGAAGAGCACGATGGTACACGTCGGTATACGATAGAAAAGGAGATGATTCATATCCAGGGGGAAGACATGGATAAACGGGTTCCCCGGGAAGATTTTGAGACCGTTGCCGATTTGATTCTGGAGGGTATCCGTCAGGCGGACACGGACGAGGTGACTTCGCCGGATGGTGTTGAAGAGTTCCTGGATGAAGTGGCTATCTTCAACCTGGAGGCGCAGACGGACGACCGGACCGATTTCAGCGTAGCTTTCTACCAGCCCGATGCTCCTTTGACCGGTTTCTGCGTGCGCTCCCGTTTCGGTAAGATGTTTCCGTTGATGGACGGGGGGCGTGCCGCCAACTTCAAGTTCGAGCAGACTGGGGTGAAGTTCGCAGTTCCTACGGTCAATAAAATCAATGCGGAAGGTGCCGAGGACGATGTAATCAGCCGGATGCTGATGATAGAACGTCTGGGGGGAGTCCTGAAATACAACGATGTGGCCGACAAGATTTTCCGGAGCAACCTGTCGATGATAGATTTGCACATGGGACGTCTGTTGGGTGAAATGACGCGTCTGATGTGGTTGGACGGCATTACCAAGGTCTCTGAGCTGACAGAAGAAATCAAGAAGTTGAATCCTCTCAAAATCAAGGATGAACTGATTTCCAAACACGGTTTCTATGAATATAAGATTAAGGAATTCCTGTTGGCGTTGGCCGGTGGCATGCGTCCGGCCAAACTGTACAACGGAAAAGATTCGGCCATTGCCGGATTCCTGTTCGTAACGGCCGACGGTCAGGTATTGTGCTACCAGCGTGCTTACCGTCAGACCTTCGCTGAGTTCCTGTTCCAGAATACCCGGTTGGAGAAAGGTTCCACGGAAAAAGACAAATATGGTTTTCTGGAACGCGAGAACGGGGTTTATTACTTGAAGTTGAACCTGAAAATAGGCTTGTTGAAACGATGAGTATCACAGCATCCGATAAGAAGAATACCGGGAGTTTTGCTCTCGGTATTTTGTTTGCCTTGAGTTTGTCGCATTGCACCAACGATATGCTGCAATCTGTCATCATGGCGGTATATCCTTTGGTGAAGAGCGAGCTGGCTTTGAGTTTTGCCCAGGTGGGACTGATTACCATGGTGTATCAGATTTCGGCTTCGGTGTTCCAGCCGGTCATGGGTATGGTGATGGACCGTCATCAGAAACCCTGGTCATTGCCCATGGGGATGGGCTTTACATTTACGGGACTGATGTTGTTGGCTTTTGTGCATCAGTTCTGGCTGGTGCTGGTATCGGTGGCACTGGTGGGTATCGGCTCGTCCATTTTCCATCCGGAGGCTGCCCGTCTGACGGCTCTGGCTTCAGGGGGCAAGCGTGGACTGGCGCAATCATTGTTTCAGGTGGGCGGAAACCTGGGCGGTTCTTTCGGACCGCTGTTGGCTGCTTTGGTCATCGCCCCTTACGGGCGGCAGAATGTCGGACTGATTGCCCTGTTGGCCCTGGTAGGGATGTGTATCATGCTTCCGGTATGCCGCTGGTACCGGGCACGTCTGAAGGAATGGAACGAACGTCGCCGTCAGCGTGGGGAAGGGTTACGGCATGAAATGCCTTATTCGGTTCCGAAGACGGTCTTTATCATCGGGGTTATCATTGTCCTGATATTCTCGAAATACATTTACATGGCCAGCTTGAACAGTTATTATACCTTTTACCTGATTCATAAATTCGGAGTGTCGGTACAGGACTCGCAGTTCTATCTGTTCATCTTCCTGTTCGCAACGGCTGCCGGTACCCTGTTGGGAGGTCCAATCGGCGACCGCATCGGAAGGAAATACGTCATCTGGGGCTCTATTTTGGGGACGGCTCCCTTCAGTCTGCTGATGCCGCATGTGGGGCTGGTACCGACGGTGATATTGAGTTTCCTCATCGGTTTTATCCTTTCATCGGCTTTCCCGGCTATTCTGGTCTATGCTCAGGAACTGCTGCCTTATAAGATTGGGCTGATTTCGGGTATCTTTTATGGCTTTGCTTTCGGTATTGCCGGTATCGCATCTGCCGTACTCGGGAATTTCGCCGATGAATATGGGATAGAGTATGTCTATCAGGTGGTGGCTTTCACTCCTCTGTTGGGGCTGGTGGCTTGTCTGCTGCCGAATCTGAAGGAGAAATGATGGCTGCACGGTCTTTGCGGATGGTCTTTTGAGGAAGACTGTCCGTTTCTTTTTTCTTGACTTTTTGATGAGGCTTGAATTTTATTGCATAAATCAAAAACATGTGCTACCTTTGTCATTCAAAAGAACCAAAATATTTAAATAAATATGTTCAGAAGTCATACTTGCGGTGAGTTGAGACTCGCCGATGCAGGCAAAAACGTAACGTTGTCCGGATGGGTGCAGCGTACACGTAAGATGGGTGGAATGACATTTGTCGACCTCCGCGACCGCTACGGCATTACACAGTTGGTTTTCAATACAGATGTGAACGCCGAACTTTGTGAACGTGCCAATCATTTGGGCCGTGAGTTTGTCATCCAGGTAAAAGGAACGGTAAGCGAACGTTCCAGCAAGAACAGCAATCTTCCTACCGGTGACATTGAAATCATCGTGTCCGAACTGAATATCCTGAATACCGCGCAGACTCCGCCGTTTACCATCGAAGACAATACCGATGGTGGAGATGATTTGCGTATGAAATACCGTTACCTGGATTTGCGCCGTACCGCTGTGCGTAAAAACCTGGAACTCCGTCACCGTATGACGATGGAAGTACGTCGTTACCTGGACAGCAAAGGCTTCCTGGAAGTGGAAACTCCGATGCTTATCGGCTCTACTCCGGAAGGTGCACGTGACTTTGTGGTTCCTTCACGCATGAATCCGGGACAGTTCTATGCATTGCCTCAGTCTCCGCAGACATTGAAGCAGTTGCTGATGGTTTCCGGTTTCGACCGCTACTTCCAGATTGTGAAGTGCTTCCGTGATGAAGACCTGCGTGCCGACCGTCAGCCGGAATTTACACAGATCGACTGTGAAATGAGTTTCGTAGAGCAGGAAGACATCATCAATATGTTCGAGGGTATGGCGAAACACCTGTTCAAGGAATTGCGTGGTGTGGAACTGACAGAGCCGTTCCAGCGAATGCCTTGGTCTGATGCCATGAAGTATTACGGAAGCGACAAACCGGATTTGCGTTTCGGCATGAAATTCGTAGAATTGATGGATATCCTGAAGGGTTATGGCTTCTCGGTATTCGATGGCGCGGCTTATATTGGTGGTATCTGTGCCGAAGGTGCTGCTCACTATACCCGTAAGCAGATTGACCAGCTGACCGATTTCGTGAAACGTCCTCAGATTGGTGCCAAAGGACTGGTTTACGCCCGTGTGGAAGAAGACGGTCACGTGAAGTCTAGCGTAGATAAATTCTATAGCCAGGAAGTACTGCAGCAGATGAAGGAAGCATTCGGAGCAAAACCGGGTGACCTGATTCTGATTCTGAGCGGCGACGACGCCATGAAGACCCGGAAACAGTTGTGCGAGCTGCGTCTGGAAATGGGTAACCAATTGGGATTGCGTGACAAGAACAAGTTCGCTTGCTTGTGGGTCGTAGACTTCCCGATGTTCGAATGGAGCGAAGAGGAAGGCCGTCTGATGGCTATGCACCATCCGTTCACTCACCCGAAAGACGAAGATATTCCTTTGTTGGATACCGATCCGGCAGCAGTGCGTGCCGATGCATACGATATGGTCGTTAACGGTGTGGAAGTTGGCGGTGGTTCTATCCGTATCCACGATTCACAGTTGCAGGCCAAGATGTTCGAAATTCTGGGCTTCACTCCGGAAAAGGCTCAGGAACAGTTCGGCTTCCTGATGAATGCCTTCAAGTTCGGTGCTCCTCCTCACGGTGGTCTGGCCTATGGTCTTGACCGTTGGGTTTCTTTGTTTGCCGGTCTGGATTCTATCCGCGACTGCATCGCCTTCCCGAAGAACAATTCAGGACGCGATGTCATGCTGGATGCTCCGGGCTATCTGGACCAGAAACAGTTGGATGAACTGAATCTGGTGGTTGACATCAAAGAAGATAAATAACTGGTTTCCTGTCATTGACGAAAACTTGCTTATAACATAAAGGGAAGCGAAGATTCCTTGACTCCTCCAGTTTCGGAGAAGAGGATTTCTTCGCTTTTACTTTGTTTTCTGTAAAAACATGAAAGAATCTGTCCGTATATTTCGTTTTACAGTTGTGGGTACGCTGAATGCGTTGATAACCGCTCTGGTAGTTTGGCTGATGATGCATATTCATGAGCAGGACTATCTGTTGGCCAATGTGGTAGCGTACATCGTGGCACAGATTCATAATTTCATCTGGAGCAAATATTGGATATTCCCCTTGGATACAGATGCGAAAAAAAACAGCATCTGGCATCAGATACTGTTTTTTGTATGTGCTTTCGCTATGGCATATACGGCTCAATTCCTCTTTCTCCTCCTGCTGGTCGAGGTGTTCCATTGCAATGAATACCTGGCTCAGTTCCTCGGACTTTTTGTTTACGGCGCCGTCAATTTTATTGCTAACCGCCGCATTACTTTCCGTTAGCGGAAAGTTTCTGTACGAAGCCGACAGGCATTTCTACAGTGGCATATCCCAGCTGCTCCAGTCGGACAGTTATCTGTGTCTTGCCATTGAGGGTGACCAGTTGTCCTACCAGACCATTCAACGGCCCTTTGATTACAATGACGTCTTCGCCAGGTTTCATCGACTCGTTGGAGAAATGAATGCTTTCTTCCGAGTAATCCAGCATGAACATGAACCGCTCCATCTCTTCTTGCCGGATGATGGCCGGCCTTTGTGTGCATCGGTCCATTAGCGTACCTGACAACGAAGGTATCTGCTTCAATAGTTCAATCCGTCGTTTTTCTGTGACATGTACAAAGATGAGCATCGGAATGACCACTACGGTCATTTTCTTTTTCCGGTCGCTCCATTGCCTGACGACCTCTTGTACGGGTAGGAAATGTTCTACTCCCAATGCCTTGAACTGCTCTGCTGTTTTCTTTTCGTGGTGCATACGTACGTACAATGCATACCAGTGAATTTCTTCCATGTGTTATGAAATTAGTTGAATGCTACGGGTTTTGTTTCTCGATTCGTTGGGTAAGACCTGTGTGCTGCTGGTACTTTATACAGGTGGCTGAATTGGTATATAGGCAGATGGTTGGGTGGAGAATAATATGTTTTTTTCATGGAAAATCATTAATTTGTTTTTATTAGTGAAAAACAAACGTAATGAAAAAAAACTGGATGGCCAAATATTTCATGGCTTAGAACAGATTTAATTTCGTTCGTTGATGTTTGGAATTCATTTCTGGGGGGCGATGGTTTGTATATGGGGGAGAAAACATCCGTTTGTTTGGGGTAAGATATGCTCGTGTTTTGTTTAAAACGAACGGACAAATGGATTAAAACGTCCGTTCGTTTTTGTCTGCCGGCTTTTGTCATGGATATTTCTATAATATAAGGTGTAATCTTTTTACAGTTTTTACACTGCCGCATCTGATTGTCCGTTTTATCTTT
>ERZ780076.213-NODE-213-length-32949-cov-6.662036_pt1 | contig 32949 bp, 24 predicted proteins | sample MGYA00511022_ERZ780076 | MGnify/ENA primary metagenome ERZ780076 (study PRJEB29588, sample SAMEA2148733) | human gut metagenome | biome: human gut; feature: human-associated habitat; material: faeces | place: Denmark | collected 2008/2010 ... | reverse complement strand
GCCGATGGAAAGGTCTTTTATTCCTATCATTATTTTATTTTAATTGAGAATGGAGAGTTGAGAATGGAGAATTATGATTACCATTGCACGTTAAAACAGCAAGGCAAATCATAATTCTCCATTCTCAACTCTCCATTTTCAACTATTAATTAACTTTCTCGCATACTCGATTATCGTGTCCTCCCCCTTCTGGAAGTCGTCGTCTGTCAGGCTGACGCTGTAATCCGGCTCGATGCCGAACTCGGTACACTGCATGTCTTTGTCGTACATCGGACAGGCGCTGAACCTCACCGCCCAGCCGTTGGGCAGCTCGCTGCTCATCGGCATGCCTGCTCCGCCGCCCGTTTTGTCGCCCACCACGGTGACGTTGGGACAACACTTCATGTACTTCACAAACTCGTTGGCCGCGCTGAACACCTCGCGGTTGGTAAGCACTACAACCTGTTTGTGCCACCGTATGCCGCTCGACGGCTTCAAGGTCTGCTTCTCCGGCTCGGAGAAATCATCATGCCCCGGCCCCGTCTTGTGCTGTATGTAGCCTACGTGGATGCTCTCGTCGGTAAAGCGCGCCGCCAGTTTCTCCGCCATTGTGAGCATTCCTCCACCGTTGCCGCGCACGTCTACAATCAGTCCCGTGCATGAGGCGAGGTAATAAAGCACCTCGTCAAGGTTGCCGTCGCCGATGCTGTTCTCGAACGAAGGACAATAGATGTAGCCTATGTTGTCGTCGAGCTTGCGGTATTGAAGCCCAGAGGCAATCCTGTAATCAGTTCCGAGATAGCGGCGGAGAAGTGAATCGCTGAAGTTGGTGGGATAGTCTTCCTTCCAGCTCCAGTACCTCGCGTTGTCGAACGGAGAGTAAAGGTTCACGTGTCCGTCGCGCAGTTCGCCGAGCATATTGCCCAAAACCTCGAACAGCTGGTCGTCGTTCATCCTCTCGTCCACCTGCCGGCTGTACCTCGCACGTACCTCGTTCCAGTCAAGTCCGTACTCGTCGGCCTTGTAGCCGAAGAAGCAATAATGCTCGTCCATGATTTTCCAAAGCGCCTCGAAGTTGCCTTCCGGGCTGTCGGGGAACTCTTCCTCGTCAACGCACGATGCCGCAACGAAGGCCGCAAGAAGTGGAATTATGACGTAAAACAGCTTTTTCATGGGATGATGTTGGTAAGTTTGAACGTCCTTACAAAACCTATAAGGAACATGTTTGAATATGTATGATACTTCAGGTTGTTGACCTTGGCCTGGCGGTAGTCGCCGAGATAGCCCACGCGGAGCGTCGTCCTGCCGAGCGTGAAGTCGACAGTGAGCATCTGGCGGAGCGACGGCGTGGAGGCGACTGTTGTAGGAACGACGTTGTGGTCGTAGTCGCCGCGCGAGAAAATCTCGTAATATGACTGCCCGTAATTTGGACTGAACATCACTCCGAAGAGCGGAACGCTGGCCTGATAGCGCGCCGACATGGGCACACGCCCAAGCCTGAAGCGGTATGTCGCGGCGGCACTCGGGGCGATGTTGAGCGCCAGACGCGCCTGCGCGGGGTTGTTCCCGTTGCGCGTGTTGTAAAGGAAGCCCACGTCAAGGTCGGCCTGCGCGCCTGCCATTACGTTGAGCCTGCCGCCCATAAAGTCCCAGTTGTAATGCACTCCGTAGGTAAACGTGTACATGCCGGCCATCTCGTTGCCGTTGCCCGAACGGTTGTCGGCGTATGCAAACGAGCCTTGGTGCATGAGCATGCGGGACCAGCGGCTGCCTTCGCGGCGGCGGATTGTATGCGAAACATAACGCAACTCCCAGCCGGAATACTCCTCCGGCGACAGGTAAGTGTCAAGAATGCTTGCTCCGCCAATGCCCAGCATCTGGGCGTTTGTTATCACCTTATTACTATATAAGGTGTCGCCGCCCTGACCGAAAACGGCCAGCGGCAGGACGAAAAACACTGATATGCAAATTAAACGTATCGCTTTCATCATCCAATATGCAGCCCCTCACTGCCTTTCACATGTGCAGGGGCATGGTTAATTATAGTTGCTTGCTAATCCACTCACCACGTGTGCTGGGCAGGGAAAGGTTTTCAGTCTTCGCCAAAGAGGCTCAGCTGCCCTGTAATCTCGTCGATAACCTGCTGCTGGCTCTTGCCTGCATCGGGGTCAAGGTTCTCGTCTTTCGCTTCGTCAGACGGCACTTCGCCTTCCTCCTCATCACCATCCGCATCGCCGTCGGCACGCTCCAACGGCTCAAGTTGCTCTATCTTGTCGACAGTCCACGTGGTAAGGCGCTTGCCCTTGGCCTTAAAGCCCTTTACGGCGATGAACTCCGCAGCGTCGACTTCCATCGGGTCGCGGAACGAATCGTTGCCTCCGAAGGTTATGCGGAACCGCGGATAAGGCTCGTCTGTAAGGAAAACAAGACGGCTGCCGGGATTTTCGCCGATGTAGTTCTGTTTTCTTTTCGAACCTTCAAGCATGAAACGCTTTATGTAGGGATAGCCTTGCTGGTCGGCATCGTAGAGCACCGCCGTCCACACCTTGTGCTCGTCGTACTTCTCTATGATGCGTATGTTGTCCTCATAGTGGTTGTTCACGTCGAAGTTCGACAGGTAGAAGTCGCCTCCCTCAAGCACAACGAGGATGCTGTCGCCTTCGTTGAACTCGCCGAGAAGCCGTCCGTGGTCGTCGTAGTTGAGGCGTTTCACGTCGGGGTCGAACCATACTTTGCGTCCGCCGAGCGTGCTGTGGCCATGGCTCTTCAGCGAAATGCGGTGTACATTGAAACGGGTCATCACCACTCCACGCGCCGAACGCCCCTTGATTGCCACCTCCGAAAAGTCCTTTTCCTTAAAGATGTTCTTCAGGCGAGGTGCCGGGTCGAGGGTGACCTTTATCACTTCGGCCTCGCCGTTGGGGTTGGCGGTAAAGTAAACGACACGCGAACCCGGCGTGCCCATCGTCAGGTCATACTCGCGGTCGCGCGTAACGCTGGTGACGTTAAAGCGTTTCATGTAGTACTTGCCGAGCTTTCCGTCGCGGTAAACCACGTTATATATCGTGCGCTTGTCGTTCTTCTTGAACACGGACACGTGCAGGATGTTCTTCCCGACGAATATCTTGTCGGCCACTTTCACGACCTTATACTTGCCGTCCTTGTAGAAAATGATGATGTCGTCGATGTCGGAGCAGTTGCAAACAAACTCGTCTTTCTTCAGCCCCGTGCCTATAAAGCCGTCGTTTCGGTTGATGTACAGCTTCTCGTTGGCCTCAACCACCTTGGTGGCCTCGATGGTGTCGAAGTTCTTTATCTCGGTAAGTCGCGGATGGGCGGCGCCGTATTTCTGCTTGAGGAACGTAAACCAGTCGGCCGTTACGTCAACCATGTGGGCCAGCTTGTAGTCAATCTCCTCAACCTCAGCCTTGATTTTAGCCATCAGTTCGTCGGCCTTGTCCTTGTTGAACTTCAGTATCCGCGCCATCTTTATGTCCATAAGGCGCAGTATGTCGTCCTTGGTCACCTCGCGGATGAACTGCGGATAGAACGGCGTAAGGCGCTCGTCGATGTGCGCGCAGGCCGCGTCCATGTCTGGAGCAAGCTCGAACTTGCGGTCCTTGTATATGCGTTCCTCAATGAATATCTTTTCAAGCGAGGCGAAATGCAGCTGCTCCAGCAGCTCGCGCTTGCGTATTTCGAGTTCCTTGCGGAGCAAGTCCATCGTGTGGTTGACCGAATAACGCAGCACGTCGCTTACCGAAAGGAACTGCGGTTTGTCGTCCTCTATGACGCAGCAGTTGGGCGATATGTTGATTTCGCAGTCCGAAAAGGCATACAGGGCGTCGATGGTCTTGTCTGACGAAACGCCCGGTGCCAGGTGGACTTGTATCTCGACCTGCGCCGCCGTATTGTCATCAACCTTGCGCGCCTTGATTTTCCCCTTCTCGATTGCCTTCAGTATGGAGTCTATTAGGGTTGAAGTGGTCTTGCCGTAAGGTATCTCGCGGATGACGAGGGTCTTGCTGTCAAGCTTCTCAATCTTTGCCCTTACCTTCAGAACGCCGCCTCGCTGGCCGTCGTTATACTTGCTTACGTCGATGCTTCCGCCTGTGGGGAAGTCGGGATATAGCATGAACGGCTCGCCGTGAAGGCAGCTTACGGCGGCATCGCATATCTCGTTGAAGTTGTGGGGCAGTATTTTCGACGACAGGCCGACGGCTATACCCTCCGCGCCCTGCGCCAAAAGCAACGGGAACTTGGCCGGAAGCGTTATGGGTTCCTTGTTCCTTCCGTCATAACTCAACTGCCACTCGGTGGTCTTGGGGTTGAAAACCACGTCCAAGGCGAACTTCGACAGCCTTGCCTCAATGTATCGCGGAGCCGCCGCACGGTCGCCGGTGAGTATGTTTCCCCAGTTTCCCTGACAGTCAACGAGCAGGTCTTTCTGCCCGAGCTGCACCAAGGCGTCGCCTATCGAGGCATCGCCGTGGGGGTGGAACTGCATCGTGTGCCCCACGATGTTGGCCACCTTGTTGTAGCGTCCGTCGTCCATGCGCTTCATAGAGTGCAGTATGCGCCGCTGCACAGGCTTCAGGCCGTCCTCTATGTGGGGCACGGCGCGCTCAAGTATAACGTAAGAGGCATAGTCGAGAAACCAGTTCTGGTACATTCCGCTAAGGTGATGCACCACCGAAGCGTCAAACCTGTTGACAGGCTTGTACACCTCGCCGCCGGCCTGCACCACGCCCTCTTCGGGCTGTTCCACGTCCTCGGCCTGCTCCTCGAAGCTCTCGTTGTCCTTTATCTCGTCGTCCATGATGATGTTGTTGTATATGAAGAAAATGCCGCCGGGCGGCATTGAATGCGGCGCAGAAACGTGTCCCGGCCACTTTGCAAGGTACAAAGATAGTGCAAAAAGAGCGAAATGCAAAATATTTTGGCAAGGAAGTTAAAGGAGTTAAAGAAGTTTCTCGCTACGCTCAACAACACGATTCACTCCGCTACGCTTCGTTAGAAGTTAAAGCCGAATGCCTTGTTGGTTGTCTGCGGTTAAGCTATTGGCTATAATTTCTTTAACTCCTATAACTTCTTTAACTCCTTAAATAAAGTGTTATAAAAGTTTTTGTCTTGCATAATAATGTTAACAAAAGCACAAACAGAAATCCGTTTAAGCCCTTGAGAAAGCCATTGATGAATACAAAAACACCGTTTGGTACGAAAAACGGCGTTTTACGGCATTTCACGTATAACGCTATAAACCAACGGCTTACGGTCAAAGCCTCAATAACACAAGTCCGGAAGCTCTGCAAAAGGTGGCCTTTCACACTGCAAAAGGCCACCTTTTGCAATGCGTTTGACCATCTTTCGCACCGCTTTAAGCCGCCGTTCTGCGTGAAAAACGCCAAAATCAGGCCTCAAAACCGCCATTTTCCGACTTAAAAAGCACGAAAAAACGGTCAGCAACACGCTTCAAACCACATTTCAACTTCTGGTTTATAAAAACACAATGTAAAGAAAACGGAAACGCCATGTCTTAATAATCCTTAAAACGAAGCGTCACTGCACGCCGCTTAAACCGGCCCCGACAATGCACAAAAGCACGCCAAAGCCACGCCAAACGGCACAAAACAAAATGCCAAGCGGCTGGACATCAACCACTTGGCAATCATCTTCGTGCGCCTGATAGGACTCGAACCTACACGTCGTGAGACACCAGATCCTAAGTCTGGCGCGTCTACCAATTCCGCCACAAGCGCTTTTTAAAAATGTATTCGGCTTGAAAACCGATGCAAAGGTAATACAAAAATTCGATTGAACGAAATAAAAGCGGAAATACTTTCAGCTTTCACCGCAGAGCAGGAAAGCAATGGATGCAAGGCGGCAAACGTATAGAAGCGGAGTAAAAACAGGCCTGCGACATGAGTTTTCGGATGCATCGGGCACGGTTTTCTTGCTTATTTGTATTACCTTTGCCGCCAGTTCCGCACGTTGCGGAACGTTAACCGTTTAATAATTATTTATGTACAAAACAGTTTTCAACAAGCGCGAGAGCCTGAAGTTCACGCACTTCAGCCGCAAAAGGTATGCCCTGTTCGCATGCCTCGGCCGCGAAGTGCTCATCGGAACGCTCAGCGTCGCCACGTTGACTTACGCCAAGGCTGACGGCGTAAGCGTGCGCACGGACATGGCCGGCACAGGCATGGCCGACTCGACACGCACCGTCATGCTCGACGAAGTTGACGTTACGGCATCACGCGCACCGCTGGCCGCCGGCCGCGCACCGAGAATTGTAACTGTGCTGGGACGCGAGGAGATTGCCGCCGCGCCTGCACAAAGTGTAAACGACCTGCTGAAATACGCCGCAGGAGTGGATGTCCGACAGCGCGGAGCAATAGGAGCGCAGACCGACATAGGCATACGCGGCGGAACGAGCGAGCATATAGCGATACTGCTCGACGGCACAAACATCTGCGACCCGCAGACCGGTCATAACGCCTTCGACCTGCCCGTAGACATCGGCGACATTGAAAGAATAGAGGTAATAGAAGGCCCTGCCGGGCGCATCTTCGGCACATCGTCGCTGCTCGGGGCGATAAACATTGTGACAAAGGCCGCGGCCGAAAGCGGCGGAAGCATACATGCAGGGGGCGGTTCGTTCGGATATGCCGACGCAGGAGCGCGCCTTTCACTGGCAACAAGCAAATGGAGCAACTCCGTAAGCGGCGGATATACGCGCAGCGACGGCTACAGCCGCAGCAAGAACGGCCACCTTAACGCCGACTACAGCGGCGGACGGGCGTTCTACAAAGGGCGTTACAAGGACAAAGACCTTACCGTAAGCTGGCACGCGGGCATGAGCGTGAAGGACTGGGGCAGCAACACGTTCTACAGCACGCTGTCAGACGAGCAATACGAGCACACATTAAAGTTTTATACGGCTGTAAAAGCCGAGGCGGAGGCAGGGCGGTTCCACTTCCTTCCGTCTGTTTACTGGAACCGCTATCACGACCGTTACGAGTTTTACCGGGACGCACCTGAGCGTTCGCCATTCAACTACCACCGTACCGACATCATCGGGCTTAACCTCAACGCGTGGTTCGACTGGACGTTGGGGCGCACCGCTTTCGGTGCGGAAACGCGCAACGAAGACATCATATCGACAACTCTCGGCGAAACGCTTGACAACCCCAAGCACATACACGGTACCGAACTGGACTACACCGTGGGGCTTAACCGCACCAACATAAGCCTATACCTCGAGCACAACGTCACCATAGGACGCTTCACCGCGTCGGCAGGCTTCACCGCGGTGAGGAACACATGGAGCGAGATGCCTTTCAAAATCTACCCCGGCATCGATGCGAGCTATGCGCTGACAACGGCCCTGAAGGCATACGCCTCGTTCAACATGTCGCTGCGGATGCCGTCGTTCACAGAGCTGTACTACTCGGTTGACGGCCACAAGGCCGACAAGCACCTGAAGCCGGAGGAGATGTCGGCCATTGAAGGCGGACTAAGATACGCGGCCGGGGGCGTAAGCGCCAGCGTATCGGTATATCACCACTGGGGCAAGAACATGATTGACTGGATTATGGACACAAGACAAGCTGACGGGCAAACAAGTGGACAAGCAGACGAGCCGGCCACGGAACAAGGAGCAAATGCCCTTGCAAACCCGTCAACTCGTTCCTCGTCACCATATAATGTGTGGACATCGGTCAACCATGCGCGCATAAATTCCACCGGCGTGGAAGCCAACGTCGCACTCGACTTCCGCCAACTGCTGCCCGGACAGAGCATGCTGCGCTCGCTGAACGCGGCCTACTCGTACATAGACCAGAGCCAACGGCGCGAAGAAGGCGTGCAATCGCTGTACGCGCTTGAGTACCTCCGCCACAAGGTTACAGCCCGGCTCGGCCTCGACCTGCCGCCGTGCCTCGCCTTGGACATAAGCTACCGCTTCCATGAACGCGTAGGCTCGTACACCGACCCCGACGGCGTTAACCGCCATTACAAGCCCTATTCGCTCGTTGACGCGCGCCTCGCATGGAACAAGCCGCGCTACACCATATACGTGGAGGCCAACAACCTGTTTGACACCGACTACGTTGACTACGGCAACGTGCCGCAACCCGGCCTGTTGGTTATGGCCGGAGCGAAGTTTAACTTCAAACTGTAACGGAACAAAGGCTTACGGTTACAATTCCGAACCGTAATTTCCGGTTCTGCAAAAGGTGGCCTTTTACACGCCAAAAGGCCACCTTTCATACGATAAAATGCCGCATTTTAGAATGTAAAATGCAGCCTTTTGAAATTGTAAATATTGGTAATTAACAACTGTACAACATTGCTTATCCGTCAGAACATATAGCCTAAGCTAAGCATCCAATTGCTATTTTTTACCGAAAAAACAGAAACGTCGTCATTAGCAATGTCGGTAAGGCCGAACTCGTAGGCAAAACCAAGGTTGTAATGTTTTGCAAATGTAATCCCGGCACCTACTTGCAAGCCGCAATCGAAACGTTTTATCAAACCATCATCACCGAACAAATCGACTTCAGCTTCATACAAGTCGCTGCCGTCGCTGTACTTGGCCTTATATTTTCCTCCTATTCCATATGCGAAATACGGACCAAAATTAACCTGCAACTGTGTAGCCTCGCTAAAGTTGTAACGGTAAGATGCAAGTACGGGTATTTGCAAGTATATCGGGCTGGCACTTTCTTTGTACGATTCATTGAGTACGCTTACCGTATACTTCGCACCCTTGCTATGCACGTAAAGGCCAGTTTGTATGTATAAACTTTTCATCAACGGAATATCGGCTATTGCACCAACATGAAATGCCGTGCGGCTATCAACATCGTTGTCACCGTCATTCGTCCATGTAGAAAAGTTAAGACCTGCGCGCAATCCGAACCTAACGCCATGGTCCGCCTTTTCCGTCGAAAAGAACGATGTTGACGCACCACTTGCATTTTGAGCAAATGCTGTGATAGTACTAAATATGCATGCTACTGCCAATAATAGTTTTTTCATTGTTGTCGTGTTTTTTATGTTAATAAATAAGTTTACGTTAAATACTGTCATATTGCACAGACTGCCAGCCATTCTGTACAGACTCATAAACATTCAGCTTGTCTCCTGTTATATTACGACCTCTTTCTATAAAAGAAAACCTTTCATAATTGGCCGTTATTTAGGGATTTTCTCTGTCGCAATAAGAATGCACGGAAAAAGAGTGGACGTCTTTTTCACAATCCTTATCATCCCAAGGGAACGGCCAAGCACCCCGAACAAGATAAATAAAAGGAGAAAAACGCCCGCATCCGGGCGCATCTATTCCCTTCCATCCTCTTGTTCATCCCAAGTAATTTGGCCGTTATTTTGAGATGAGAACGAAGTTCATAAACACGTTAGTCATGCTCTAATTCCATGCCACACCTTGCAGGCGTGACAGTGCAAAGGTAGCAAAATAATCTTAACGCGCAAACAAATGCCACGATTTTGTGGCCTTAATACGGCGATGCCGCTGTGTCTGTACACTTTTCCGACACAGCTTCCGCGCCTTTGCTTACATTCCGTTACATTCCGGCGGCTTTCCCTTGCAGTTTTCATCCGCCAAGGACAGCCATGCAAAAGGTGGCCTTTTACATGCCAAAAGGCCACCTTTCATACGATAAAAGGCCGCATTTTAGAATGTAAAATGCGGCCTTTTGAAATTGTAAGTACAGCGGATGAAATCTTGCCTGATTAATCTTTATAAATAAAGCCTTATCCTGTTTTAGAACAACTTACGTATATCCATCGAAAGAAAATCCTCCGCACCGATGCCTCCATCTCCTACAATAAAAGCCGATTTTGGCCGAAAGAGTTTGCGGAACTTGTCAAGTCCTTCAGCTTTTTTCTCCGCATTGCTTTTCACCTCGATGGCAATTACCGAGCCTTTCTTACGCAAGACAAAGTCTACTTCATCCGTCCGCTCACGCCAATAGAACACTTCAAAACGATGAACGAATGCCTGACTTACGAGATATGCACCAATACCCGACTCAAAGATGCGTCCCCAAGACCTGCGGTCGAGGATTGCCTGTTCAAAGGCCAACGGACTATACACCATTTTAAGCGCATTGTTATAAACCTGAAACTTGGGTATGCTGGCACGCCTTCGTGCCATATCAACGCTGAACTTCTGAAGTCCGCAAAGCAATCCGCTCTCGTCCAACAGGTTGACATAACCTGCCAAAGTCACAGTATTGCCTGCATCTTGAAGTGAACCCAACATCTTATTGAATGAAAGCAATTCGCCCGAATATGCCGCTCCAAGCTCAAACGTCTGGCGAAGCAAAGCCGGCTTGCCTATAGGCGTATCCATAAGGATGTCCTTGTTGATGGTTGCCTCGATGATGGCAGACTGGATATATTGGCTGAAACGGTCTTCGTCGCCAATCAATGCTGCAGCACCGGGATAGCCGCCGTAAAACAAATACTGGTCAAGCGAAAAGCCGAAGCACTCTTTCATTTCCTGATAGCTCCAGTGACTCATGCGTATTTCCTCAAAACGCCCTGCCAAAGATTCTGACAATCCCTTCTCCAACAACACACGGCTACTCCCGAGAAGCAACACCTTGATATTGCAATCGTGAAACGTATCGTCGTCCCATTCTTTCTTTACCACCTCGCTCCAATTGGCAATCTTCTGGATTTCGTCAATGGCAAGAACTACACTCTCCCATCCACGGCTTTCCTTCAAACTGCGCACAGCTGCCCAACAATCGGAAATCCATGCGCTATTCGTGGCCGGAACATTGTCGGCGGAAAACAAACGGTAAGGCATATCCAAGTCTTGAAGCACTTGTTTTACAACCGTAGACTTGCCTATCTGGCGGGCACCCATTACGACTTGAATGAACCTTCGAGGCTCTTTCATCCTGTCCGTAATCACCTGATATTCTGCTCTTTTATACATATCGCCTACATTTTACTCAATGGAATAAGTATTTTTACTCATTGCAAAAATAAGAAATATATTCAAATTATAATCAAGGATTTACAAAGAAAAGTTGTATATTTGCATAAGCTGATTACCGGCAAAGCCTTTTATTCCTATTAAAACCTTACCACCATGAGAAGAGTTGACAGCATAATGTTTTATCTGTTCTGGGTGATTTATTTCGTAACCCTCGTGTTCAGCAGCGAAAAAGTCGACAGATTGTTTGACGAACAGACGGGAGACATGCTGCAAACAGCCAACGCCGTATTCTTCGGGATTTACTTCCTGTGCCGCGTAGCGGTGCGTTACAAGGCGGAAAAGAAGGTTGCCGAAGACCATGTTTTCCTGCTGATAGTCGCCGCTTTCAACATTGTCGTGTACAATTTCCTGTGACGTATGGCGGCGATGCCGCACGTGTTGGACTGCATCTGGCAGCTTAATGCGCACCGGTTGAAGAAAAAGGGATGAACCGTCGGCGGTTCATCCCTTTATTGTTTATCGCTTCAGCTTGAACGAGTTTTCAATGCTCTGTATCTCGCTGCTGAACATCTTGTCTATTTTCAGCCGTGTTTCCACCTGCGTGCAGCTGTGGATTACGGTTGAATGGTCGCGTCCTCCCACGAGCTTTCCTATGCGCGAGGCCGGCATCTTGGTGTATTTCTGCGCCAAGTACATCGACACCTGACGCGCAACAACATAGTCGCGCTTGCGGCTGCGGCTCATAACGGCGGTGGTGGAGACGTTGAAATGGTTGCACACGGTGTCGAGGATGTCGTCCATCGTAAGCGGTTCGTTGTCTATCTTGACGGCGCGTTTGATTACCCTTTCGGCCAGACGCATGTCTATCTTGCAGTTGTACACTACGGAGAAGGCCAGCAGCGAGTTGATAACTCCTTCCAAATCGCGCACGCTTCCGTTGGCTGTCTGTGCGATGAACTGCACCACGTCCTCTGGTATCCGCAAGCCGTCACGCTTGATTTTGCTTTTGAGTATGTCGACGCAAAGCTGTATGTTAGGCTTCTCAAGCTCGGCAATGAGTCCGCAGCTGAAGCGAGTCAGCAGACGGTCGCTCATGCCTTGGAGGTCGACCGGCGGCCGGTCGCACGCCAAGATGATGCGCTTGCCGTTGCGGAAAAGGTGGTTGAAGATGTGGAAGAACGTCTCCTGCGTCTTCGTTGCCGACACCCACTCCTGTATGTCGTCGACAATGAGCATGTCGATGGTCTGGTAGAAGTTGATGAAGTCGTTGGTGCAGTTCTTCAGCACGGCGTCTGTGTACTGCACCTGGAACAGCCTTGCGCTGATGTACAGCACGCGTTTCTGCGGATACAGTTCTTTTGTGCGCACGCCGATGGCGTTTATAAGGTGGGTCTTTCCGCAGCCGGAAGGGCCGTATATGAACATGGGGTTGAACTGGGTCGACTTCGGATGCTCGGCTATCGACAACCCGACGGAGCGCGGCAGCTTGTTGCTGTCGCCCTCGATGTAGTTGGCGAAGGTGTGGCGAGGGTCAAGCTGGGAGTCGATGTCCTGCGGCTTGGCAGCGTCGAGCGCCGTGGGTGACTGGTTGATGCGCGTTGTCCGCTGCGGCGTCTTGTCGATGTCGGCTATCGGTTCCGGCTCCACTTCCTGCGTCAGCCTGTGCGTCTTGTCCACCATTATGCGGTAGTTCAGCCTTATGTTGGGGCCGAAATATTTGGTCAGCACTTTGGTGAGCAGGCCGACGTAGTTCTCTTCAAGGTATTCAACGAAGAAGTTGCTTGGCACTTGAAGGATAAGTGTCCTGCCCGCTTCGTGGAACGACTCGAAGGCTATCGGCCTGAACCAAGCGTTATATTGCTGCTCGGAGACATTTTCCTTTATGAGCAAAAGGCATTTGTCCCAAAGTGCGTTCGGGGTATAATCCATGTCAGGAAGAATTATTATATGTCTTTCGACGCTTTGTCTTTTTAAGCGTTTGCAAATTTCGTAAAAATTATCGAGACAAACAAATAAAACTTTTTGTTGGCAGAATGTCGTTTTTACGTAACTGTCGGTGTTACGGCACTTTATGTGTTTTTTTGTAACAGCGATGTAATATTCGCGCTTGCAAAAGTGCAAGTGCTTGTAAAATAAGATTTTATGTGCCACATGCGAATGGGGAACAGGAAACCGGACTGTTTGGTTTTCAGCCCTGCGAAACTGTTTGCCAAGGCGCGTTTCGGTGTTGTTCCGTGAACTTATCGGCTACAGAACCGCTATTTAGATGATTTTTAAATTAACCGGACAGGCGGCAGTTTGCCGCCGCCGGCGGGACATGTGGCGGTTTACTGTGATGCCGCTTGCGGCCAATAGTTTTGCAAAAGACGGCAAAACGCATCGCAAAAGGTCATGTTTTGCACGATAAAAGGCCACCTTTTGCATTGCGAAAGGTGGCCTTTTACAACTCGTTGGAAGTCAACGTGTTACGTATGCGGATATTTATTTGTCTTTCCTTCCGAACAAAGAGAAGTGTACATAACGCTTCGGATGGGCCTTGAGGTCGATAAGCAGCGAGTCTGCCGAGCGCATGGTGCTTGTAAGATTGTTGTAAAGCGACGGGTCGCGCATGAGCAGGCCGAGCGTTCCTTGGTTGTTGTTAAGCTGCTCGGTAAACTCCTCCACGTTGGCAAGGGTCTCGTCCACACGCGCCACCGTTGCGGCAACGTCGACAGAACTCAGGTTTTTCGCCAGCGTGTTGGCGCTGTACAGTATGCTGTCGGTACGCGTCATCATGCCTGGTACGCGCCCTTCAAGTGTGGCGAGCAGGTTGTTTACGCGGCGCGTGGTGACAGTCAGGTCGCCAGTCACGGTCTCGACGTTCTGCAAGGAATGCGCAAGGGCAGGATTGGAAAGCAGCGCGTTGACACCTGTCAGTATGGAGTCGAGCTTCGGCAAAAGCTGTGTGACTGCCGGGATGATATCCTTGACCTTGCCGAGCGCGCCGTCATTGATGTCTCCCTGGATTGTCTCGCCCGGATTGACACGCTCCCTCGGATTGTTGGCAAGCAGCAGGTTTACTTTCACGTTGCCGAGCATGTCGCTCACGATTTCGGCACTGCTGCCTTTCGGTATGCGCAGGCGGTTGTCTATTTCGACCTTTACTGATATGCTGCCTGAATTGTCATAGCTGTATTGTATGCCGCTTACGACCCCGACCTGATAACCGTCGGCATATATCGGGCTTGACGCTGAAAGGCCGCTTATGTTCTTGAAGGATATGAAATAAGTGTTTGAAGTGGAGAAAAGGTTTAGCCCTTTCAGGAAGTTCATCCCGAAGAAAAGGATTACCAAGCCGCATATCGCCACTAAGGCTATCTTGACTTCTTTGCTAAAAAACTTCATATTGCTCTGCTTTATTTTGACTTAAACTCTCGTATTGCCTGGCTTACGTTCATCTTAGCGCCATTCTTGAAGGCTATGATAAACGCCTCCGGGAACTTGTCCAAGATGGACTTGCGCAGGCGGTAGACTTCATTGTAGTCGGCGGATGCGCCGTATGTATATTTGTAAAGTCCGTTTTCCTCATAACAGTCAACGCCGTCAAGCCCCTTGAATTGGCTGCTCCCTGCCGCGATACGCTTGCTGCTGGCAAGTATCTGGACTTTGAATACCGGCTTGCCTGTCGTCTCCTGTCCGCCAAATGTATTCTCATCCACCCTTTCAACGGCCTTTCCGGCATCGCCTTTGCCGCCTTTCCCGGCCTCATCTACGTCAGTCCGCTCTGCGTTCTCTTCCGCAAACGTGTCGGGAATGTCATCACTACGCTGGCTGTCGGCCTTGTACGGCACTGCTATATCCTTGTCGTATTTTCCCTTGTACTTGGCAAACGCCTCATAAATGCCCCTCGCCATCTTGTCGATGTTCGACTTGTTGTTCAGGAACTTCTCCTCGTCCGGAGTTGTTATGAAACCAAGCTCGATGAGACAGGCCGGCATCGAGGTCTCACGAAGCACGAGGAATACGTCCTGCTTGACACCTTTGTTCTGCCGCTTCGCAATCGAGCATACGCTGCTCTGCACGTATTTGGCCAGCTCAACGCTGCGCGACATGTTCTTGTCGTGCATGAACTCGAACATGATTGTGCTTTCCGGCGAGTTAGGGTCATACCCCTCGTAATGTTCCTTGTAGTCTTCCTCAATCATGATGACCGAGTTCTCGCGCTTGGCCGCACTCAACTTCTCGTCCGAACGACGCATACCCATCGTGTAAGTCTCAAGCCCGCGTGCGATGTGTCCGTTAGGAAGGGCGTTTGTATGGATTGATATGAATACGTCGGCCTTGTTCTTATTGGCGATTGAAGCGCGTTTGTGCAACGGCACAAACACGTCGGTCTTCCGCGTATACACGACCTTTACATCGGGACAATACCGCTCGACATACCGGCCGAAAGCCAAAGCCACATTGAGATTGATGGTCTTTTCGTAAGAGAAATCACCCTTCGCACCGGTGTCATGGCCGCCATGCCCGGCATCGATGACGAGCGTGAAACGCTTGTCTGCACACAATGCCACGGCAGAGAAAGAGACAAATGCCAGTAAAACGAAAATCACCTTTTTGCCCATGAGTGCTCTTTTACGGATGCAAAGGTAGTTTTTTGTCGTTAAAAAACTGCCAACCATCAAAAAGTTTTATCATTTATTAAGTGTAATTCCACGGACGCGCTGCGTATGTCAGCCCCCATAGGTGGATTCAACTTCTCAAGAGTCACGTCGAGAGCCTCAATCATAGGCATCTTCTCCATAATGCTTCCGCCTATCCTGCCTGCAACATGTTCGAGCAGGCAGGACGGCGTCTGCATCTCCTTATTTATGATTTCAAACATCTCGGCGTAATTAAGCGTGTCGGCGACATCGTCGCTTTGCACCGCCTTATCGAACAAATACTTGGCACGTATGCTCACAACATACTCGCCGCCAGTCACCCTTTCCTGCGGCAGAACCCCGTGGTTGGCGTGGAAACGCAGGCCGTTGAGGCACACGTAGCCTGATTTCAATTCATAACTCATAATTCACAATTCATAATCGGGTTGCACTATGGCGGCTCATAATCCACAACCCACCTTTCATAATATTGTCCTGTACGCCCCGGCTTTTGCCATTACATACAACAAGGAACGGCGTATGCCACGATTATGAATCATGAATCATGAATTATGAATTGTCAATTTATCCGCACCTTGACGCCCCGCAGTTCTTGCAGATGAGGCATCCCTCCTGGTAGACAAGCGTCTCCTGTCCGCAAGCCGGGCATTTCTGTCCCTTCGCCTCGGTGCCGTCGGTGATGTATTTCTTTAGCGCACGCTCCACACCGTTCTTCCAAGTGTTGATGCTTTCGCTCTTAAGCTGAAGCGAGCTGACAAGCTTTATGACGTGCTCGATTGGCATGCGGTAACGCAGCACGCCTGATATCAGCTTGGCATAGTTCCAGTATTCAGGGTTGAATTTTTCGCTAAGGCCCTCCACTGTGGTCTTGTAACCGCGCTTGTTCTCGAACTGGAAGTCATAACGTTTGCTTCCGTCTTCGTTCACCTGCTTGATTATTTTGCCCTTGGTGACGGTCTTCGGCAATACGATGCCTTCGTCGTCATCCTGCAATCCGGTAAAGATTTCGTATGGATAGCCGTCCAACAGGCCGACAAACGCCACCCACTTTTCCTTGTTGTTCTGGAACCTTACCACATCGCATTCAAGCTCCTTGGGCCTTACCTCGGTAACTTCCGGATGGCGGCAGGGCGGCAGTTGCTGCTGCGTAGTGATTTCCTCGCCGCCTTTTTCCTTTTTCTTTTCAACCGAAAGCATCACTCCCGAGCGCGAGCCGTCACGGTAAACGGTGCATCCCTTGCAGCCTGACTTCCATGCTTCTACGTACAGGCGGTTGACAAGAGCCTCGTCAACGTTGTTGGGAAGGTTGATTGTCACGCTGATGCTGTGGTCCACCCATTTCTGGATGGCCCCCTGCATGCGCACTTTCATAAGCCAGTCAACATCGTTGGCAGTGGCCTTATAATACGGCGACTTCGCTATGAGGTCGTCTATTTCCTCTTGGGTGTAACGCTTGCCGGTGTCTATTCCGTTCACCTTCATCCACTCGATGAACTTGCGGTGGTAAACGATGTACTCCTCAAACGAGTCTCCCACTTCGTCAACGAAGTCAACATGCACGTCGGTATCGTTCGGATTTACCTTGCGGCGGCGCTTGTACACTGGCATGAACACAGGCTCTATGCCGCTTGTTGTCTGCGTCATGAGGCTTGTTGTGCCTGTGGGGGCGATGGTAAGGCAGGCAATGTTGCGCCTTCCGTACTTCGCCATGTCGGCGTAAAGCCCGGGGTCGGCTTCGCGCAGACGGCTTATGAAGGGGTTGTTCTCTTCCCTCTTGGTATCGTACACGGCAAAAGCGCCGCGCTCTTTGGCCATCGTCACCGACGAGCGGTAAGCCGACAGGGCCAGCGTCTTATGCACTTCAACGGAGAAGTCGGTGGCCTCCTGCGTGCCGTAGCGCAGCCCCATGGCGGCGAGCATGTCGCCTTCAGCCGTTATGCCCACGCCTGTACGGCGGCCCAATCCGCTCTTGTGCTTGATTTTTTCCCACAGGTGATACTCCGTGAATTTCACCTCTTCGCCCTGCGGGTCGCTCTTGATTTTCTCCATTATGAGGTCAATCTTCTCAAGCTCCATGTCCACGATGTCGTCCATTATGCGCTGCGCCAGCCCCACATGCCTGCGGAACAGGTCGTAATCGAAGTACGCCTTGTCGGTGAACGGGTTGACAACGTATGAGTAGAGGTTGATTGACAGCAGGCGGCACGAGTCGTAAGGACAGAGCGGTATCTCGCCGCACGGGTTGGTAGACACGGTGCGGAAGCCGAGGTCGGCGTAGCAGTCGGGTATGCTTTCGCGCAGGATGGTGTCCCAGAAGAGCACTCCCGGCTCTGCGCTTTTCCACGCGTTGTGTACAATCTTGCCCCAAAGCTGCTTCGCGCTGATGTTCTTTTTCACCATCGGCTCGTTGCTGTCAATGGGGAACTGCTGCACGTATTCCCTGTCTTCCACAGCCGCACGCATGAACTCGTCGTCGATTTTCACCGACACGTTCGCACCTGTGATTTTCCCTTCAGTCATCTTGGCGTCGATGAAAGCCTCGCTGTCGGGATGCTTTATGCTTACCGACAGCATCAGCGCGCCGCGCCGTCCGTCCTGCGCCACCTCGCGCGTGGAGTTGCTGTATCTCTCCATGAAGGGTACAAGTCCGGTTGAAGTGAGCGCCGAGTTGTTTACCGGCGAGCCTTTGGGACGCAGGTGCGAGAGGTCGTGGCCCACGCCTCCGCGGCGCTTCATCAGCTGCACCTGCTCCTCGTCGATGCGCAGTATGGCGCCGTAAGAGTCGGCATCGCCGTCAAGGCCGATGACGAAGCAGTTTGACAGCGACGCCACCTGGAAGTTGTTTCCAATGCCGGTCATTGGGCTGCCTGCAGGTACTATGTATTTGAAACGGTCAAGAAGTTCAAACACTTCTTCGGCCTTCAACGGGTTGTCGTATTTGTTTTCAATCCTGGCAACTTCGTTGGCGATGCGCCAGTGCATGTCGGCGGGTGTCTTTTCAAACAAGTTTCCGTAGCTGTCTTTCAGCGCGTACTTGTTCACCCACACCCTTGCGGCCAGTTCGTCGCCGTCGAAATAAGCCAAGGATGCCTGGTATGCTTCCTCGAACGAGTAAGTTTTTCTATTTTCCATGATGACTTAGGTAAATTGAACAATGCTGCAAAACTACGAACATTTTTCGACAAATAAAAATACTTTTCTGATTATTTGCAAATAAATTTTCGGCCAAAAGTTTTCCAAAAAGGCAAACTTTTAATTGCACAAAACCGCAAATGTTACTGTAATAGAGACACTACGGGTACGCAGAAAGATGACAAAAAACGACAATCCGGCGAACGGCAACAACAAAAAGAATTGAAAATCGGAGCTTGGCGGAGAAGGGTGGGAACGCCGGACAACGCAAACAGCGCATCATAGATGCCGCATCGGCGTGCGGCATGACTATTTCCGGGTGCCTCGATTGTAACTAAAAAAGTACAGGCAATCAAGCTCCCTCCCTCTGGGAGGGCCGGGGTGGGTCTCCGGTTTGGTCAGGGCGGGTTTTCAATATGCCACCTTTTGCAAGCCAAAAGGTCACCTTTTACCTTCTAAAAGACCACCTTTTGCGTTGCAAAAGACGGCCTTTTGCAACGCGTTGAGTATCAACACGTTACACAGGAGGCCGCAAACGGCGGCGGAAACGGTGCGTAAACGCCGCCCAAAAAGCCTGCCGGCACGGCCGGAACGCTCGCCATGCAGCCTTCCGCCACACGCTGGAAGGCTGCCGGAAGGGCGTCGGTTGTTAATAGTAGTTAAACCGTTGGCTGTGCGGATAATTTTTTGTTACTTTGCACCAAATTAGGTGTGTTATAGCCACTAAGTAATGGGTAAGAGACGAAAAAAGTCCCGTGTCCGCCACGGATTACAAGGGATAACATTATGTATAAGCACCGCGTTGGTGCTCATTCTATTGGGAATGGTGATGTTCTCCGTGCTTTCGGCACGCAACCTTTCCGCATACGTAAAAGAGAACCTTACGGTAACGATGATGCTCGGCGAGGACATAACCGACCCGGAGGCGCAACGTCTGTGCAAGGAATTGGGCAAACGGCCGTACATCAACCACCTTATTTATATTAGTAAGGAGCAAGCCCTGAAGGAACAGACCGCCGCCATGGGCACCGACCCGAGCGAGTTCATCGGCATGAACCCCTTTGTGGCCTCCATCGAGCTGCAGCTGAAGGCGCAATACGCCAACACCGACTCGCTGAAATGGATTGCGTCGAGCCTCAAGAGCGACAAGCGCGTAACCGACATAGTATACCCCCAGGACCTTATGGACAGCGTAAACCGCAACCTCGGGAAAATAAACATCGTGCTGCTTGTTCTCGCAGTGCTGCTTACGTGCGTATCGTTCTCGCTCATCAACAACACTGTGAAACTGGGAATGTACGCCCGTCGCTTCACCATACACACGATGAAGCTTGTCGGCGCGTCGTGGGGCTTCATCCGAAGGCCATTCCTCGCCAACGCCGTAGGCATCGGACTGCTGGCCGCCTTGCTGGCCGACGGGGTGCTGGCCGCCGGCATATACGCCCTTTACACTTACGAGCCGGGCGTCATGACGGTGATAACGTGGCAGGTGATGGCCGTTACGGGCGGCTCGGTGTTCCTCTTCGGACTGCTCATCACGCTGTTCTGCGCCTGCGTGTCGGTAAACAAATTCCTGCGCATGAAGGCCGGCGACCTGTACAAAATCTGACAGGCGGCACGATAAATTAACAAGTAACAATTAAAAATTAAACGGCGGGGCTGGGAGCAAAGAGCGGCCTTCAAGGCATATCGGCTTGTCTGCTCGTCACTCGTTCCTCGTCAACTAACAATAAAGAAATGGACAAAAGAAACTTTGCATTCGACCGTATGAACTTCATCCTCGTAGCCGTGGGGATGGCGATTGTAATCATCGGCTTCCTGCTTATGAGCGGCGGAGGCACTGAAGACGGCTCTTTCAACCCGGAAATATTCAGCCCCTTGCGCATAAAAGTGGCTCCGGCGGTATGCTTCATCGGCTTCGTGTCGATAGTCTACGCCATCATCCGCAAGCCCAAGGACAACGCAACCGACGACATCAACAACGCAAAAGAATAAACACTGACGACTTATGGATTTGTTTGAAACGATAGTCATCGCCATCGTAGAAGGCCTGACTGAGTTCCTTCCCGTGTCATCTACGGGGCACATGATAATCGCACAGAGCCTTTTGGGCGTGGAAAGCACACCGTTCGTAAAGGCTTTCACCGTTATAATACAGTTCGGCGCCATCCTTTCGGTCATCTGCCTTTACTGGAAACGCTTTTTCCGACCCGACACCGAGCGTGAAGGCAAGTCGTACTGGCGCGCCATGTTCGACTTCTACGCACGCCTCGTGGTGGGCGTATTGCCAGCCGTCGTGCTTGGCCTGGCGTTCAACGACTTCATTGAGTCCAACCTCGGCAACGTTCAGCTCGTGGCCTGGATGCTCATAATCGGCGGCGTGTTCATGCTGTTCTGCGACCGCATATTCAACAAGGGAAGCGAAGAAACGCGCCTGACATACAAGCGCGCCCTGATAATCGGCCTCGTACAGTGCATCTCCATGATACCTGGCGTGTCGCGTTCGATGGCAACCATCGTGGGCGGAATGAGCCAACGGCTCACTCGCAAGGCCGCGGCCGAGTTCTCGTTCTTCCTCGCCGTGCCGACAATGTTCGGCGCGACATGCCTTGAAACGTACAAGATGCTCACCCACGGAGGCGGCTCCCTGCTGACACAGGGCAACAATCTGGAGACGCTCATCATAGGTTCGGTGGTGGCGTTCATCGTCGCCATACTCGCCATAAAGTTCTTCATCAACTACGTAGCGAAGTATGGTTTCGCCGCGTTCGGCTGGTACCGCATAATCGTAGGCCTCATAATAATCATCTGTACGCTGTGTGGCGTCGAGATGAAAATGACCGATTAAGAGCCGATGAACTTCCACGAAGGAGAGATAATATGCCTTGACAAGCCCTACAGGATGTCAAGTTTCGGCGCGTTGGCACGTGTCCGCTACCTCATTTCGCAGAAGCTCGGCGTGAAAAGGATGAAGACCGGCCATGCCGGAACGCTCGACCCTCTGGCCACCGGCGTGCTAATCCTTTGCACGGGACGCGCCACCAAGCGCATTGATGAGCTGCAACGGCACACCAAGGAGTACACAGCCACACTGCAACTCGGCGCTACCACGGCCAGCTACGACATGGAACATCCTGTCAACGCGACGTTCCCGACGGAGCACATAACACGCAGCCTCATCGAGGAAAAGCTCAAGACGTTCATCGGAGAGATACAACAGGTGCCCCCGGCATACTCCGCCTGCAAGGTGAACGGCGACCGCGCATACGACCTTATGCGCAAAGGGCGCGACGTGGAGCTGAAGCCAAAGACGCTGAGAATAGACGAGATAGAGCTTACATCGTTCTCACCCGAACTGATGCAGATGTCCATCCGCGTGGTGTGCGGCAAGGGAACATACATCCGTGCGTTGGCACGCGACATCGGCGAAGCCCTTGGCAGCGGCGCGTATCTTACCGCACTGCGCCGCACAAGGGTAGGAGACATACGGGTGGAAGACTGCGTCACGCTTGACGACTTTCCACAATGGTTGGAAAAACAGACAATAGAAGACATTATAACGGAGGAAAACAAGATATGAAACTGTCACAATTCAAGTTCAAACTGCCTGAAGAAGCCATAGCCCTCAACCCACCTTACCACCGCGACGAGTGCCGGTTGATGGTGATACACAGGGTGTCACAGAAGATAGACATGTACAAAACGGACGACAAGGGGGAACCTCTGAAAGACGAGAACGGCAACCCTGAATACCTTGACTTCCGCAACATACTCGACTATTTCGACGAGGGTGACGCCTTCATCTTCAACGACACGAAGGTGTTTCCGGCGCGTCTTTACGGCACGAAGGAGAAGACCGACGCGAAGATTGAGGTGTTCCTGCTGCGCGAACTCAATGAAGAGATGCGCCTTTGGGACGTCCTCGTGGAGCCGGCACGCAAGATACGAATAGGCAACAAGCTGTTTTTCGACGACAGTGGGACGATGGTTGCCGAGGTGATTGACAACACCACGAGCCGCGGACGCACGCTGCGCTTCCTCTATGACTGCCCCCACGACGAGTTCAAGCGTGACCTTTACGCACTCGGCGAAGCGCCACTGCCCCACTACATCGTGGACAAACGCCCGGCCACTCCCGAGGATCTAGACGACTTCCAGTGCATTTTCGCCAAGAACGAAGGCGCCGTCACCGCCCCGGCTTCCGGCCTTCACTTCAGCCGCGAGCTGATGAAGCGCATGGAAATAAAGGGTATCGAGTTCGCGTTCATCACCCTTCACTGCGCCCTCGGCAACTTCCACGAAATTGAAGTAGAGGACCTTACGAAGCACAAGATGGACTCGGAGCAGATGTTTATCGGTGCTGAAGCATGCAAGACGGTCAACAACGCCAAGCAGGCAGGCCATCATGTGTGCGCCGTAGGCACAAGTGTCATCAAGGCTACGGAGACCGCCGTGGGCACGGACAAGCTGCTGAAAGAATACGAAGGCTGGACAAACAAGTTCCTCTTCCCACCTTACGAGTTCGGCGTTGCCGACTCGATGATTTCCAACTTCTACCATCCCATGTCGCCGCTGCTCATGTCAACCGCGGCATTCGGCGGCTACGAACTTGTGATGCAGGCGTATGACATGGCGCTGAAGAACGGCTACAAGTTCGGCTGCTACGGCGACGCGATGCTTATTGTGAACGACTAAAGAAGTTAAGAATTAAGAGTTAAGAATTAAGAAAATTACTTTTGCAAGTTCAAGGCATATTTTCTTAATTCTTAACTCTTAATTCTTAATTATAAAACATGCACACAGTTTACTTGGGATTGGGCACAAATCTCGGCGACGGCAGGCGCAACATAGCCGACGCAGTGAGGCTTCTCGGCGAGCGTGTGGGCACCGTTGTGCGCACAAGTTCGCTCTACAAGACCGAGCCCTGGGGCTTTTCTTCCGACAACATGTTCACCAACGCCGCCGTGCGCGTTGAGACTTCGCTCACTCCGCGCGGCGTACTTGAGGCCACACAGGCCATCGAGCGCGAGATGGGGCGCACGCGGAAGTCAACCGACGGACAGTATCACGACCGCATTATCGACATCGACATACTGACGTATGACGACATACACGTGGACGAACCCGGCCTCGTAATACCCCATCCGCTGATGCACGAACGCGACTTCGTCATGCTTCCGCTCAACGAAATACTTGAACACACTGTCTGAAAAAACACTCCTTGCGCATGAAAATGATTACATAAGAAGACAAACTGTTTAGCTGGGACGACGTGTATGGCCTGCTTGGAGGCGTAATCGCAGCGTTTTTGGTCATAATAAGACAGATGGATGACATACCGGCATGGCTGTATATGACCGTCGGACTGCTTGTCGCCGCCACGGGAATAGCCGAGTTTCTGCACTATCTTAGAAGGAGGAAGCAGGGCAAAAAGCCGTTCGGCGCAATCTTTTTCAGCATCCTTTTTGCCTTATTCGGCATCGGTTATATAATCAAGGCTCTTGCCTTAATACAGTAACAAACACACAGCCGGCATTCGGCGGAACTAAAGACACAAGGCAATGATTAAGCAAAACATCCTCACATGGATGGTACCGATAACATTCATCGCGCTCATCATCCTCTTAGCCGTGGCCTCTTCATGGTTCGGCGAACCGCAATACATACAGGCGGCACTCATCTTCACGCTAATCGGAGTCGTAGGAACGGCGCTCAGTCTGTCGTGCCACGACCGGTTGGACAATCCCCGTTTGGTGTTCTATCTTATCGTAATGGCAAGCGGAGCGTTGTTCATCGCCCTGCCGTTCGTGTAAGCCCGCTGTTTGAATAGGACTGATTAGGCTGATAAGACAGATACAACAGGCAAGCGACAAACAGCCAGCAAAACATTTGACTTTAACTCCTTTAACTACTCTAACGCCCTTAACTCCTATCATAAAAACCAAAAGCGCGGAACAAGCATGATGCTGTTCCGCGCTTTCGCGTTTCTTTCAATCTATTCTTCTTTGCTTTACCTTAACGGCGCAGGCCAAGAGCCTTGATGATGGCACGGTAACGATTGATGTCGCGCTTGTACAGATAGTCAAGCAGACGACGACGCTTGCCGACGAGGATGGTCAGCGAACGCTGTGTCACGTGGTCCTTGTGGTTCTTCTTGAGGTGCTCCGTCAAGTGGGCAATACGGTATGAGAACAATGCTATCTGGCTCTCTGCCGAGCCGGTGTCAGTGTTAGACGCGCCGTACTTGCCGAAGATTTCCTGCTTTTTCTCGGGATTTAAATACATTTGTTTGTGATTGATTAAAAGTTTTTCTATTACATCCTTCCCCCGGCCAACCCCTCAATCACGGGTGCGCCCGGCGTCGAATGCATCGGATTTTCCGAATTCGGGTGCAAAGGTACGACATTAAATTAAAAATTAAAAATTAAAAATTAAAAATCTGTTGGCGTGCGAGGCTTTTTTAACATTCGGCCGACTGTTGTCCAACAATACGCTTTCAGCCCGGCTGACACTTTGCAACAATATAAAAGGCAACCGTGACACATCGTTTTTTTCCAACGCTCCGAGACGGCGTTATTTGGCAAAACAAATTTCTTGTGCGGAAATATCGCATGCTGGAGTGTGCACACATAACTATTGCAATGTAAGCATTTTACGTTACATCAACCTCCAAGTGTGCAATAATACGACATTAAAAAATGTGCAAAAGGCCGTGTTTTGCATGCTGAAAGGCGGTAAAAACGCACCGTATTGGCGGCAAAAGAGACTGTAAAAGGTGGCCTTCCGTGCTGTAAAAGGCCACCTTTTAGAGCATGAAAGGCCGTAAACTGTATTACCGAATGCCACCTTTCGCAGCGGAAACAGCCGTGAACAGCCTCTCCATTTGCTGTTTTACGCAAAATGACTGACATTTCCCCGTTGACACATTGACGCGCTTTCACGCCGTTGCCCTTGCTTTCTGACAATGCACCGGTTGACAACTACGATAATGCAAGGTTGCATTACAAAACGCTTAAAACACCCGTCATATTGTCATTTTCTTAATCCTTAATTCTTAATTCTTAATTTAATAATGTACCTTTGCACCCGATTTTACAAGGTATTAGTATGCAGGACATTAGAAACATTGCGATTATCGCCCACGTAGACCATGGCAAGACGACGCTCGTGGACAAGATGATGCTGGCCGGAAACCTGTTCCGCGACGGACAGGACTTGAGCGGCCAAGTGCTCGACAGCAACGACCTGGAGCGTGAGCGAGGTATAACCATACTCTCAAAAAACGTCTCGATTAACTGGAAAGGGACGAAAATCAACATCATAGACACCCCGGGACACTCTGATTTCGGCGGCGAAGTGGAGCGCGTATTGAACATGGCCGACGGCTGTCTGCTGCTGGTCGATGCCTTTGAAGGCCCCATGCCGCAGACGCGTTTCGTGCTTCAGAAGGCCCTGCAGATAGGCCTGAAGCCCATCGTGGTGGTGAACAAGGTTGACAAACCCAACTGCCGCCCGGAGGAAGTGTACGAGATGGTGTTCGACCTGATGTTCTCGCTCAACGCCACCGAAGACCAGCTGGACTTCCCCGTGGTGTATGGCTCGGCCAAAAACGGCTGGATGGGCGAGGACTACAAAGTGCCGACTGACGACATAAACTACCTTCTCGACAAGATTGTGGAGGTTATCCCGGCACCGCGCGCACTCGAAGGCACGCCCCAGATGCTCATTACCAGCCTCGACTATTCAAGCTATACGGGCCGCATCGCCGTGGGGCGCGTCCACCGCGGCACACTTACCGAGGGCATGAACGTCACCATCTGCCACCGCGACGGCTCGCAGGAGAAAACCAAGATAAAGGAACTGCACACCTTCGAGGGCATGGGTCACGTAAAGACACCAAGCGTTTCGAGCGGCGACATCTGTGCTATAATAGGTCTGGAAAAGTTCGAAATAGGCGACACTATCTGCGACTTCGAGAACCCGGAGCCGCTGCCTCCCATCGCGATTGACGAGCCTACGATGAGCATGTTGTTCACAATCAACGACTCGCCGTTCTTCGGCAAGGAGGGGAAATACGTCACCAGCCGCCACATCAACGACCGCTTGCAGAAGGAACTGGAAAAGAACCTCGCGTTGCGCGTGGCTCCTTTCGGCGACTCTACCGACAAATGGATTGTCAGCGGACGCGGAGTGCTCCACCTGTCGGTGCTCATCGAGACGATGCGCCGCGAGGGTTACGAACTTCAAGTGGGACAACCGCAGGTGATATACAAGGAAATCGACGGCGTAAAATGCGAGCCGATAGAAGAGCTTACCATAAATGTGCCCGAGGAGTTTGCCAGCAAGATGATTGACATGGTTACCCGGCGAAAGGGCGAAATGACGTCGATGGAAAGCCAGGCAGACCGCGTCAACATCGAGTTTGACGTGCCATCGCGCGGCATTATCGGCCTGCGCACCAACGTGCTGACCGCCAGTCAGGGCGAGGCCATTATGGCTCACCGCTTCAAGGAGTACCAACCTTACAAGGGAGACATCACCCGCCGCATCAACGGAAGCATGATAGCGATGGAGACAGGCACGGCCTACGCCTACTCGATTGACAAGCTGCAAGACCGCGGAAAGTTCTTCATCGACCCGGGCGAAGAGGTCTATGCCGGCGAGGTTGTAGGCGAACACGTGCATGACAACGACCTTGTGGTAAACGTTACGAAGGCAAAGCAGCTTACAAACACACGCGCCAGCGGCTCTGACGACAAGGCCCGCATCGTGCCGCGCACCGTCCTCTCGCTCGAGGAAGCTCTTGAATACATCAAGGAAGACGAGCTTGTTGAGGTTACGCCGAAGTCGATGCGCATGCGCAAAATAATCCTCGACCACAACGAACGCAAACGCGCGAACAAGCAGTAAACCGCGTAGCGCATAATTAAGAATTAAGAGTTAAGAATTAAGAAAATATGTCTTGCTGCAACAAGGATGATTTTCTTAATTCTTAACTCTTAATTCTTAATTCCCCGACTCTTAATTTTTAAATTCCCTTCTATTAATTCTTTAACTACAAAAAGGTATGAGATACAGGACAACAGCCATTCTTTTGTTTTTATTCGCGCTGTGTTCCAGCGCACAAATCAGGCTCATTGACGTGGCGGACGGCAGTCCGGTGCAGGCCGCAAGCGTGTTCGTTGACGGCGGACGGTGTGTCGGCGTGAGCGGCAACGACGGCCTGCTGCCGCTGCCCAAGGGGTATAACGGCATGGTGACGGTGCAACATCTCAACTACACAGGCAAGGAGTTCCGTGCCGACACAGTGTCAAACAATACGGTGAGGCTTACGCCTTACACATACACAATACCCGAAGTGACGGCCAAATACGAGCGTCCCGACTATATGGTGATAACCGCTTACCAGCGCAGTTACATGATATTGGACTCCGTCCCGTCTTCGTTCAGTGATGCCGTTTACGACTATTACATACCGCTGCGTCACGGACGGATAAAACGGAAGATGCGGTCGGCAAGAAACTTGCACAAGTTTCGCTCGAAGGAAAACGACAAATCGGAATATTATACCAGTCCGACGATGATGAAATTGAAGAAGCATAGCCTGCTCGACAAATTCCGCAAGAAGGGCTACCTGGCCGATACTACGGCAAACGGAACAGTAGACCGCGAAGGGACGGGTGTCGTGAAGGGCATCAGACGCGATACTTTGGCCGGGAGGCTTACCGTATATATTGACAGCATATTCACCGGAAGTAAGCACAGGACTGTAAATTTCTTCGGCATAAAGATTCGCTTTGAGCGCCTGAATCATGGCGAAATTTACGACATAAGCAACAACAGCCAGCCCACGTTGAAGAACCTCGTGGCCATGTCAGAATACTTCGACATGTACATAAGGCCGGGAAGGAAATTCAAGATGGTAAGGAGCGAGTCGTTTGAGGAACTTTATGTAACCGGTATCAAGCATTGCACGAAAAAAGAGATGAAGGCCGCAATGAAGGCTGACAGCCTCGAACCGCTTGTTGTCCCGGCCTCAATTCCACCGTTAAGCGCACCACTTGCCGAGGCCGTAAGCCGCATGAAATAAGGCGGAGGCGCAGCTTTCAGGCAACGCCTTACGGCCACTTGAACACAAACTTACAAACAGTCGTTTTGCGAAAGACGGCCTTTTGGCTTCCAAAAGACCGTCTTTCGCATTGTAAAAGGTGGCCTTTTGCAAGCTAAAAGACCACCTTTTACAATGCCGCTGATTATCAGGCAGATAGGCAACTGTCGTTTGCCTTCTACTGTCCGCCGCCCTGCTGCCCTCCTTCTTTCACGTCGTCGTTGCTTATTGTGCGCTCCGCCTTCTTTACAGACGCCTTCAGTTCGCCTATGCGGAAGCTCACGCTGATGCCGAAACGCTGCTGGTTGTACTTGCTCCACGAGTGCTGCGTAAAGCCGGTGCTTGACATGTCATTATTGTAAACGTTGTATTTCTTGAAGAAGTTGTTGGCAAACGCCGACAAGGACAGCCGCTGTTTGAGGAACTGTTTGGTTACGTTCAGCCCGTAACCGAAGAACCCGCTGCCCTTGCCTTGCAGCGAAATCCACGGTGTCTGGCTCCATATACTCAAGCTGATGCGCCAGTCTTTGGGCAGCGTCTGCTGCGCTCCGCCATACGCATACATGTTCCAGCCATGGTTGCTAAGGTCTCCTCCGTCCGAGAGATACGTCCATCCGCCGTACAGGTTGGCGTAGATGCGCGTCGTGGTGAAGGGGCTGTAGTTGACGTATGCACTCAAGTTGGCCGAGCGGGTCTTGCCTATGTTGCGGTAAGTGGTGTACAGCACGCTCTTGCCCGTAGGGTTCTGAAGGCCTGCAATGTCGTTGTCACTGACGAGGGAGGACACGCTTTCTATGCTGTTGTTCGTGAAACTGTAGCGCAATGACAGGTTAACGCTCAGCTTGGTGGTGAAGCTGTTATAGCCGAGAGAGAACGAATGGCTCTTCTCGCTGACAAGGTTCGGGTTGCCCTGGCTTATCGACGTAGGGTTGGAATCGTCGAGATAAGGGTTCAAGTACCATATTCCGGGGCGGTAAATCCTCATGTTGTAGCCCAAGCGGAGGTTCTGCGTGTCGGTCAGGCGGTAGCCGATTGAGGCCGAGGGAACGAGGTCGTCGAAGTCCTTTCGGAAGTCATCGCCGCGTCCGAGGAGGTATTTCACGTCCTGAATGGTGTGCTCATAACGCAGGCCGAGCCGTCCGGAGAGCTTTTTCCACTTAAGTCCGTAACCCAAATAGGCGGCTATTATGTCGTTGTTATGCCTGTAATGCGAGCTGTGGTCTTCGTCAAACTCATAGCCGCCGGTGGCCGTCGCGGCCATGGTATAGCGGTCGTTTTCAGACGAATTGTTGCGTAATATGTACTTGGCACCGGCCTCCAAGGTGTGAAGTTTGCCTATCGGAGTGGTGTAATCGAGCTGAAATGTATGCTCGGTAGTGCGCTGCGAGCCGTCGTTATGCTGGTTTTCAAGACGTTGCAGATAGTCTTGCCAGTCGGCAACGGCGTCCATATCGTCGTAGTCGGTGTACGAATCGGAAGTCTCCGGGTCGGTGCTTATGCGGTAAGAGAAGGTCAGCATGCGGTCCTTCACCTTGAAAAGGCGCTGGTAATCTACGCTTCCCTCTATCGAGAACCACGAGTTCCGGCTGTGCGAAGGCATGGAGTAGCTGTACAGTCCGCCACCGTCGAGCGGACTGGTGCCCACCGTCGACGATGTGCCGCGGCTGCTGTAATTGTTGCCCCACAGGCCGAACGATGCGGTGACGAGGTTCAACGTGTCTATTTCATAGCTCGCCTCGAGGCTTCCCGACTGGAAGTTGCTGCGGCTTTTGCTGCTCCCCTCGCTTTCAATGTTTGCCGAAGCGGACGACGGGTTCTCATCGGTCACGGTGAGCGTGCTGCCCGAATAGCTGCGCGGCTGGCTGTTATGGTTGTAGTTATAGCGTGCGCTGACGGTGAGCTTGCCCACCTTAACCGTACCGAATAAGCCTCCGCCCACTCCCGTATTGCTGCCGTTGGCACTAACGGTGACGGTATATCCCTCGAAGCCGGAGCCTACAGTGACGATGTTGAGAATGCCGCCCACGCCCTCGGCGTCATACTTCGGGCCGGGGTTTGTGATGACTTCAATCTTCTTTATGGTGTTGGCAGGCATGCTTTTGAGCACCTCAGAGGGGTTGTTTGACATCATGTTGTTGGGCCGCCCGTTGACGTACACCTTGAAAGACGAGCTGCCGTTCACCTTGATATTGTCCTCCCCGTCCACCGTAACCATAGGAACCTTGCGCAGCATCTCAATCACCGTGTTGGTCTTAGAGTCGGGGTCGCTCTCCACATCGTAGCCAATCTTGTCGATGTCGGCCGTCACGAGCGGCTTCTGCGCCGTCACTTCAACGCCTGCAAGAACGTTCGTGGCATCATGGATAGGCATCTTGCCGAGGTCTACAGCTGGCTTGCCGGCCTCTAAAGTAAAGTCTTTTACAATGTCGGCGCGCCCCATCGAGCTTACCGTCAGGCGGTACTTGCCCTTTTCTGCGAGGCTGACGGTGAAGCGTCCGTCGCTCTTCGTGACGAGCATTTTCACCGCCTTGCCCGGCGCGGCGGCCTTTTCAACACGCACGGTGGCGTAAGGTTCGCCCTCGCCGGTTATCGAGTCAACCACCAATCCCTTGACGGTGAAACCGTCGCCGCCTGTCGCCGACGCCACAATTGGCATCTGCGCAAGCATCAATAGCAAAAAAACAAGATATTTGTACATGGATATTTATGTTTCGTCCCGGCACTGCCAGCAGCCCGGGACATGGTTGCACATTTCCCCATATATACGTTCCGCCACGCCTGAATGTGACAAGAGCACATGTCTTTTAACGTTTTTTATGTCTTGTCAAGATGCTTCCGGCACACTTCTGACGGTCGTTTGATGCAGATGCAAAGGTAATAAAAAAGACATTCAACTAAAAGTTTTCGGCCTGTTTTTTGCTTTTCGCAAACCGTTGAGTGTCAAGCGGTAACACACGCGGCGGCGAACCGGTTTGCAAAAGGTGGTCTTTTGGCCTTTAAAAGGCCACCTTTCGCACGCTAAAAGGCCACCTTTCACAACGCGAAATGCGGCCTTTTAGAAAACCACATGCCGCAAGGCGTTTTTACCTTTTTACCCTTTTACCTTTTCACCTTTTACCCTTTTACCTTTTCACCTTTTACAAATAATGGCTAACTTTGTGCCCTGACAGCAATGGACAAGCGTAATAAGGAAATACTGAAGATAGCCCTGCCCTCCATCGTAAGCAACATTACGGTGCCGCTCTTGGGACTGGTCGACGTGACGATAGTGGGCCATCTCGGCGCGGCGGCATACATAGGAGCCATCGCCGTGGGCGGAATGATGTTCAATGTGACCTACTGGATATTCGGCTTTCTTCGCATGGGAACAAGCGGAATGACATCGCAGGCGCTCGGACGGCGCGACTTCCGCGAGGTGACACGCCTCCTGGCGCGTTCCCTCGGCATAGCCTTCGCCGTGGCGGCGGCCCTCATACTTCTGCAAAAACCGCTGCTCGCGGCGGCCTTGGCCATAATGCAGCCTACGGAAGAGGTGGCACGCCTGACGGCAATCTACTTCAACACGCTAATCTACGGGGCACCGGCCATGCTCGGACTGTTCAGCCTTTCGGGGTGGTTCATAGGCATGCAGAACTCCCGGTCGCCAATGGCCGTAGCCATAGTGCAGAACATCGTCAACATCTGCGCAAGCACTTTCCTTGTGTTCGGATGCGGAATGAAGGTCGAGGGAGTGGCCTTGGGCACGCTCACCGCACAGTATGCCGGCTTTATAATGGCCGCAGCCCTGTACTGGAAGCACTACCGCCGCCTGCACACATACTTCTCATGGCAGGGCGTATGGCGGCGGGATGACATGCGGCGGTTCTTCTCCGTCAACCGCGACATATTCCTCCGGACGCTCTGTATGGTGTCGGTCATGCTGTTTTTCACGTCCGCAGGCTCGTGGCAGGGTGAGGTCGTGCTGGCCGTAAACACGCTCCTGATGCAGTTTTACCTGCTCTTCTCATACGTCATGGACGGCTTCGCCTACGCCGGCGAGGCGCTGTCGGGCCGCTATTTCGGCGCGCGCAACGCGGCAGCCTTGCGCGAAGCGGGGCGCCATCTTTTCCGTT